>JACCDI010034967.1_pt1 | contig 25792 bp, 21 predicted proteins | sample 7442791 | NCBI WGS metagenome assembly JACCDI01 (sample SAMN15323434, study PRJNA562643) | freshwater metagenome | isolation source: river surface water | place: USA:Blue River Watershed | collected 2017-08-15
GTCTTAAAGTGAACCCATAAATTCAAAAAATTTAAGTAGTTTTGCCACCCTTTTAAGGGTATAACCAAATAGGATCTCGGCGAGGTAGCTCAGTTGGTTAGAGCACAGGATTCATAACCCTGAGGTCACGAGTTCAAATCTCGTTCTCGCTACACTGAAAGTGTTGAAAACAAAGGACTTACATTAAATCGTAGGTCCTTTTTCATTTGTTATGGGTTGTTGCGTGAGGTTCTGCGTGAGAAATTGCGTGAGGATGTTCGAAACTGATATAGGTATATATACTTAGATGTACCAAGCTAAAAATGGAATAACTTAGTTCAAAATATATCTGAATTCAAATATTTCTTTTATGAGCCCAACTAATAAATTTAATCTTTTTAGAGTTAACTGCTTGCTAAATGACGAAAGTTCAAAAAACTTTAATGATATAATTTTATCAGTTGTGTATGAAGTGTTTTTTGAAAATAATAATGAATCAAAAACAATTGAAGAAGTATATAACTTTTTAAAGAAATATTTAATGATTTCAATTGAATTCGATGTATTAAATGAATTAATTAAATCTAGTAAAGCTTTTGAGTATGATAATTTATGTACTCCAATTCAAATCAAGTTAAAAGTAGATAAGTATTCGGAAATCGAAGATGCGATTTTAAAAAATGAAATATATGTCCATATTAAAAGATATGTAGATAGCTCTAGTTTAGATTCATCATTTGAAAAATCAATAGAAGAATTATTGTATGCTGCTACATTTGAAAATATAAATTCTTTTTCAATTAATAATCTGAAAACAATACTCCCAGATGTGTCAGATAAATCTTTTTCTCCAAAAGAAATTGAAGTGTTCAATGATTTTTTGGAATTTGATGATTATGAAAAAAACAAAGCAATATATAATATATTATCTAGGGCAGTTGAATTTGCTATTTTAACTTCAGGGAAAGGGATTGTAGAAATAAGTAAAGACTTGTTTTCGGATAAGACATTTGTTCTTGATACTAATATATTTTTTAGAATAATTGGAATAGGCGGAGAAGAAAGAAGTGATTCGACATATTCATTGCTAGAAAAATGCAAGGAAATTGGGATAAAATTCCAATACACAAGCAAGACAAGGATAGAGTTAAACAGTAAGCTAGATCAAATTGTTCTTTACTTAAATACAACAAAGTCAAAAGAGAATATAGAAAAATTGGCTGAAATATCAGAGAAAAATCCTGAAATTTTTAATGACGACTTTATAGTTCATTATGCGAGATTAAAATCAAAAAAGATAATTAATTCGGTTGAGCAATTTCAACGAAAACTATTAACAGATTTTGAAACAGTTTTAAAAAATCTAGATATATCGTTAACAAATGATGATTCGATACACCAAGGCGAAATGGCAAAATTATCTAAAGTGTTGTTGTCTAGAAAAAAAGAAATGAAAATTTACTATTCTAGAAAAGCCTCAGAAGTTGATTCGTACAATATACTTTTTGTTAAAAAAATCAGGAGTCAAAATAATTATAATTTTTCTGATGTTAAATCTTTTTATTTAACATCAGATAGGTCTCTAAATTCCATTATTGCAACAGAAAATAAGTCAAAAATTCCAGAAACCATCTTGCCTTCTCAGTTATATATTCTTTGTAAACCATATTTTAATTCTGGTTCAGAATCAGATTACGAAGAATTTGTAAAATTTATTAAAAAAAGGAAAACTGGGTTTAAGCATAGTGGAGTCAAAGTAATAGACTTTTTAAATTCTGCTCGTGAAATTACAAGTGACAATGAAATTATATTGGAATCACTTATGGTGTTTGGTAATATTAGGTATAATAACACCAAGGACAAATTAATTATAGTCGATGGAGGAGAAGTTATGCACTATAAAGAAGTCTTGCAAAAAGTGTATGATGAAAAAATATCAAACGGCAATTCTGCTATAAGCACTATAAATTCTCTAAAGGAAGCATTAATGGTCTTTGTTAATGAACAGTTTGATCAATCATTACTCTTAGTCCGTATTTTTGATGCATTTGTTACAATAGCTATAATCCCATTAATACTTATAATTTTAAAAGGTTTCATAGTTGATTTAAAGATCCAATTACTCTTTGTTGTAGTTGCGGAGCTAATAAAATTTTATTTATCCTCTAGATTCAAAATCTTTAATTTGATTTTAGAAAAAGTATATGTTTTTAAAACAAGGAAGAAGCGATTTGAATATTTAAATATTAATTCCGATTTTATTGAAATTATTGATTTCAAGTTGATTGAATGTAAAAAGGGCATTTGGAATTAACTCTTCTTCCCAAACACCCTAACCTCCAACGCAGCTTTTTCCACAGCTGACAAGATTTTAGGGTCAATGTAGTGGTTCTTCAACACATTCCTATCAGCACTATTGGTAACAAGTCCTGTGTCAACACCTAATACTTGGTTGTGCCAGGAGATATAGGTCTTGCGAAGGTTGCTTAAACTGATGTTTTTGGTGATTCCAGCAGCTTTTTTGTAGTAGGTAAAACACTTACTTAAGATGTCCATTAAACCTTGGGAGCTAAAATCTCTCTCAGGGAATAGGATGTACTCGTCTTTTCCTAACTTCTCATCCATACCTAGCTTAATTAAAAAATCCTCAAGGTCTTTATTGATAGGGAAGTACTTGACATATTCCTTTGCATTCTTTTTAATACGTTTCACTTTTAGGTTTTCAACTATGAAGGTTTTAACGCCGCTGTCCAAAGTGTAGATGTCTGACCATTTTAAGTCAACTACTTCCTCGCGTCTACCGCCTGTTAGCAGGAATAAGTAGAATCCATCTTTTAGATAGTGTCTATACCTGTTTTTAGACTCGCCTTTCCCTCCAAGTTTCTGTATTGGATTGTATGTTTCAACTGCTTCTAATATCTTGTTAAACTCATCCTCTGTGATCGTATCAATGGTAGGAGGAGTAGCGACCTTTCTAACATACTTTCTAAATGGGTTCTTCATTTCAATGTTCTCAATATCAATTAGAAATTCAAAGAAGGCTTTAACAGCAATCAAGCATTTATTGAATGCTCTTTCACCATACTTTTCTTCAGCCCACTTGTAAAAATTGGATACATCATTAATATCGATGTCAGTGGGTCTGGTTCTTTTGATATTTTTTTTAAGTGCCACATTTTCAACTAGCAACCAACAGTACCTCACACACTCATCAATATGACCTTGTGTGACATTCTTTTTTAAGTGGGCATACTTGGACTCGCCAGACATATATTCTCTGTATTTGACTACTGCATCACCTATGCTATAATCGGTAGAGGTTTCAGAAAAAGTCAATACAGTCCTTTCGTAACCGTTGGATTTTAGTTCCCTTTCAAAGTCAACACATTCTGCTACGGCATCATCGTAGTTGTCAGCTTCCAAAAATTTAGTTCTAACGCTACCCGAATTTCCAGGAATATGGATGCGCACACGGTATACTTGACGGTCATAATGATTGCATTGTCGATTATCAACTCTGCAGGTTCTACAGAATATCTTTAGTCCCTTGTGTGGGTTCTTTGGTAGGGTTAACTTCCTCATCCTAATAATTTTTTATATCTCTCTTCATCCTTTTTGTTTATTCTCCTAGCTCTAACTGTAGGTGTTGGGGTAGGAGTTTCTTCCATTTTAGACACCAACAGATTGTATACTGCTAAATCCTTGACCACATCCCTGTAGCGCTCTTTCCATTTGTCTGGGTGTTGATTGCGCAGGTTGAGAACAAAAGGTTTATCTATTTCAGCTTCAACTTCAACTTGATAGACAAAGGACTTTCTAGCAAACCGATATACTTTAACACCGCAGTCTTCAAGCCACCTTCTAGTTGTTCTTTCATTAGTGGAGTGGATTCGTTCCGAGACTTGTTCCAGTGTTAAAGTATCAAGTGATTTTGGTTCTTTTACATATTCGTCAAACATTTTATTTCATCCCCCTGTTCTCTATTTTTTACGGGAGTGAGAATTATTATATTGTAAAATCTAACAAAAAAAAATCGCAAATAAAAATTGTGTCACAATTTATTTTACTAGCAACTGTACGCATGTTCCATGCGGAGCATTTGATATTCGAGTAACTGTAATAGGGAGGACGGGAGGCAGGAAGTGTCTAAATTCAATAACTGTATCCTCCATTGCCTACCTCCCTGCCCCTAAAGTCATCAAGTAAGTCGGATTTGTTTGCAAAATTTCTGGAAAAATTCATTAGAAATTTGGAACCTCTAGTAATATTAGATGTAAACACACCATTGATATTTTTTAAATACTTCTCCTCGTTAACAATAGTTTTAATTTTAGCCCATTCAATATTAACATCTTGTATTTTCGGATTAGGGTCGATCTGAGTGGATTTAATTTTGCATCCTGCTCTAACCCCTGTTAATTTATTAAGTCGTCTTAAAACGTATGCATTTAACTTTCTGACATACTCATCTGTTGTGAAGACTCCATCATGTATAGTAAACAACGGCGCATCAGGGTACATTGAATTAAATTCCTTACATATAACTCCTAGCAAAAGGTAGCTTTCGGTTCTTTGTAAGAGGTAAGAGAATCGTTGCTTCCCAATTAACTTGTGAATCTGATTAATCCATTTCTCCACCCCAGGGAAAACAGTTTGAAATATCTGAATCTGCTGGTCGTTGTTTCGGTGGTTCTGGTTGTCATCAAACAAAACGAACATCATGGTATTTTTTAGTTTTTCCCGATCGTCCTTATTCACTGCTTTATTAGTTGAATTAGTATAAGTGTAATACCTGTCCAATACATGGGTGTAAAAATCCATATAGAAAGGTGATTGGGTATACCTGTTTATACTATCTAATTCTGTAGTAGTAAAAAATTTACACCACATAAATGAAGAAGAGTTACTAATATTAATAGAATAGGTTTTAGTAGTATAACCAGTATGGTTAGAATAGAATTGAATACCATTATTACTACTATATGTAATACTAGTATCTATACTACCTTTATCAACCAATTCCTTGTATAATTCTGGATAGATGGTCTTAAGGTTAAAACCTTCTTTTTCCTCTTGATAGAACCTACTTTGCATTACCGATGACAAGATGTAAGGTTGGCTTGATGAAATGTCCACGCATGTTAGAGGCTGATTGTTACATAAAAGAAATGGTCTTAGCAGCTTAGGAAGATTGGTAACTGATGAATTCAACCTATGGTTCCTGTCTGACACCTTACTCCATACTTCACCGCTTTCAATCTGTTGGATATAATACAACCATCTTCCAATTAGGTTATGAATTAAACTCAGTTGATATACATTTTGGCCTTGCACCTTTTGTATCAATTGCTTACCGAAATTATTAAGGTACACATAAACAGATGGGTCAAATGATAATTTAGTAAGCTCAAATTGGTCAAGAAGGAACTTGTAATCAGTTGTAGTATCTGCTACTAGTTGGTTTTTAGGCGTATTTTTTACCACACTCTTTGAAAATCTCATTGGCAAGGTTTTATAAACCACCTCTCCAGTGTTGTACTTTGGTGTAATTCTATACCCCTGACAAAATCCACTGCTTTTCTTACCATTAGGGTTGTGCCAGGAGCTATCCACTACTATTATTGGGTCAGTTGGACTTAACAGCATTCCCCTGATTAGGTAAAAATCCTTGTTACCAAGTATCTTCTTTAGTTCAGCCGAACATAGTTTGTGGTACCCACCAATTCTTTCGTTTAAGCGGTAGTTATCGTTGGTATCTGTTATAAGTGATAAGAAATAGTAAATCTTGTGCTTCAAATTAGTTGCTCGAGTTGGCGATACATTTAAAGTACCTACCAACGCTGCAACGTCAATTGAAGAATTTAAACTAATCTTCATCAAATTTTGTAGAAATTATATTTAAGCAATTTTTCATAAAAATTAAAATTAGTAATCCGATTTATCACTCTATTCGGGGAAAAGAATAAATTAACGTAATAATAAAGATCTGAATCATATTCTTTTATGATTTTCGAAGTGCCAATTTGTTCATTTATGATCTTATTTTCAATGTATTGACTTAATAGAAATTTAAAATTATTCTCTTGGCACCCATTAATGATTGGCTTTATATGTCTCCAAGTTTTAATAAAACTAGCGGCATATTTTGCTGAGACATAAATTTCGCTTGCATGATAAATTACTACATATATAGTATTAAAATTTTGATCATTGCTTTCCAAGAATAAAATTTTATTGTATTTGTTGGATTCTGTCCTAATCAATTCATGGTAATATCCCCAGCCGTCAGTACCATCATCATATTTATCATCTATATTTGGATCATCTATATATGGATCTTCTGTATCATCATACACAAAATTGATCCTAAATTTTCATATGATTCGATCAACTCATAATTAAAGTGGCTTAATTTTTCATTGAAATTTTCACCATGGTAGCAATTCTCTATATAGCTATCAAATTCTATTTTTTCAATTAATTCCGCTTCTTCGTATATACAATACCCATTTTCAATTTCACAATAATTGCCACAATATTTTTTGAAAGGTTCTTTATACATAAATTTTTCTCACAGCTTATATCATTTGTTACGTTTCTATTTTCCATATGTATTATTAAATTTTATTTTCTACTGCTTTAAAGCAGCCATTTATTCCCTCAATTGTACCATATCGATCCATATCGACCAAGCTTTGCCATGACAGAATAAATTTTAAATCTGGGTAATTTAAACTACCTAAAAGGATTTCTGCTATTGGTGGAGTCCACGCAGCAGTAAATTTTACAATTAGAGTTTCATCATCGAGGATAAATTTTTGCCAATCATTTTCAACCCATATTGCGGTGTCAGCAAATCTTACACTTCCTACCCATTCATAAAATGTGTCACCATTTAGATTTAAATTAAAATTTTCAAAACTATTTTCTAAAACTTCAAACAAATGACCATCTTCTTCTGTCATAAAATCATAACTCTTGATTCCCAATTTATCTTGAATCAGGAGTTTTAAATCTACTTCGTAATTTTTTTTACATACTTTGATAATACTGCTTTTTAGTTCTTCTAGGCGCGCAGTTGTCCCTTCAACTTTAAGTTGACAATCAATGTGATTTGACATTTTGTAATAGTTTTAAGATGGGATGATCATTTGCAATAATTATCATCCCAATAGTTTATAATATATTATGCGGCACCTCGTGTAGCAATATCCATTGTCTCTCTTTTTTCATCGAACAATAGTCTATATTGGACAATTTGTTTTTTATTGCCATTGATTAATAAGTGTAATACTGAAATGAAAAAATTGGTGCTATAAGTCATCACGTGCTTGTAATTAAAATCTTTTGCTGCTTGTGCTAATGATACTCCCATTAACGTTTGGAATAATTGCGATTTCATTTCAAATGGCACTTTTGTATTTTCCTCTAAAAAAAGTTGAAGAGTTCGCTTTAACATTTGAGCATCCTCTGATTCATCTTTTACTTTTGAAATAAATAACTTAATTTGTTCTCGAATATCTTCGTCACTTCCAACATAAAATGTTCTAGTGAAATTCTTACTAGAATCATTTGCAAATTCAAAATATACCTGTACTTGTCCTTCAAAATAGACTGAATTATTATCAATTGAAATATCATTTGCGACTCCAATCAATAAAGAAAGGTCAATGTTATCGTATTTGGAAATAATATCATAATTAGGTAATTTCAAAACCCCATTAATTTTGGTTTCTTGAAAACCCAATTCTCTGTACAATTTTTTTAATTGAAATTCGTCTAAAACCACATCAGTTTCTTTAATGTGACCTACAAAAGCAGTAATTGCATACAGGTTACTTACACCTTGCTCTTTCAGAAATAACATAACCGCCAAAATGATGCTTTTAGCCTCTTGAATTTTGTCAATCCCTTTTTTCCAAACCTCCAATTTTCCAAAATTAACCCCATCCTTGTATGAAGACAGTGCAAGTGAGAAATTTTCGGAATCTAATACTAGTGTCTGTGTCTTAATAATGTTAATCATACCGCCTACACCAGTTGCTGTTGACACTGTAGCCTCTTTGTAATACTTCCATTTTTTTTCTTCCAATAAAGGAATCAGATTAATAAATGATTGACTACAGGTTTCTTTTTGAGCTTTGTTTAGTTTTTGACTTGCTCTTTCTTTTGTTTTTCTTTGTGCTTGTGCACTGTTAAAAATTTTCATTTGTTTAATTTTTAATATAATAAAATATTTTATCAGATTACAGTATATCAAATGCCGCTCCTAAAATCTTCATTTTAAATTGATTTTAGATATAATGTTATTTCACTTATATTTTTCACTGAAATCATTGATATCAGTGAGTTTCATTAAAATCAATAAATTTTATTTATTTTTTTAATGTATAATATAATATATTTTATACGTCATTATTACATGACAAATGTGGAGTTAGATTGTGCAATTTTGTCGTATTCGACTTACGTATGTCGATTTTGTCAGTCAAGACATATATATGAGTTTAAAATATCGATAGCAATAAAAATGCTAGCAATGATTTGTATTTCAATGCTGTGTAGAATTAATCTCTTTTAGTAAATAAGAGATGTTTTTATATTTTCTGTTGACATTAATAGTTCAATCTAAATTTGCAGATATTTATATAAAACAACATTTATGAAACTTGAGCCATTATTAGAAGAAAAAAAGAAAAGACGTATAAAAATGATTATTACTGAATCTCAATTTCGAATTCTAGCTGATTCCGTCTACCAAAATTCTTTAAATGAACATGAAAAATTAGCAATAAGGAATGCTAGATTAATTAAAACTTATTCATATGAGCAGAAGAAATAGACAAAAGGCAAATCGACAAGATAAAGTGGTATTTGTATTAGATGCCAACTCGCAGGATAGAAATACCCCAAAGTTAGAGGATACCTATAGCTATGTAAGTAATATGTTAGATGTGTTGTTACGTAAAAATCAGGTTGGAACTAATACTATATTTATAGGTGGATCAAAACATGATATTTGTATGTGGGTTAGTGGTATACTTGAATTTTATCAATATAAGGAAATAGATATTCACAATAACACATTTTTATATCGAAATGATCCTGACTTTGATATGCTGAAAAAATTTCAATAGTTAGTTTGGTACAATTTTATGTAACAAAACTGGAATATTGACTATATCAATATATTTTAAACAATTAATCAAGCAATTTCAATTTTTCTATATTTCTTCAGAATTTTAAGTTTTACTACATGTCCGTTAATACTATTAAGAGACATGCATCTAGTTGATTATCAATTCTAATCAAATTTTAGCGCTTTTTTATGTCCTGAAATGTTTGTAAATGCTGGTTTTAAGACATTTCGGCTCTACATTAGCCTGAAACTATTTTTATGACAACAATAACCGAAAAAACAAGTGATTATCTTACAACAGATGAGTTGAAAAGATTAAACAGGTACTATCAAAAGGAGCAAAATTATCAAATGGCGTTATTAATTGAGTTTGGATTTAGGACGCTGCTTCGTTTTTCTGACATATCTATGTTCACATGGAATGATGTATTAAAAAAGGATGAACTTCTCTTAATTGAACAAAAAACAGGTAAAAGAAGAGTGATTAAAGTAGGTGCAGTATTAAAGTCATTACTGGCTGAATATTATGAGATCATGCAAGAGCCGAATTTGCAAGACCCGATCTTCAATTATACCTTACGACATACTAATAGGTTGCTTCAATTTGGTGCCCGTTCAGTAGGTATTAGAAAAAAGCGTATTTCTACACACTCGTTACGAAAATCTGGTGCTCGATTCTTATATGAGGAGAACGGTCGTTCGGAAGATGTTTTCTTGAAAATCTCAATGATTTTGAATCATTCAAATACACAGATTAGTAGAAGGTACCTCGGAATAACGGCAGAGGAGATTTCTGATGTTTATGCTGGGTTTGATATGGTTTTATAAGTGATTTACATGTTACTCAACGTTAAAGTGCAATTAATAAAGTTTTATGAGGTAAAATAAGTTGTTTTTAGGGATTTAAATATGAATTTCTTCTAATGTTTGCTAAATTTGAGGGAGGCGAAACGATTAGTTTAGCATTTCTTCAAATAAACAAAAAATGACCAAAAATAAGCTGACACTTTCTCAGTTAGAGCAATATCTTTCTAAAGCAGCATGGATTTTAAAAGGGCCAGTTGATGCATCTGATTTTAAGGTATATATTTTCCCATTATTATTTTATAAGCGACTATCTGATGTGTACGATGAAGAATATCAAATCGCACTTGCTGAGAGTGATGGTGATACTGAATATGCGTCACTCCCAGAATTTCACAGATTTGAGATACCAAAAGAATGTCATTGGAATGATATTAGGGAAAAGACCACGAATGTTGGTCAAGCAATTGAGAAAGCATTTCGTGGTATTGAACAATCCAATCAGGAATTGCTCTATGGTATTTTTGGTGATGCTCAGTGGAGTAATAAGAATAAGTTATCAGACAGATTATTAATAGATTTAATTGAACATTTTTCGCAACACACTTTATCGAATTCATTAGTGGATCCTGATATTCTTGGGCAGGCATATGAGTATTTAATAAAACACTTCGCTGACCTTACAAATAAGAAAGCAGGGGAGTTCTATACTCCTAGGTCAGTAGTACATTTATTAGGATTAATACTTGATCCTCACGAGGGAGAAAGCGTGTATGATCCCGCGTGCGGAACGGGGGGCATGCTATTGGAGTGCGTAAACCATTTACAAGAAAGCAAAGAAGATTATAGAACATTGACTTTATATGGTCAAGAGAAAAATCTAACATCAAGTTCAATTGCTAGAATGAACATGTTCCTTCATGGAATTGAAGATTTCAATATTGTAAGAGGAGATACACTTCGCAATCCTGCATTTTTTGCTGCAGACGGTTTAAAAACATTCGATTGTGTTATTGCAAATCCTCCTTTCTCATTAGACGATTGGGGTAGTGAAAATTGGGTCAATGATCCCTTCGGAAGGAATATTGCAGGAGTGCCACCAAAAGGTAATGGAGATATGGCTTGGGTACAACACATGATTAAATCAATGAACAGTAACGGTCGAATGACCGTTGTTCTTCCTCATGGCGCATTGTTTAGAAAAGGAGCAGAAGGTAGAATAAGAGAAGAGCTTTTAAAGCAAGATTTACTAGAAGCTGTAATTGGATTGGGATCTAATATCTTTTATGGTACTCAGTTAGCAGCTTGTGTGATGGTATTCAAACAAAATAAATCATCCGACAAAAAAGGAAAAGTATTATTTATTGATGGATCTGATCAAGTAAGGGTTGGAAGAGCTCAGAATTTTCTAGAACCAGATCATGTTAGACAATTATTTGATTGGTATAAAGGTTTCAAAGAGGTTGAAAATTTTGCAAAGGTCGTAACTCTAAAAGAAATTACTGAAAATGAATTTAATCTTAATATACCATTATACGTTGAGAAAGTAATTGAAGACAACCTTCCTTCTATTGATTTAGCATTAAAGGATTTAAAATTAGCATGGGAAGAGAGTTTAGAAGCTGAGGAAAAATTTAAAAAGATCTTAAATCAATTTACAAAATGACGCAACAAGAACTAGAGAAATACTTATGGGGTGCGGCTAAGGTTTTAAGAGGCACGATTGATGCAGGTGATTATAAACAATATATATTCCCGTTACTTTTTTTCAAAAGGATTTGTGATGTATATGAAGAAGAATTTGAAAAAGCGTTAAAAGAAAGTGGAGGTGATATGGAGTATGCGTCTTTTGCAGAACATCATCACTTTATAGTTCCTCCTGATTCTCATTGGAATAAAATACGAGAAGTTACTACTAACGTTGGGTTAGCTATTCAAAATTCTATGAGGGAAATTGAAAAAGCTAATCCAGATACTTTATATGGAATTTTTGGAGATGCAAGCTGGACAAATAAAGATAGACTTTCAGACGAAACACTTATTAATCTAATTGAGCATTTTTCTCAGCACAAACTTAATTTAGTTAATGTAGCTGATGACAAATTAGGGAATGCTTATGAATACCTTATAAAGGAGTTCGCGGATGATAGCGGCCATACTGCAGCTGAGTTCTATACAAATAGAACTGTAGTTAAATTGATGACAATGATTATGGATCCACAGCCTGGAGAAAGCGTATATGATCCAACGTGTGGTTCTGGTGGCTTGTTGTTAAATTGCGCATTGCATTTGAGGGATGAAGGAAAAGAATATCGTACACTTAAATTATATGGGCAGGAGATTAATCTTATTACATCCGCAATTGCGCGAATGAATATGTTTATGCACGGTATTGAGGAGTTTAGTATTGTTAGAGGGGATACATTAGCACAACCGGCTTTTTTGGAAAAGGATACTATTAAGAAATTCAATGTAATTCTTGCAAACCCTCCTTACTCTATTAAGGCATGGGATAGAAAAAGTTTTGAAAACGACCCTTACGGAAGAAATTTATGGGGTACTCCACCCCAGGGATGCGCTGATTATGCATTTCAACAGCACATTCAAAAGAGTCTAAATGAAAAAAACGGTCGTTCTATTTCACTATGGCCACATGGTGTATTATTTAGAGACTCAGAATCGGATATGCGAAGGAAAATGATTGAAGAAGATTTGGTTGAATGTGTAATTGGTTTGGGGCCAAATTTGTTCTATAATTCACCTATGGAGGCATGTTTGTTGATAACAACAACAAAAAAGAAAAAAGAACGTAAGGGTAAAATTCTTATAATGAATGCTGTCAAGGAGGTAAGACAAGATAAAAATATTGGCTATCTGGATACTATACATATTGACAGGATTTATAATAGTTTTTTAAATTTTAAAGACGAAGAAGGATTTACAAGGGTAGTTGATAATGAAGTAATATTAACAAACAAGGCTAGTTTAAACATAGCTCAGTATGTAAGTAATGTTAGTCAGAATGCTAAAAAGAATTCTATATATGATACTATTAATACTTGGGAAGAAAGTTCGAAAATTTTGAAAGATAGTATGAATGAATTATTTGAAATATTGAAATAATCAAATTAATGTTAGAAAAAATAAACTTTAATGATTTAGATAAGTCCAAATTGGAGTCATTTCGTTTTGATGAAATAGCGAAAAGAGTAGCTGAAGGCGTCGACCCAAACACAACCACATTAGAAAAGTATGTTGGATTGGAACATATTGATGCAGAAAATATCCATATCAAACGATTTGGATCACCTGATGATGTAAGTGGTGGAAAATTAAAATGTTATCCTGGGGATGTGATTTTTGGTAAACGTAGAGCTTACCAACGCAAAGCTGCAATTGTTGATTTTGAAGGAATTTGTTCAGCTCATTCATTTGTTTTTAGAGCCAATCAAGAAGTTATTGATCCAAGACTTTTTCCATTCTTTTTGCATTCTGATCATTTTATGCATCGTGCAGTAGATATATCTGTTGGCGGGCTTTCACCAACTATAAATTGGGGTGATTTGAAACACCAGGAATTCCTACTACCACCCAAAGAAGAACAAGCTCGTATGGCAGAATTTCTATGGGCGATTGACGAATTGGTTCAAAAGGAAAAAACTTTATATGAAAAAATTGAGAAAGTTTATATATCTATAATTGAAAAGAAATTATTAAATCAAAGTTTAAAAAAAACATATTTTAAAGATTTGGGTAAATTGATTAGGGGTGTAGGTTATAAGCCAGAAAGTCTTTTAGAAAAATATGATAACAAATCTTTTATATTGTTAAGATCTAATAATATTTCAGATTCGTCAATTAATTATGAACAGGTTTATTATCTCCCCATAAGTATATTAAATGATGAGCAGCTACTTCTACCTGGTGATTTTGCAATTTGCATGTCAAACGGTTCTAAAGAATTGGTTGGAAAGGCTGCAAGATTTGAAGGGTATGATAAAAATGTTTCAATTGGTTCTTTTTGTGCTGGATTTAGACCTAAAGATGAGTTGGCTGGCTTGTTGATAAATCATCTTTTTGCAAGTGAGAGTTACAGGCAAGAGATAAAAAAAATACTTTCTGGTTCTGCGATAAATAATTTAAAACCATCTGATATTGAAAATTTATCTTTAAGAGTTGATTTTAATGATTCTGAATTTCAACACACTTTAGAATGTCTAAATGAGTTATTAAAAACTAAATATGCTGTAAAATCAAAAATCGAGAATTCTATCTTGATTCAAAAAAAATTAATTAATCAATGTTTTTTAGATGAATAAATTGGAATTAAATAAATTAAATCTTGCAATAAAGTCATTACATGTAGAAGGTGATGTTTATTGCTATAATATAGATAAATCAAGAAGGATTGATTTCCCAAGAGGTTTTTTAAAAACTTTAAATTCAAATCGTTCATTTCTATCATTTCTAGATAACAAAATAGTAATTGAGAATATTGCTCATCATATTATGCACAGGGATACTTTGCACTGGCTATGGTTAAAAACTGATATTAGTGCGAATGCTCGAGGAATGGTAGTAAAATTTCAATTAATAAATCTCGCTTCTATTTTAGAAGCAATTGTTAAATGTATTTATCCGAAAATGCCACAAAAAAAGGATGATGTCTATTGCAGAATTGATAAGTTACAAATAGAAAAAAGAATTTCAAACGCAACTGATTTAAAAAAACTTTGGAAGGCGAGAAAATCGATTCATTTGCATTTAACTGAGGAGAAAGATAGAATCTCATTTTCAGATACTAATTACATTTCATGGCACAAGTCAATGTCAATTTTAATTAAAGAACTTAATTATGGGATTTAACGAATTAAATAGTGTAGAACATTATATCATTCACCAACTAAGTGGTGTGAACTTAAATAGCAATATCTTGAACGAACCAGTGATTGGTTTTAAAGCAGAATGGACGTATAAATCTGCAACTGATCTAAACCGATCTGTAAATGAAGTTCTAATTGAACAAGATTTAAAAGATGCATTAATTAGATTAAACTCTGAAATCAATAAAAATCATGAGCTAGCTGAAGAAGTAATCTACAATTTACGTGCTATTTTGATTTCTGTAAATCAGGTGGGGTTAGTTAAAGCAAATGAAGAATTTTTTAAATGGTTATGCGGAGAAAAGACAATGCCGTTTGGTGAAAATAACAGACATGTGCCAGTTAGATTAATTGACTTTGAAAACCTATCCAATAATTCATACATAGTTACCAATCAGTTTCGCATTCATCATAGAGAAACTAAAATACCAGATATAATATTATTCGTCAATGGTATTCCTGTTGTTGTTGGTGAAGCCAAAACCCCAATACGACCTAGTGTAAGCTGGTTAGATGGCGCATATGAGATTAATGAAGTGTATGAAAATACGATACCACAATTATTTGTTCCAAATATCCTTTCCTTTTCAACAGAAGGAAAGCAATTTTATTATGGTAGTATAAGATGCCCATTAGATTTTTGGGCGCCATGGAAGCTTGAGGATGAATCTTTGGCTAATAAATTAGGACTAGGTGAAATTGGTAATGAACTAAACGATTTATTAAAGCCATCTAGACTTCTTGATATTTTACAGAATTTCTCTTTATTCTCCTCTAATAAGAAAAAACAAAGAACGAAAGTTATACCTCGTTTTCAGCAATATGAAGGAGCTAACAAAATAGTTGAAAGGGTTAAAGAAGGTAAAATTAAAAAAGGATTAATATGGCATTTTCAGGGTTCTGGTAAGTCTTTGTTAATGGTTTTCGCCGCTCAAAAATTAAGACGTGCACCTGAACTTAAAAGTCCAACTGTCATTGTCTTAGTAGATAGGACAGATTTAGATACTCAGATTTCGGGAACTTTTAACGCCGCTGATGTTGCAAATGTAGAGGTAACTGAAAATATACGTGAGTTACAAACAATGCTGGAACAGGATACAAGAAAAATTATCATCTCAATGATTCATAAGTTCCGTGATGCGAAGCCAAATATGAATACCCGTGAGAATATTATTGTGTTGGTCGATGAGGCTCATAGAACTCAAGAAGGGGATTTAGGGCGTCAAATGCGAGCAGCTTTACCAAATGCATTCCTATTTGGGTTGACTGGTACACCAGTAAATAAGGCGGATAAAAATACATTCTGGGCTTTTGGATCTGAAGAAGATCAAGGTGGTTATATGTCTAGGTATACTTTTCAAGATTCTATAAGAGATGGAGCCACTTTACCATTACATTTTGAACCAAGGATGGTTGATGTTCATGTTGATAAGGTAACTATAGATAAATTATTTGAGGATTTTAAGGAAGATGCCGCATTAACTGATGAAGAAGCAGATGCTTTGAACAAGAAATCAGCAAAAATGGCCGCATTTTTAAAGTCTCCTGAACGTGTAGCTAAAATTGTAAAAGATATTGCATCGCATTTTAAGGATAAAGTCGCGCCTCATGGGTTCAAAGCAATGGTTGTAACACCTGATAGAGATGCCTGTGTACAATATAAATTAGAGCTTGACAAATACTTCCCAACTGAAGCTAGTACTGTGGTCATTTCAACAACTGCTAATGACAAACTTGAATTCAAGCAAAAGTGGGGTATAGACAAGTCCCAACAAGAAAGAATAGTTGATGAATTTAATGACCCTATTTCGGATTTGCGATTTCTTATTGTAACTGCAAAGCTGCTTACAGGGTTTGATGCTCCAATCCTACAAACAATGTATCTTGATAAATCTTTGAAGGATCACACCCTATTACAGGCGATATGTAGAACTAATAGGTTGTTCCCAAATAAAACTTATGGAAGAATCGTAGACTACTTTGGTGTATTTGACGATGCTGCGAAAGCCTTGGAATTTGATGAGCAGTCAGTCAAACAGATTATCACAAATCTATCTGAATTAAGAGAACAGCTTCCAAAAGCTATGAGTGATGCACTTGAACATTTTGATGGAGTAGATAGAACAATTGAAGGATTTGAGGGTCTTGAATCTGCGCAAAATGCTATTAAAACTGAATATAAGAAAGACGCTTTCGCAAAAGACTACAAGTATTTGAGTAAGCTATGGGAATCACTTTCTCCTGACAATATTTTAACCTTATATAAGACTGACTATAAGTGGTTGTCACAAGTATATGAATCTGTAAGACCTGCCACTGACAATGTAGGAAAATTGCTATGGATGACATTAGGTGCTCAAACAACCCAATTGATACATGATAATATACATGTAGGGGAAATACATAATCTTGATGAGTTTATATTAGATGCTGATGTAATTGAGGATATTTTCAATAATCCTGACCCTAAGAATGCCAAGAAATTAGAAAAAATTCTTATTAATAGATTTAAAAAATTTGGTCAGCATTCGGCATTCAAAAAATTAAGTGAATTATTAGAAGCCTTAAGGGACAAGGCTGAAAAAGGACTTATTTCGTCGATTGAGTTTGTTAAAGAACTTTGTAAGATTGCTAAAGAGACAGTTCAAGCTGAAAAGGATTTAGAAACTGAATTGCAAGAAAAGTCACCTAAAGCTGCGCTAACTGAGTTATTTTTAGAACTAAAGACAGACCAAACACCTGCAGTAGTGGAGCGTATAGTAGCAGATATTGATGCAATAGTTCGTGTAGTTAGCTTTCCTGGATGGCAAAAAACCTCATCAGGGGAAAGAGAAGTGCAAAAGTCATTGAGACAAGCGTTGTTGAAATATCAATTACACAAAGATCAAATTTTGTTTGATAGAGCTTACGCTTATATTAAGGAATATTATTAATTAGGGTATAGATTAATTGAAACTTCATAAATATTGTACTCATTATTATTAAAAAAAAGTTACTTATTAAAATGGGTAGAACCCTGAATAAAGTTTTAATATAAGATCTAAAAATGCGAGAACAATTATCTCAATATAAATTCAAGAAAATTGCAACTGAATCTTTCAAAAATGGGTTAAGACTTTATTTTGATTCAATACTTTTATATCAAAACAATTCATTTCCATCATCATTTCAATTATCAGTATTATCACTTGAGGAGTTTAGTAAGTCTAATTGGGTTGAGCATTATTATTATAATTCTATAACAAATGAAAATTTTCCAGAAAGGAAAATTGAACAAAAATGGCTTAATTTATTATATTTTCACCCTAAGAAACAAAAAGCTTTTTTTGGATGGGGTGTTTCGAGGGATTATAGCACCAAGTTTATACGAATGGTTGAAAATGGTGAATTGGAAATAAAAAAACAAAAAGCAACATATGTAGGCCTTAATAAAAGAAAAAATATAGTAGATGTTAATGCAAGAATCTCCTTGCCTACACAAATTAAAGAATTAGATGCAAGACAACTTATTTCATTATTGACAGACTATTTAAAAGAAATATTTGAAATGAAAAAATTTCATGAATATTATTTCGATATTGAAGAAAAAGACGCATTATTGACAGAGGAATTGGTAAAGAAATTAAAAAGATGGCCTTATAAATGTGGGCTTAAAACAATACCATCGTTTAAAATAAATTTGAAAAAATACAACAAAAATGTTTAAGTGAATTCGTGCTTTCTTATAATACTTTGATTATTATAAGAATTAAGGTATTAAATACAAGTTTGAAACTACTTTAATATTGCGTGAGAAATACCTCACACAGAATGTCCGGTTTTATTCATTTTCAAACAAAAGTGAACATTTAAGATAATGATAATCAATAGTATAGGAATTAAAAATCCTATTCATAACCCTGAGGTCTCGGGTTCAAATCCCGATCTCGCTACAAAGCCTGTCACGAAAGTGACAGGCTTTTTTAATGCGAAGCTGCGAAACAAGCTTGCTTGATTGAGCGGATGAGCGTTAAAAAAGCCAACTGAACGCGAAGCGTTTAGTTGAAAGGCTTTGGGTAAGGCGAACTGTTATGGGATGACAATGCGCAGCATTGGCCATCCCGATCTCGCTACATGAAAATCAAGGACTTGCGTTAAATCGTGAGTCCTTTTTTGTGTGAGGAAAATAGGCATTTTATAGTGAAACCCTTTCTATTATTGAGTTTTTTTGCGTGAGGAAAATAGGCATTTTATAGTGAAACCCTTTCTATTATTGAGTTTTTTTGCGTGAGGAATGACATATATAACATTAGTTGTATGATTACTTTTTTATTTCAATTATTTATTCCTTTGTAGTGTCAACTAAATAATAAACCATAGGCACTAAAAACACGGTCAAAATTAAGGATGAAAGAAGTCCGCCAATAATTACCCATGCCAAACCGTTTTTCCATTCTGCGGCCGTTCCTGTAGCCAATGCAATAGGTAGCATGCCCACAACCATAGACAGTGTTGTCATTAAGATTGGTCGCATACGTCCTTTTCCTGCAATTACTAAGGCTTCTTTGAAGTGTTTCCCTTCTGCTTTCAATTGGTTAGTAAAATCTACAATAAGAATAGCGTTTTTCACGACCAGTCCCATCAACATAATTAAACCTAGCAATGCGAACAAACTTAAATGATTTAAAGACAAATTCAATGCGAGGAAGGCGCCAATTGCGGCTACAAGAATAGAAAACAAAACCACAAACGGATACACGAAACTATCATATAGAGCAACCATAATTAGATAAATGAGTAAAAACGAGATAAGTAATACAGAACCTAAAGCACCAAAACTGTCATTCTGCCTTTTAATGTCACTGCCCCAAGTCATTTGTATGCCCTTAGGTAAAGGATTTTCTTTGAGATAAGCTACTACTTCATCTGCTACAGTTCCCGATGGTCTGCCTAATGCGTCAGAAGTGATTGTCACTGCTGGCTGTCTGTCTTTTCGTTCTAATAATGACGGAGAATTATTTTGCTCAACTTTTGCAAACTGTGAAACTTCAATTGGTAATCCTATTGGGTTAATGATAGAAAGTTGTTGAATATTCTCATAATTCTTACGGTTAAATTCATCTAACCAAATTCTTACTGGATATTCTGTTCCTTTTTCGGTAAGCGTTGCATCGTCATTACCCGTGAAGGCTGTTCTTAAATTTAAACCAACGTAAGCCGTTGTTAGACCTAAACGCTGCATTTTATCTTTGTCAGGAATTATTTTAAATTCGGGACTTCCTGCTTCAACGGACAAGCGAACATTATCAGCGCCTGGAATTTTTTCAATAATTGTTTTTAAATCATTTCCACTCTGCATCACCAAATCTAAATTGCTCCCGCTTATAGTAATTTCAATAGGAGCCGAACGTGGTATTAAGCCCAAAGCTGCCATTGAATAATTTATACTTGGAAATTTTAATTTTAAGTCTTCTCTAAGTTTTTTCATAAATGTTTCTGTCGGCACATTTTTGAGTTCTTTTTTCGACTTTAATTGAATGGTAAATTCTGTTTTGTTTGCTGAACCAACACCTAAACTTCCAATACCTGTGCTTGGCCCACCAACGTTACTAAATACAGTTGCTACTTCTGGTTGTTGAATGATATAAGTTTCAACTTGTGTTGCAATTTTATTATTCTGTTCAATTGAAGTAAACTTGTCAAATTCCAACGCCATTTTGAATTTTCCTTGGTCACCTGTTGAAATAAGTTCTTTGCCAATAATTCCTTGTTTCATAATGCCTAAAGTCATTACAAACAGCATCAAAACTATTCCTGTGAATATTAGTTTATGGCTTAATACCCATTCTAATTGTTTACCATACCAATTGGTGAAATTTTCTAATTGATGCTCAAACCAAAGCAAAAAACGATTGAAAAAATTGGAAGGTTGTAAATCTTCTTTCTTCCCAATTCGTGAAGCCAACCATGGAGTTAGTGTGAATCCAACTAGTAAACTGGTAAGTGTAGAAGTTATTACAACAACCGAAAATTGTTTGAGCATATCAGCAACAAACACTTGGAGAAAAAGAATAGGCAAGAAAACAACTACGTCAACTAAGGTAATCGATAATGCTGAAAAGCCAATTTCCATACGACCATCCATTGCAGCAGTTCGTTTATCCTTTCCCTTGTCTAAATGCTTTTGGATGTTTTCCAAAACAACAACAGCATCATCCACCAAAATACCTATGATTAAAGACATTGCCAATAAAGTCATCAAGTTTAATGTATAACCTAAAAGCCACATAACAGCAAAGGCTGTAACAAGAGAAGTTGGAATAGCAATGATAACTATTAATGAATTTCTGAAACTTCTTAGGAATAGAAGCATCACTAATGATACCAAAATCACGGCTAAAATCAAGTCAAAAACAACTGAATTAACTGCTGCAATGGTATTATCGGTGCTGTCGTCTGCAATTATGAAATTTATACCTAAACTTGCATTTTGTTCCTCAATTGATTTAAATTTTTTACGAACTAATTTTGAAACATCAACGGCATTTGCATCACCTTGTTTTTTTAGTAAAAGTCCAATGCCATCTTTGCCATTGTATCTACTGATAGAAGTTGTTTCTTTAACATCATCCTTTACTACTGCTACATCTTTTACATATACAGGACTGCCATAAACAGGCATTGCCACTTGAACATTTTTAATATCATCTAATGATGTAAATTTGCCTGTTAAACGAACTGAATTATTCTCTTTTTCGGTTTGGACTTTTCCGGCGGGAAGATCTATACCAGAACGATTAATTGCTTCCACAATTTGAAGCATGGATACTTTATACTGTTTCAGTTTCTCTTGGTCTATTCTTACCTGAATTTCTCTTTCTTGTCCTCCTAAAATAGTAATCTCTGCTACTCCTTTTATTTGCTGTATTTGCGGCAAATAATCATCTTTCATTTTTTGATAAAATTCAGTAGCAGATAAATTACTTGTAGCACTAATGGACATTATAGGCAAGTCATTTGGCGAAACTTTACTCATTACAGGACTTAAAATATCCTGCGGTAAATCTTTTCGGATATTGTCAATATATCGCTGTGCATCTTGCATTGTTTTATCTAAATCTGTTCCGTATTTCAGGTTGGCAATGATAATAGAGGCATTCGGCAATGATTTTGTAACTAAATAATCTACACCTTCTAAGTTGGATAAAGCATCTTCTATTCTTCGTGAAACTGATGTTTCCACCTCATTTGGTTCTGCCCCGGGGTATACTGTTTTAATTACAACTACTGGCTGATTAAAGTCGGGCATTAACTCATAACTTAAATTTTTATAGCCGATAACTCCTAATAGAGTAAAGACGCTGAAAAGCACTATAATCAGCGAAGGTCGTTTAATTGAAATTTCTGTGATATTCATTTTTCGCTGATTTTATTTGACAATTACATTCGCGCCGTCAAAGAGATTTATAAATCCTTTGGTTATAATCACATCTCCTTCATTTAATCCATTTGACACAACCACTTTATTCTGTATATTTTTTGAAATAGTAATATTTTGTAAAACAGACTTTCCGTTTTTTATCACATAAACTTGAGGTTGATTGGCTGAGCCAACTATTACTGATGATGGAATAATTATGCCCTTTTTCTGCGTAATATTTTTTAAATTTACCTTTCCAAACATCCCAGATTTTATTTTCAAATCGGAAGTATTGTTTACTAAAAATTGAACGGGGAAACTACTTCCTATATTCGCTTTGCTGCCTATCATAATTGATTTGCCATTAAATGATTTTTCAGAATATGCATCTGCTGTGATAGTATAATTTTCATTTAATTTAAATTGACTTAAATCATTTTCCGGAACGTTTACTGTGAATTTCAAATTTTTAATGTCCGTTAGTTGAAGCAACGGGACTCCCGGAGCAGCAAAAGCACCTTCTTCACTTAGTTTTGCTGTAACTACACCATTGAAAGGTGCTTTGATTGTAGTTTTATTTATTTGTTCCGTCAAAGTTGCACGCTGAACTTTTGCTGATCTTAATCCTAACGCTGCTTTCTCTAGCTGAACACCCTGAATGGCATCATTTTTAGCTAAAATGGTATATCGGTTTACATCCGCTTCTAAACCTTCAATTTGCACTTCAATAGTTTGTAGTTGCAATTTTAAAAGTGAATTATCTAAATGAATTAAAGACTGTCCTTTACTTACAACACTTCCAATATCAACTAAAACGTTATTGATTTTCCCTTGTGTTTCGGCACTTATTTTAGTTTCCTTATTTGGTTCAAAAGTACCTGAATAGAAATATTCGGCATTTACATTTTCAATGTGTAATGTGTCGACTTGAACATTAATTGCTTGTTCTTTATCGTATTGGTAAACTTTACTTTGTGTTATTTCTTTATTTTTTTTCAATTTAATTATCACAAAAGCAATTATCGTCATTAACATGATGAGGTATAAGGCTTTCTTTATCATTGATGATTTTGTATTCATTGTAGATACTATTTAGTTGTTGAAATATTGCCAGTTATTTTTTTAAGTTCTAAATCCGACTTAAGATAGTCAATCACAGAGGTTAGATATGTTTGTTGTGCTTCTCGCAGCGCATTGTCGGCAAGCAAAACATCTGTTAAACTTGCTGTTCCCTGCTTTTGTTGTAGTAGCGTCTGCATGTAAATCGTTTTTGCCAGTTCAATATTCTCGATTGTTGTTTCTACTGATTTTCTAGCAACTATTCTTTGCCGTTTTGCATTTTCAACCTGCATATTATTTTGTTCAGTTAGTAATCTGAATTGAAGTTCATTATTTTGGAGTTCAAATCTTTTTTGATTGATTTTTCGTTGTGTAATTGTTCCGTTAAATAATGGATATGAGAGTTGGATACCAGCAAAGCCAATTGGGTAGAATTTTAGGAAATCATTGGGTTGTTTGTCATATCCAAATCCTGTGGCTCCATACATTCCAATAAGATTTATAGAAGGCAAATACTTCAACTTTCTTAAAGTGTTAAATTCACTTGATAGCATTCGATTTTGAGTTTTTAAGATGCGAATATCTAAAATTGAAGAAGTTCTGTACTCATTTACATTCTTGTATTGTATGGTTGGTTCAATTTTTATATTTTCCTCTAACGAAATACCTATTGTAAATTTCAAGGCATTTAATACTTGTTCGTATTTACTACTAATACTCTCTTTTTGAGTAATTAGTTGAGCTACTTGTAATTTCACTTTATTTACATCTGTTCCTTTAGCAAGAAGTTGTTCATTGAGCAAATGTATATTTATTAAAAGTCGTTCTGCATTAATTAAGTTACTATCAATAAAGGCTAATTGATGATGTAAAATTTGTGCATTGTAATAGAGATTCGAGATTTCAAAATAAATTTGTTCTTCGTTTTTTTTGTATTGTAATTCTGTTAATTCTGATGCAACTTTTGTGATTTGGATTGCTCCATAAACCTGTGGATTATACAAGGGAATTGATAATTGTAAGTTTGCGTTAATGTTGTGAGGAACTCCAAATTGGGCTTCTTTAAACTGTCCCTCGGGTGCAGTTGGATTAAAAGTTGACAATGGCATTAATTGATATGGAAGATTTGTGAAATACTTATAATCTGTATTTGCTGCTACCTTGGGTATTAAATTTCCCTTTGCTTCTTTTTCTTTTTGTTCGCCAATAGCCATACTATTTCTACTGATTTGTAAAGTTTTATTGTGAACTTTTGCAGTATCAATACACTGTTGCATTGTCCAAACTTGCCCATTAGCTGATTTATAGCCTATTGTAAAAAGTAATATAATAATAAATTGTGTGTGAGTATTTACTAACTTCATTTGTCAAATTTTTTATTTTATAAGATCAATTGATTTTTCATTTTTCAAGCATTTTTAGAAGTCCGTTTAAAACATTTTTACCATCTTTCACTAGATTGGTTTTGTTGCCTGAAAGTTTCCATTTTAACACCACCATCCTCATACTTCCCATAATAATTGTTGTAATAGTGTCAGCACCTAATTCTTTTCTAAAAATACTTTCGTTTTGTCCTCTTACAATTAGTGCGTTAATGTTTTTTTGCATCAATTCCATTATTGTTGAAACTTGTATGCGTAAATCTTTATTAAATTGAAATATGCCTTCAGAAAAAATCACGCTAACTATGGCAGGTTTTTGGACAAATGAGTTTAGCTGTGACGAAAAAACATTCTTCAAAAGTTCAGAAGGATTTTTTTCTTTATCTTCTAATATTACTGATAGCCGTTCATTCATTTCTAAAATGAAATAGGTTAATACTCCAAGTAGTATTTCGTTTTTACTTTTAAAATGTCTATACAATGCGGCTTCAGATAAACTTAAGTCAGATGCTAAGTTTTTTATAGTCAATTCCTGAATTCCGAATTTATCAATTCGAAGGGTAGCGGATTCCATTATTTCTACTTGTCTTTCGCTAAATTTCTTATTTTTCATTTTTCATTTTTAAATTAATGAACTAAAACCCGATCCATATTACAGATGCAGTCATTATAAAAGAACCAATTTTTAAAAGACTCGAGGTAAATGCCTATATTTATATTAATATTTGCTTGGCATTCATAACCCAATCAAACCCAACCAAGAAATAGGTTTTTAATATAATATTGTTAGTGAGTATTTACTTACAAATGTACTATTATAATTTAGATTTCCAAATAATAATGTAATCTAGGATATTAATAGTTACAACATTTGTTCTAAAATACCCTAAACGTGGTCAAATACAGCTATATTTTCTCTGCGTTAGGAACACCTCACACATAATGTCCACTTTTATACTAAATTACTCGAAAGTGAACATTTTTGATACTGATAATCAATAGGTTGCTATATCCAAGATAGATTCATAACCCTGAGGTCTCGGGTTCAAATCCCGATCTCGCTACAAAGCCTCTCAACAAAGTTGAGAGGCTTTTTTGTTTTGAGGCTGTGTCGAAAGCTTGCTTTCGTAAACAGACGAAAAGCAAA
>JACCDI011597926.1_pt1 | contig 25779 bp, 21 predicted proteins | sample 7442791 | NCBI WGS metagenome assembly JACCDI01 (sample SAMN15323434, study PRJNA562643) | freshwater metagenome | isolation source: river surface water | place: USA:Blue River Watershed | collected 2017-08-15
ATATTTTCGCTGCAAAAATAGAGTAAAAAATACTAAAATCCTCAAGTTATCAACATTTTGTTGATTTATATTACTCTGTTTTTCAGTTACTTAAACAAATATTTATTTGAATAATATGTAATTATGTCTAAAATACGCAAAAAATACTAGTTTACTTACAAAAACTTAAACAAATTAGAAAAACATAAAATGAATTGAACTAGGAAAATCTTCCAAAATCCGTCAAAAAAAAACCAGATCAAATCAGAATAAAAATGGATAGTTTTAAAGAAATTGAATTGCGAGGGAAAGAAGAAAAAGGGGGCAAAAAAAAACACCAAATCTATGTGCTAGATCTGGTGTTTTTGGTTTAACGAAATTTTAGAAATTCTAAAAAATTTGACTGTTTAAATTAAAATTCTTACAGTACAAACTTGCCACATAACTGGTGTTGACAGGCTTAATTTCCAGCACATTGCCATTGGAGTCTAACAACTCCTCGACAAAGAAACTAGACATTGAATACAAGTGCAACTTGAACCCGTTATTTAATGGCATTTCACACACAAATACAGACTTGCTTTCTAAAATTTGAATCATAGAACTCCTGTTAAACGTGGAAAATTCTACTGGTACAATAAGCATAATTCTGTATATAGTTTTTTGAACTAGCAACAAAAGTAAAACATAATTTTTGTTAATTCAAATAAAATTAAACAAAAATTGTCAAATTTAAGCCACAAACTGGCTACTTCACTCCAACCGCTTGGTTTTTAATAACTTGAATCGATTCGATAACAGAAGCATTAAAATGATCTTCACTTTGCATATAGGCCACTGTTGTATGAGCTTCAGCGCCTAAGCGTCTTTTTTCCAGAGATGCGGTAAATCCGTAGTTAACAGAAATACAATTTAGGGCGTTTGCTCTCTTAAGTATCTGATAAAGAGCTTGTCTATAAATACTAAATGATGTTTTAACCTGTCTGTCAATACCTATAAACATGGCATTATAGGTAGTTCCAGATTTATAGTTAAATACAACAGCCACTTCTTTCATTTCGCCGTTAACAGATAATTGCAATGAAAGTGCTTCCCAATTATGACTGGTAGCGATTTCCTGGAATAATCTTTCTGGCAGATCGAACGTATTTAGTTTATAGGACCCTTGTTTGACTTCTTTATATAACTCAAACCAATGAGCGCATTGTTCTTTGCTAGGGTGAGTGATAATACTGGTAGTAAACTGATTAGAATGTCTTAGCACTTCACTTCTTACGTGGTATCGTTCTTTTTTTGAAAGCGTACTTAAATACTGGTCTTCATTTTTCCAGATAAGGTGTTTATGAACATTGGTATCAGGCATTTGCACTTTAAAGAAACCATTTTCCAGCATTAATTTATCCAAAGCACTATTATCGTCCATAAAATCGCGCAACATAATTGAACTCGCGTTGTATTTCTTCTGAAGTTGAGCAGCCATTGCATAAAGTTCGTTATAGGCTTGCTTTTTAAAGTTACTAATTTCGTGGAGATAGATATGAGAACCTTCAGTCAATAAAGAGCCTGTCATTACCATTTTAGAGGTCAGGAAATAAGGATCTTCAGACATACGGGTTTGTTCTATTTTCTCAGAAACAGCTTCGTGGGAGAGCATATCATCTTTGCAGAGTGCAGTAGTAAAGAAAGTCGCGAGGACAACTTTATCAGTACCTTTCTCTTTAACAACCAGATAATCGAATTCCCAGTTATTTTCCGGAGTTGGATTTCCTTTAAATGCTTTTTCCAGGAAAATCAGTCCATCGTAATCGAAACTACCTTTTCCTTCAAATAAGTTATTCCACAAAGTTTTATCAATTTCAGTGATTGAGTGAAACTTTTCAACTTTCAACTGAGAAGAAGCCATTTGTGTCTGTATCAAATCCTTCATTTTCTTATCAGAAGGCGATTCAATCTTGAAAGACTTATAGATAAGTTCTCTGCTAAAGTTTTGTTCATCCAGAACTTTATCAAAGTGGTGTGCCATAGAAGACACCATTCCTTCTATCTGATCAAAAGTATGCAAACGGGTGATGGTAAAACGCACACCGGTATTTTTCATAGGCACTGCCGGGAATGCACCCAGGTTGGTATAATAACCATCATCCATCATCTTTTTGATGAGCTGATACCCCACTTTAGGCAAACCCACCCCAACAAAGAAAACTGGGGAGTCCAAATCCTTAATAAGCGGTAAACCAGCCTTTTTGATCATTAGATTAGCGTATTTAATATTCTCATGCAAATCGGTTTGCATTGAATTAATTTCATCGCTTAAGTGTATATCGGCGCTTGCCAATGCGGCTCCTAGTGCTGAAGGTTGCATTGGTCCTGAAGTAATCATTGGGCCACCACAAGTTCGCACAAAGCTGGCAATTTTAGGATTTGGGAACACCATTACAGCACCACCGGTAGCAAAAGCTTTTGCTAAGCTGATGGCGAGTACCATTTTGGGATGTAGATTTTGAGATTGAAGCACATACCCCCTACCGTGTTTTCCGAAGCAGCTCATTCCGTGAGCATCATCTACATAATAGTGAAAGCGCTCATATTTATCCATTAAAGCATAGATTTGATCAACTGGAGATCCATCACCATACATAGAATATATGCCATCAGCCATGTACCATACCTTGTGATACTTCTTACTCAGCTCAGCGATTCTATTCTCAAGAATATCCATTCTATTATGACGAAGTAATTCGACATGCACCCCTTTAGGTTTTAAAAGAGCGGCGGCAGTTTGAACAGAACTATGAACCTGATGATCAAGAATCACAGCATCATTGTCTGAGACTATCACAGGAATTGTGGCTATATGACCAAGTGTGGTAGTAGGAGCAACTACGCAATGAGCATCAAATATCTGATTGAACTTACTTTCAAGTTCCTGGTAGTGAATAGAAGAAATATAGGCTCTGGATGCAGAGAACTGAGTACCATAATTTTCTACAGCATTTATAGCTCCATCTTTTAAACGTCTGTCGAATTCCAGCCCGAGATAGCTACATGAACTAAAATTTACCAACTCCTTTTTATTAATGGAAAGCATGTTACCATGTAGTATCTGGTCGGAAACACTGAGATGTAATATCCCACTGTTCTTTCCATCTGTGATAACATCATTGACCGTATTAAGAAAATTGTTCATAAGTTATGGATAAGTATTAAGTGGTACAAAGGTCAATAATTGAATTAACAAATCAAAGTAAAATGTTGAAAAAATAGTACTTTAATACCATACTTAATACTTTTATCTATCTATAATGCTGATTTTAAATTATTTAAAAATTCAACAAAATCAACATTTTTTATTCATCTAGTTATATGCACAATGTATAGATAAATAAACACTTTTAAAGTAAAATAGCTCGATCTTTGTTTCAAAAACGAATATTTGTTGAAGTTAAATACCAATAGTATATAAATACTAAAATAAAGCCATAATTCATTTCTATATATCTGATTTTATGATATTTAATAAAACTTAAAATTAAACTTTAATGACAAAAAAACTGGTTTTTTCCCGCTAAAAAGAAGTGAAATACGATGCAAAAAAGCTGTTGATATCTATCCATATCTTATCCACCAACCACTATTTAAAAAACTTTATGTGGATAGTTAAATTAAATCAGTAGTGGATACTCTGATCTTGATTTGAGTCCTTTTTTTTAAGATTTCCACATAAAAACAAGTTTACAGACAGGTAATTTTTAAGAAAAACCGAGATAATTCGAATTGTTTTACTATGTTTGCATCAAGAAATAAAAAAAAATGACGCATTTCGAGAACAGTCAAATTCACATGGTAATAGATGATGGCATATTGATTGCCACCTACAAAGCCGGCCTGAAAATGACAATTGATGATGCCAAGCATATCGTCAATGAAAGGCTGAAACTTCTGGAGGGTAAATCACTTCCTGTACTAATTATAGATTCAGGAGTAGTAAGTATGGACAAATCTGCCAGAGATTTTTTATCATCCGACGAAGGTATCGGCGGACTCAGTGCAGCAGCTATTATTGAAAATTCCCTCTTCAGTAAAATGCTCATTAATTTTTTCCTAAGATTAACGAATCCCAAAATTCAAGTGAAAGCTTTTAACGACAGAGCTGAGGCTCTTAAATGGTTGAAAAGCTTATAATGTTTGTGTGTTTTTTTATTGTGTGTAGTATTTTATTTTTGTAACCCTAAACTTTAACTTTTAAACATACATTGTCAAGCCCTATTAACTTTGAATTAGACGAAAGATTTATACAGCTGGAAGATACACTTCTTGCGTATTCTCATGGAGATTTCACAAAGAAATTACAACTCTCCGACAATCTCGACACCCTGGATAGTATCATGTCAGGTATTAACATGCTTGGTGAAGAGTTGGAAGAAACTACTATCAAAAGAGATTTCTTTAACTCTGCTTTCCACTCAATTACCGATAGTCTTGTTGTTATAGACAACGCCGGTGTTATAATAGATTTTAACGAAAGTTTCTCTATTCTTCTAGAACATAAGAAAGAAGAAATAGCGGGTCAGAACCTTACTAAATTCCTTAAATTTAATAGTTTATCCAAAACTATTCAAAGACTAAATAAGGATATGAAGGCGATTGACTTTGAATCTGAAGTTACCAATGCCAACAACAAAAAAATCATGGTAGAATGCCATGTTTCGGTGATTGATAACAACAAATGCCAGTCGCTGGTAAAAATTCACGATCTGACATACAAAATTCAGCAGGAAGCAGGTCGTATCGCCACCATTATCAAAACACAGGAAGAGGAAAGAAACAGAGTTGCTTCAGATTTGCACGATAGTATTGGTCAGCAAATCTCTGCACTTAAATTCTACTTCGATTCTATTCAGAAACAAAAAGACGATAAACTTAGAACAGCACTTCTTAAAAAGACAGAAGCTCTGATCGACAACGTCTCTGATGAAATAAGAAATATTTGTTTCCAATTAATGCCTCGTTCTGTAGAAAAGTTTGGATTGGGACAATCTATCAAACAATTAGCCGACCTTATACACTTCAGTACTGGTATCAAATTCGATGTCAAACTTAATGAAGGAGACGGCAAAATTGACCCGAATATTTCGATGTCTATTTACAGAATTACCCAGGAATTCGTTAACAATTCTATTAAACATTCGAAATGTAAGAATATTGTAATCGACTTAAGCGTAAAACCTAAAGTTCTCAACCTGATCATGTCTGATGACGGAATAGGTTTCAATAATTCTCCAAATGCCAAAAGAGGTAATGGATTAGATAACATTAACTTACGTGTAAAATACCTTCAAGGTGAAATAGAATTCACTACTGAGAAAAATAATGGCGTAATGTTTAATATTTTAATACCATTATAGTGAAAAATATTATATTTGCCTCAGGTAAATTATTTAACACGCTAAAATCAACCAAAACTTCTAATGAGAAAAACAGTAAAAATTATAATAGTTGATGACCATCCAATGGTAAGAGATGGTTTGAAGACAATGCTTGAAATCGGTTGTGAAGACATGAATTTCAAAGTATGGGATACAGACAATGTGGATGAAGCTGTCGAAATTCTTAAAAATGAAAAAATGAAAGTCGCTTTAGTTGACTATCAATTAATCGACTTGGATGGCGCTCTTGTTACTTCTTCTTTACTTGAAGTAAATCCAAAAATTGCTGTTTTAGGAATCTCTAACTATAACGAAATCAACCATATTCAGGATATGATTATGGCTGGTGCCAAAGGCTATACATTGAAAAACATCTCTTCTGATGCTCTTTTTGGTGGCATTAAAGTATTGCTTAATGGTGGTACCTTCTTCTCTCCTGAAGTTGCGCACCTCCTTGCTAACCAGTACTATAAAAAACTAACCCTCAAATCTGTTAAACCTAAAGGTCCGAATTTTAGTACCAATAACGAACAATTTGAAGGTGGTAACGAGATGGCTGATAAACTCTCTAAAAGAGAAATCGAAATTCTTACTTGTATTGCAAACGAGATGACCAATGAAGAAATTGCAGAAAAGCTTGAACTTAGCAAACGTACAGTCGACAACCACAGACAGAACATGCTTAAGAAGTTGAATGCAAAAAATTCTATGGGTCTTGTGCTTGCAGCTATCAAAATTGGCCTGATAAATATCTCTTCTAAAAAGGGTAAATCTATTAAAGAACCTTCATAATATTCTCTATATTTGAAGTGTGAGATTTCTCCCGCTTATTTTATTATTTCACTTTAGCAACCTCTGTGCCCAGGGTCTCTATCAGGGATTTGGTCAGAATACTACACAATCCAGAAAGATTGCCTATAGTTTGTTGCATGAGAATGTTGAAATAATCTATTTCGAAGGTGGCGAGGAATTAGCAAAATTAACTTTGGACAAAGTCATACATTTTGTGCCAGAGTTTGAAAATCGACTTAACTACAATCTTAGTAACGGCATTAAAATCACTCTTTTTAACCACTATGAGGATTTTAAAAACAGTAATACTAACATTACCAATCCACAATATTATGCCGGCGGCTATTCATCTTTAACAGACAACTCTGCTTCTGTTTACTTCGATGGGAGTCGTATCCATTTTGACAAACAAGTAAGGAAAGCTGTTGCAGAAGTATTAATCAATGAATTTATTTTTGGTGGCAATATCCGGGAGCGTATTCAAACCGCGGCTCTGCTAACATTACCAGACTGGTATTACAAAGGACTCGTAGCATACTTATCTGAAAGTTGGAATGTCACCAACGATAATTTCCTGAAAGACTTCTTTCAAAATAAAAAACAGAAATACTTTACTTCATTGCAAAGAGAGGACGAGATACTGGCTGGACATAGTATCTGGCGATACCTCGAAGAAAAGAATGGCATCGGGGCGGTCAGCAATATTGTTTTCCTTACCAAAATCGGAAAGAGTGTAGAAAATGCCATGATCTATTATACAGGCATGAACATCAAAATGTTATTAGACGACTGGCAGGATTTTTATTTGGATAAGTATAAAACCGATGAACTGGTCTTTAAGTTCCCAAAAGGTCAGGAAAATGCCCCCGCTTCACTTGCAAAAAAACAACATACTCAGTTTAAACTTAGTCGCGACGGCAAAAAAGTGGCCATTGTAACCAATACACTTGGAAAATATCAGGTAGTCATTTACGAATTTGCCACGCAAACCACTAAAATAATCTGTCAGGGCGGACATCAGTTACTCAACAGGGAAATAGACCTTAATTATCCTTTAATTGCCTGGCACCCTAATGGAAAGTATCTTAGTGTTGTTCTTTTCAAAAATGATGAGCCTTTATTAATCAACTACGACCACCAGGGGAAAGTCAGTTCATCTACCATCCTCAAACAAGTGCCTTTCGTAAAAGACCTCGCCTACAGTCCGGATGGCAGCCAAATCCTCTTCTCAGTCATCAGACATGGACAATCAGACCTCTTGCTTTACAACACAGATAATGGCTCAACGGAGTATCTGAGTAATGATATATTTGATAATCTAAGTCCTCGTTTTTCTCCAGATGGCACTGTAGCCTACTTTATAAGCAACAAAAGAGCATTTGGACAGGGAGAGAGTGATTATTATGCCATATACAAAATCAACATCAAAGACAAATCTGTAAGGTATGTTACAGGCAGTCAGTCTGACAGAATCAACTTCACAGAACCAATTCCATTAAGCAATAGTTTAATAAGTTTCTTAAGTGACAGAAATGGAATTGTCAATAATTTTGTTTTTGACAGTGAGACTGGTGAAACGTACCAGCTTACCAACTACAAAAGATGTATCATTCATAATGATGTGGCTACTGATGCTCCTGTAGTGGCAGATTTATTGTATTTTAATAACCGATACCGTATCTATGTAGGCAATATTGAAGGAGATTATAAAAAGGATGCTATTGTGAATGCCGCGAGCACCGCTTACCGAAAGTTACTTGAACAGGAACTCTCCTATCAATTCGACTCTAATATTTTGATCAAAAACGACAGCAGTTCGAATTTACAAAATGACTCAGTAAGTGCAGAAAAGTCCATTAAAAAAGTATTTTTAAGTGGATTTGACACGCGAGACAATATTGAAACTAATAAAATTAAATCTAAAGACAAGCATGCACCATTTATTAGTTTGGCAAAAACACATTTCGGCATCAACTATTTTTTGCAGCAGGCAGATGTATCTATTTTAAACAACTACTTATTCCCTACCAATGTTAGTGAAAAAGTTTTTAATTACCCACTGATGTCACCACATTTTCAGACCAGTATTAGCGATGATTTAAAAAATCATGTTATAGTAGCTGGTTTCAGAATTCCTGTTTTCAAAATTCGTGCTTCAGATTATTATCTAACATATACCAATCGAAAAGGTAGATGGGACAAAGAGTTGGCCATGTTCAGGCGTTCGCGGGTACTCGAATATGGATTTGTGCCTGTTAAAATGATCAATGCACAAGTTAAATATGCCATGCGCTATCCTTTTAATGAAAGAGCTAGAATTGAAATGAATTTGTTTGGTAGAAATGACAGAGTGATTCGTTTGGCAGTTGACTCTACAGAGTTAGTTAGAAAGCCAATTAACAATTTCTACTTTGGAAATGGTTTTGAATATGTATTTGACAATGTAAGAAGTAACGGACTGAATTTATTTCAGGGCATGCGATTCAAGGTTTACAACGAAAACTATTTCAAACAAGGGAATTTTGAATTCATTTCTAACAATGGTTTTGATTTCAGAATATATCAGAAATTGCACAGACAGATTTATCTGGCAGTCAGATTTAGTGGAGCCGGCTCTTTTGGAACTCAGAAAACTGTGTACTATATGGGTGGTGTAGAAAATTGGCTTACAAATGTTGACTCCAACAAAGTATTTAATTACAATAGTCCGACTTATTCGGGACCAGATTTTACGGATTATGCTTTTCAGACAATTACAGCACCAGCCCGAGGATTTTTCAGAAATTCAAGAGCAGGAAATAAATATTTGCTGTTAAACACTGAACTGAGAGTCCCTGTTTTCACCTATTTAATTCAGAAACCTATTAGCAGTGAATTTTTTAGAAGTGTGATGATGATTGGCTTTGCAGATATTGGTACAGCCTGGAAAGGTAATTCACCATATAGCATAAGCAATCCTTTTAACACTGTAATAGTCAGTTCACAGCAGTATACCATAACCGTAAAATCTCAAAGAGATCCGATACTATATGGTTTTGGATTTGGAATAAGAGCCAAGATTTTAGGTCACTATATTAAAATGGACCGAGGTTGGGGAATCGTAGAAAACAAATTCCAAAAAGGTATCACAAGCTTCTCTTTGGGATTAGACTTCTGATCAGTAAATAAACAAACTTTTTAGTGGATTTCCAGAGAGTTAGAACGAGACTCTTCGTTAAGAATGCTAATAACAGTGCTATCTGGTTCATCCGCAATCAGGTCGAGCTGATGCTGTAGCATAGTTGCTTTCTGGAAGAATTTCAACAACTCAGGATCTGAGGCAATAGCCATTTCCATCGCAGGCTTTTTCTCAGGATCAAGTTCATTGTAAATGTATAAAATAACGTCTTCTTGAGTAAAATTTTGTTGCATAAGCAAATTGGTGTTTGACATTATCAACGATTAAATCACATTAATATTGCTTGATTCTGAAAATTTTAACAAAAAAAAGCCGAATACGATGATTCGGCTTTTAAAATTATCTTTAGAAATAGCGACTAACCCTGAAGGTAGGCTGCTTTCTCGCCTATCATCTTTTTCAGATTAATAAGTGCGTAACGCATTCTACCTAAAGCGGTATTGATACTGCAATTGCAAACTTCCGCGATTTCTTTAAAACTTAAATCACCATAATGACGAAGAATTAAAACTTCTTTCTGATCTGCAGGAAGCATTTTAATCAATTCTCTCAATCCATCTTTTCTTTGTTGTTTGATGGCATCTTCTTCAGAATTGTTTTCAGAGAATCTCATGTTTGCAAAGATGTCTTCATCTTCACTTGAAGAGATTGTTGGCATACGTTTAGTACATCTGTAATAATCCATAGCCAGGTTTCTGGCAATACGAATTACCCATGGAAGAAACTTACCAGATTCTTCGTACTTCCCTTTTTGTAAGGTGTGAATAACACGCAAGAAAGTCTCCTGGAAGATGTCTTCCGCAATGTAGCGATCGTTTACAACCAAATGAATGGCAGTAAACACCTTAGTTTTGTAGCGATTGATTAGCATGTCCATACAAGCTTCGTTGCCTGCAATGTACAGCGCTACTAATTCCTCATCATTTTTTTGATACCTTTTCATACTAAACCTCCTTTTTTTAAAAAAGGTGACATTACCTTTTGGTAGTTCTCAATTCATCCGAGTTTGTTAATTGTTTAGTATGTTTTTATTCTATAGGCGTTGTTAGATTTTAATCGAAATTTTATGCAATCTAGTAAAATAAAACATAAGTTCCAAATATTTTTTTTAAAAAATTAATCCGTTAAACTTAGTCAACTTAGCTCAAGTATATCAAAAACTAAATACATTTTATTATTATTCAATGTTTTACAATAATTAAAACTGATCTGCTTCCAAACTTTGCATTTGTGTTAAAAAATTACTGCAAATTATAAAGTTTTCTTTTTTTAGCCCTTAATTTATACTAATTTCGCAGCGCAAGTCTGCACGACCAGCTCCCTGTGAACTCCCCCAGGGTGGGAACACAGCAAGGGCAGCAGGTTGTAGCGGTGCGATGTGGGCTTGCATTTTTTTCTTTCTTAAATTCGTTGGTTTAGCTTTTTTTGCAAAACTGACTTCTACACTAAATGAGCAAACCATCGATTCCACAAGGTACCCGAGATTTTTCGCCGGGCGTAATGGCAAAAAGAAAATTTATTCTCTCAACCATTGAGTCTGTTTATAAAAGTTATGGTTTTATGCCACTCGAAACACCTGCAATGGAGAATCTTTCTACCCTTACCGGAAAATATGGTGAGGAAGGCGATCAGTTATTGTTTAAAATCCTAAATAACGGCGATTATCTAAAAGACCTTAATTTAGCAGAATATAGTTCTAAAACACTTACGTCAAAAATAGCAGAACGCGGACTGCGTTACGATCTCACAGTGCCACTTGCACGATACGTTGTAATGAACCGCAATGATATTAGCTTTCCGTTCAAACGATATCAAATGCAGCCTGTGTGGCGGGCCGACCGACCTCAGAAAGGCAGATACAGGGAGTTCTGGCAATGCGATGCCGATGTTTTGGGCACCGACTCATTGCTTTGTGAAGCTGACTTTATCCGAATTTACAAAGATGTATTTGAACGCCTGGGTCTGAAAGGCTATGAACTGCGTATCAATCACCGCCGATTACTTGAAGCGATTTGTTTAAAAGCCGGTGCAAGTCAGTATTTCAAAACAATTACCATTATTATTGACAAAACAGATAAAATTGGCTCTGATGGTGTTGCCCGTGAATTAAGTGAACTTGGCTTGAGCGATGATGCCATTAAAACGCTGGGACAGTTTCTTACTAAATATCAACTCACGAACGATACTATTAACCAGCTTGAAACCGAACTTGGCGGTATCCCAGAAGGGAAAAAAGCTATTGAAGATCTCAGACAAGTAATACAACTTAGTGGAACCGCTATCGAGAATGTATACCTGGATGGTAGTTTAGCCAGAGGATTGGATTATTATACTGGTTGTATCTTTGAAGTTGTGCCTACCACCGTTAAAATGGGAAGCATCAGCGGCGGCGGTCGTTACGACGACCTGACAGGAGTTTTCGGACTAAAAGATGTGAGTGGAATTGGAATATCATTTGGAATAGACAGAATTTTTGATGTTCTGGAAGAACTACAACTCTTCCCTCCTTCTGGCATGTTATTTACAGATCTATTGTTTTGCCCTATGGACGAAAATGCAATCGCCTATTGTATTCCATTGGCAGATCAGTTGAGACAGGCTGGTTATAAAGTTGAAGTTTATCCTCAAGCAACTAAGCTCAAAAAACAATTGGATTATGCTAATAACAAAGGCATAAGTTGGGTGACAATAATTGGTGAAAACGAAATGCAAAGTGGACAATTAACGGTCAAAAACATGCATACCGGAATTCAGACATCTACAGTTGCTGAAAACATACACACTGTTTTAAAACAGTAATTCCAGAAACTATTTATTTAAATACCAACTGTAACAAAAATCACATAGTTACAGCTCTGCCAATAGTAATTTCGCAGCATGAGATGGTCTCTCTTACTGGTAATTTTTAGCGGAACTGTAGCGCTTATGGGACAAGAACGACATGAATTCTGGTCTAAACTCTATCTCCAAAAAAATATTACTAAAAACTGGAGTATTGCCACCGACCTGCAGTACAGAACTCAGGGCAATTATCGTCAGAAAAGTACCTCTTGCTTCGACCATTATAAAATGCAAAGTGGCAGATTATGGATTCAATATTCCTATAAGAACTCCGCAGAATTATTAATTTCGCCAATTGCCTATTTCAGAACAAGTGATTTACAGGCCAACACAGATGAGTGGGGAAAAACGAATGAAATCAGACTTAGTATAGGCATACAGAAAACACAGAACTTTAAAAATTTCAGCTTAAAGGGTCGATTTTTAACAGAAAAAAGACACTTCATCCTCCCTGTTCGATCACAGCAATACAGATGCAGATTGCAGATGCAGGTTAAAATCCCTGTGATTAAAAAAAAACAAACAGAGGTTGGAGTTGTAATCACCGAAGAGTATTTTTACAAATTGTTTGAGAAGATGGATAATAACCGAATGTTTAGTGGACTTTCACTAAAATTAAAACAGCAGGAACTGCAAAGTGGTTTTCAATGGCAGCAACAAGGGAGTTTCAAATCAGGCATTAAAATTCTTCAATTTGTGAGCACGATAAACTTCAAATTTTAATGAGCTACAAATTATATATCAAAGGCGTTCTGCTTTCTGTCTCCATTGGCGTTGTTTCCCTTCTTCTTTCCTCATTAGCGCCACTTATTAGTTCGATGTTAATTGGATTATTACTGGGAATACTTATCGGCAATTTAACTTCAATTCCAGATACATTCAATAAAGGCATTCAATACACTTCTGGCAAAATGCTGGAGTTCTCTCTATTATTTCTGGCAATAGGCATCAATTTTAGTCACATTACACGCATCGGCGGATATAACTTTGTATACTTAAGTTTATCAGTATTAGCTGTTCTTACCATTAGTTTAATCTATACTAAAAAATTCAATCGGGGCAATTCTGGAACTTTTCTGGTGGGATTTGGCACTGCCATTTGTGGATCATCCGCCATTGCAGCCATTTCTCCCAGCATTAACAGTGATAAAAAAGATGTTGCCATTTCACTGGCAGTGGTAAATTTAATAGGCACACTTGGCATGCTGGCTTTACCTGGAATTTTAACCTATTTGCACTTTTCAGACCTCAGAAGTGGTTTCATCATTGGGGGTGGTTTGCATTCTGTTGCCAATGTTGCAGGAGCTGGATTTGCTGTTAATGACGAAACAGCAAGAATAGCTATAACTATTAAACTGGCGCGAGTAGCATTACTATCACCTGCCATGATTCTCTATAGTTATTTCATTAGAAAAGACGCCGTAAGCAACTGGAAAGAACACTTTAAACTTCCATGGTATGTATGGAGTTTTGTAGGCATCAGTGTAGTAGCAAGTTTCATTTCAATTCCTGCTCAACTGATCAAAGAATCTGAAAACATAGGCAAGATTATACTCACTATAGCCATGTCTGCAATTGGATTGAAAGTCAGCTTTAAGACCTTACTTCAGTCGGGTAGGAATGCCATGATCTTTGGTTTGGCTCTTTTTGTATTTTTCATTTTAGTGCTTGGATTATTTTCACTAAACATCTGATAAAGCTAAACTTTTAACGTTTATTTCATTTAAGAATCGGCAAAAAAAGTTATTTTTGCCCGAATGAAATTCAGAATGCTGTCAATATTGATCTTTCTGTTCAGCTTGTCACAAACGTCAAGTCTGATAATTTCATTAACCAATCTTTCCAAGCAAACTATCAGTATCTCTGTAGATGCCGAAGAAACTGAGAACATAGAAAATCAAGAAACAGAATTTGACTCTGAGATTCAGGATTTGTTCTGTCACTCCATTTATTCTGTTGAAATACTCAATAGCAAGCATTACTTTTTACTAAAAGAATCTACTTACTCTGTTTCCCGGTCGCTGCCAGAACTTCCCCCACCCGATTTTATTTAATTTTTTAATAGCCGTTAAGAGCGGCAAGACAATTTATGTTTCAAAAAAAATTAAATCAAAAAATCAATGCCGGAAATTTTCGAAAAAATCTTTACTAATAACAAACAATGGGTTCAGGAAAAACTGGACCAGGATCCTGAATACTTTAAAAAATTATCACTTGGACAAAAGCCACCAATTTTATGGATTGGTTGTTCAGACAGCAGAGTGCCTGCGAATGAAATAACGGGTACACAACCCGGAGAAATCTTTGTACACCGTAACATTGCTAACATGGTCATCCATACCGATATGAGTATGTTAAGTGTTTTAGACTATGCTGTGAATGTCCTTAAAGTAAAACATATTATAGTATGCGGCCACTATGGCTGCGGGGGCGTACTGGCTGCAATGGACAACCAGGAAGTTGGGTTAATTGACAACTGGTTAAGACATATTAAGGACGTTTACAGACTTCACAAAGATGAATTAGACGCCATCGAAGACCACGATGAAAAAATGCGTCGCATGGTTGAACTAAATGTTGAAGAACAAGTATTTGACCTTGTTAAAACCTCTATAGTTCAGAAAGCATGGCGCAAAGAGCAAACCTTGTATGTTCATGGTCTGGTATACGATGTCGCTAATGGTATTTTAAAAAATCTAAATGTTAGTGTTCATAACAATGCCCATTTAGATACGGTTTATAAGTTTTCTTCATTATTTACCTTATAGTAAATTAGATGAAAAAAGGGTTCTTAAGTGAAATCAAATCGGATTTCCCTGCTGGTATTGTAGTATATTTCGTTGCATTACCACTTTGCCTTGCTATTGCTCAGGTATCTACTGGACATTCAGAGTATTTATTTGCAGGTATCATAGCTGGAGTTATCGGAGGCATTGTAGTAGGGGCATTGAGTGGCTCAGCCCTCGGCGTTTCTGGTCCGGCCGCGGGACTGGTTGTTATCGTCAGTGATGGAATACAAAAACTTAGTTTAATGCCAGATGGGGCCTCCGACTTCAGTTACGGATTCAGTGGCCTTTTATTAGCCATTGTAATAGCAGGTCTCATTCAGATCATAGCAGGCTTTTTAAAAGCCGGTGTTATTGGACATTACTTTCCTTCTGCCGTTATAAAAGGTATGCTGGCAGCCATTGGTATTACTATTATTCTGAAAGAATTACCACATGCTTTTGGCTACGATAAAGACTTTATGGGAGATGAATCATTTGATCAGATGGATGGGCACAATACCTTCACCGAAATATATTATGCCATCAAATACAACTCCCCTATAGCTATAGTAATCAGTACGGTTTCGATTGCTCTCTTATTGATCCTTGAAGGAAAGTATTTCAAACGGTTTACCGTCTTTAAATACTTACCTGCAGCATTATTTGTAGTACTGATAGGGGTATTAATCAACCTATGGCTTCCAGGCATGAGCGTTATGCAGGCTTTACAAGGTGAACACCTTGTTCAGTTACCAATTGCCAGTTCATTCAATGAGTTTTTAAGTTTCTTTACTTTCCCTGATCTCGGACAAATCAGTCGCCCTCAGGTTTGGATGACCGGTTTAAGCATAGCCATGGTGGCCAGTATTGAAACATTACTATCATTGGAAGCAACCGACAAACTTGACCCCTATAAACGCAGCAGTCCGGGAAACCGAGAACTAAAAGCACAAGGGATTGGGAACATGTTTTCAGGGTTAATTGGAGGACTGCCAATAACACAAGTGATTGTGAGAAGTTCGGCCAATATTAATTCAGGTGGAAAAACTAAAATGTCTGCCATTATTCATGGTGTCATTTTATTACTATCGGCTATTTTCATTCCTAGACTTTTGAATTATATTCCATTGGCGGGACTTGCAGCAATATTGATTCTGGTCGGTTATAAACTCAGTAAAGTCTCTTTGTACAAAGGCATGTTCCAGTTAGGCTGGTCGCAGTTCGTTCCATTTGTTGTTACGATCATAGCCATTTTAAGTACCGACTTGTTAAAAGGCATAGGCATTGGTATGTTGGTAGCCTATTTTGTTATTATCAGAGAGAATTATAAAAATAGCTTTAAGTTATTGAGCAAAGACCATGATCCGGGAAGTGCCATCAGAATGGAATTATCAAATATGGTAACCTTCATCAATAAAGGAGTATTAGTAAGTACTTTTAATGATCTGCCTGACAGGTCGCATTTAATCATTGACGGATCAAAGACAGAACATTTTGATTATGATGTGCTGGAACTGATACATGAATTCAAATCACACAAAGCCAGTCAACGAAAAATCATAGTTGAACTAATCAATATTCCTGAATTACCGGAAGGTGGAATGGCACATTAATATTGGCCATTGCTAATCCTTATTACAACAAGTTTAAGAATAAAGAGAACTACCACAAAAATGGTGTTTTAGAATTAAAAAATCGTTAAATTTGCCCACCTTAAAAAAATCATGTCAAGTCCGAAATTCCATTCATTGAAAATAAAGCAAATCAAAAGAGAAACTGCTGATTCTGTTTCCATTGCCTTAGAAATTCCAAATGAATTAAAGAATGATTACAGCTTTACCCAAGGCCAATACATTACTTTCAAGAAATCGTTTAACGGTGAAGAAATTCGTCGTTCATATTCTATCTGCAGCAGTCCGCTGGACAACGAGCTGCGAGTTGGTATCAAAATGGTAGAAAATGGTTTGTTTTCGACCTATGCCAACAAAGATTTAAAAGAAGGTGAAACAATCGATGTTATGACTCCTATGGGGATGTTCTTCACCGAGCTAAACCCATCAAACAATAAGAATTATGTTGCTTTTGCTGCAGGAAGTGGAATAACGCCGATAATGAGCATTATAAAAACCACACTTGCAAAGGAGCCAAACAGCACATTTACATTGGTATACAGCAATAAAAACACTGGTTCTATCATGTTTCTTGAAGAGATAGAGGCTTTGAAAAATGTTTATTTGGAAAGATTCACCGTTTTCCACTTACTGAGCAGAGAATCAGTAGATGTGCCAGTTTTAAATGGCAGAATAAGCAGAGAGAAGTGTCAGGAATTATTTGACAAAAACCTGATAGACATTTCCAAAACATCAGAAGTTTTTGTTTGCGGACCAGAAGATATGATTTTTGCCGTAAAAGACAGTTTTACAGCTAAGAATTTTGACAGTAAACATGTTCATTTTGAATTATTTACCTCCCCAACTCAGTCTCAATCTTCACAAAAAGCAGCAACACAAGCTCAGGAAAAGACTGATTCTGAGTCAAAGTCCTCAGTATCAGTTAAAATAGATGGCATTACCTACCAATTAGAATTACCATATGCCGGAGAGACAATCTTAGATGCCGCATTAAAAACCGGCGCTGATTTACCATTTGCCTGTAAAGGAGGTGTATGTTGTACATGCAGAGCCAAATTAACAAAAGGCAGCGCAAGCATGGACATGAATTTCTCGTTGGAAGATGATGAAGTTGAAAAGGGTTATATTTTAACTTGTCAGGCCCACCCTACCAGCGAAGAAGTATTTGTTGATTTTGACATCAAGTAATACTCAGTATACTATTGATTTTAAATTATTTATCAAATCAATAGCACAATGCAGAATAAATTGATTTTATTTGCCATTAAAGATGCCAAACAGCTACCGTAAAAAAATTCTCAAACAAATTGTCAATGCCGGAAGGAGGATCAAAACTCCTTTTACCTTTAATCAGGAGAAGGCGTATAGGCATCAGATGAGGACTTTAAAAAAGCTTTTACAAAAAGCTGAGCACACAGCCTTTGGCACAGAGTATCATTTTACTGATATTTTAAAATCTAAATTTCTTTACCGTACCTATAAGCAACAAGTTCCCTTAATGGATTACTCTGCCATGCATTCGTGGTGGCAAAAAGCTTATAATGGCGATGAAAATGTCACCTGGCCTGGCAAAATTGAGTATTTTGCATTGAGTTCAGGGACATCAGAAGGAGCCAGTAAATACATACCTGTTAGTCAGGATATGTTAAAGTCGATTACAAAAGCCAGCATCAGGCAAATAATTAGCATTGCTAAAACTGACATCCCAAAAGATTATCTTACCAAAGACTATTTGATGATCAGTGGAAGTACGAGTTTGTATTTCAATGACGAGGGTAAGACTTATGCAGGAGATTTAAGTGGAATCACCAGCAGCAATGTTCCTGGCTGGTTTGATAGATTTTCAAAACCATCTCACGACATTAGAAGTGAAAAAAGCTGGCAGAATAAAATTGACCGCATGGTTGAAGAAGCACCAAACTGGGATGTTGTAGCGATTGCAGGAGTACCAGCATGGATACAGATTTTATTTGAAAACATCATTCAGCGATATCACTTAAAAAACATACACGATTTATGGCCTAATTTCAGTGTTTACATCTGGGGAGGAGTTGCTATAGAGCCTTATCGTAAAAGTTTGGACAAGCTTCTTGGACAGCCTATTATGTATTTCGAGACTTATCTGGCATCAGAAGGTTTTGTTGCATACCAGGCCAAGCGCGATGCCAGTGGAATGAGATTAAACTTCAAGAATGGTATGTTTTTCGAGTTTGTTCCATTCAATGAAGAGAACTTTGACGAAAATGGAAATTTACGGACTGATGCTGTAACCTTCAATATTAAACAGGTAGAGGCAGACAAGGAATATGCTATATTGTTAAGTACATGTTCTGGCACCTGGAGATACCTTATTGGAGATACGATTAGATTCGTTGATTTGGACAATTGCGAAATTAAAATCACAGGCAGAGTAAAGCATTTTTTAAGTTTATGTGGTGAGCATTTAAGTGTAGACAACATGAACACTGCGATATCTATGTTAAGTGATCACTTAAACACTCCCATCAATGAATATACTGTTAAGGGTTTAACACAGAATAACAAGCATTCACATCACTGGTATATTGCCTGTGACAAAACAGGCGTTGATACAGAAGAAGCCTGCAAAGTGCTTGATTCATATCTTTGTCAGATAAACGATGATTACGCGACAGAGCGCAAGCATGCATTAAAAGAAGTTAGTGTTCAATTGCTACCAACAGACACCTTTATAGACTGGATGCAGGAACAGGGGAAATTTGGTTCACAGAATAAATTTCCTAGAGTATTAACCAACTCTAAATATGAAGAATGGTTAAAATATTTAAGCAGAACAAATCATTTAAAGGCATAAAAAAAGGCAGATTAAATCTGCCTTTTTTATTTAAATTAGTATGAATAGAATGATAAAGGTCTATGGAGTAGTAGTCGTCTTTTTGCTATCTGCGTAAGCGAATGCTTTTTTCATCAGCTCGGTAGAACGCTTAACTGGATTTTCGCGAATCAGGTTTTCCTCATCTTCCACTTTGTTAAAAAGAGCTGTTAACGCTTTCTGAGTAACGTAGTCGTTTAAATCTGGATTTAATTTAGTGATAAAAGGAATTTTATTGTATTCGTTTACCAAATCCGTCCAGTTAGCGGTAAAACCTATTTGATCCAAAGAAGCTTGAATTTTTGGCTTAAAAGCTGCGGTAAGTGCAGTAGTTGTATTTTGTTTGAGGTAGGAAGTAGCAGCACCTTTACCACCGGTAAGAATACCCATGGCATCAGTAAAGCTCATATTGGTAACAGCATCGATAAAGATAGGCTTTGCTGTCTTAACAGCGCTTTCTGCACCTTCATTCAGTTTGTTAATGACATTATCAACCTGAGTACCCATACCTAAAGTACGCATTTTGTCGGCTATTTTTTGAGCATCTGGCGGGAGCAGGATACGAATAGCAGAATTATTATTGAAACCACCTGCAGCAGATAATACGTCTACCCCACTTCCAAATCCTTGCTTTAAAGCATCTTTTAATCCGCCTGCGGCTTCAGTACTGGTTGGAGTTGTAAGAACTTCGGTTGCAACAACTTTAAGAACGTCGCAGGATAGCAGAGATAGACTGGCAATTGCAACAAATAGGTATTTTTTCATCTGTAATAAGTATTTTTTATTACAATTAGCAAAAGATATACCAAAAAGCAATAGATGGAAATTATCTCAGACTATCTCTGATTTCATCCAGAATATCTGAGAGCTGCTCTAATTTCTCGGCACTCATACCAGTTAAGCCAGAATTTACCGCAGCGAAATACGGATTGATTTCTTCCAGAGCCTGTAGACCTTTATCTGAAATACGAAGGAGAATTTGTCTTCTGTTGTTTTTGTTGTTTGAGCGAACGATTAATTTTTTCAGAACAAGTTTATCGCAGAGTCTGGTAACATCTGGATTTTTATCCAGCATAACTTCCTTCAGGTCGCCACACGTAGCATATCCATCTTTCCTCCCCTTAAGAATTCGCAGTACATTATACTGAGGCAAACTAATATCGTACATTTTAAGAGCCTTTTTAAAAGCATCTTCAATGGCATTAGCTGTAAAAATGATGTTTACAATTGCCTTCTCCTGAGGAGAATTGAACTTAGACTGATTGATTTCTTCTTCAATTTTCAATGAGACAAAAATAGAAAAAATATATTACATACGAATATTTTTAACAGCTTCTCTTTTACTTAAGTTTTTCAGAGGCGTTATTTCTACAAAACGGATCACCCATTCAGGGTCAGTTTTGGCGTACTGACGCAATGCCCAACCAATGGCCTTTTGAATAAAAAACTCAGATGACTGGTTGTTAAGAAGTATCATTTCAGTGAGGACATCGAGATCTGTGGATCTTCGGTAGCTTAGCTGGTGAATAATACAGACCCTTCTGAGCCAGAAAATGCTGCTGTTCTTCCACAGTTCAAGGTAAGTCTGCCGAATTTTTGGAAAGCGCTTAAAATATGGCCCAATCACTTTTGAGGACAGTGTATCGACAGAATCCCACCAGGCATTGGTAACAAGGAGGTCTTCAAAAAAAAGGGCTAAATCAGGTGACCACAGTTTTTTATATTTTATTAATACTTCGATGGCCACATAATGGTACTCACGCTGAGGCAAATTCCACATTTGGGTAACAAGTTCAGTTAGTTCACCCAGATCATTGATTTTAAAACTTTTAAGCCATTCTGTCTGAATAATTTTTCTTTGCGGAGCAGGAATTCCAAAAAATTCAAAATGGTTTTTCATATAGGCCGACATTGCCGAAGCCCTTAGAGGGTCAGCAGATTCCATGAATCGTTCTGTCAGCGATTGCAGCATTTTATTCGCCTTGAGAAACGGAATATGCCGCTTTATTATCGAACTGGTACAAATTCTCTGTCTTTATCACATTAATATTAGCTTTATTGATATGACTTTGAAGTTCCAGAATTTCAGAGAATGGCACTACATTTTTAAGTTTAGAAGTAAACCTGCAACGCCAGTGATTAGTACAGAATGTAGATGGATGTCCGTTTGGATACACCACTACTCCTCTGTTAGATATCATGTTAAGTTCTAATGAATCAGACTTAATGGATTTAAATATTTCACCAAGAACAGCAGGATTTTTGTCAGACTCGTTCCAATCGAGGAACACATCGACACCAATAAGTTTTTTATCAACCTGAGTTTTAGGAGATACTTTAATATGAATTGGTTTAGCATCATGATTGAGTTGAACAGGTTTAAACTGCACAGGCAACTGACCTAATCTTTCGATAACAGCATGAGTAAAGGCTTTAGTGCCAACTCTTTGAGCACTTTTGCCTTCTTTATAAATATCTCCAGTGTGAATACCATCTTCCAAAGTTTTTAGAAGAGCATTTTGAATTTTCTCGGCCACATCAGCCTTACCAATTTGTACCAGCATCATACAGGCACCATTAATCAGACCACTTGGATTAGCAATATCTTTACCAGCGATATCAGGAGCCGAACCGTGAATAGCTTCGAACATAGCAAAGGTTTCACCTACATTACTGCTCCCCCCCAGGCCAACAGAACCAGCCACATCAGCAGCGATATCCGAAATGATATCGCCATATAAGTTAAGTGTTACTATGACATCAAATCTTTCAGGATCACTGGCTAGTTTTGCCGCGCCAATATCAATGATGTAATGATCAGTTGAAATCCCAGGATATTCTTTAGCTATACGATCGAAGGTTTTATGGAACATACCATCCGTCATTTTCATGATATTATCTTTACTCATGCAAGTGACGTGTTTGCGGTTATTGGCCAAGGCATATTCGAAAGCGTAGCGGATGATTTTTTCGGTACCAGAAACTGACACCAGTTTAAGGCATTGAATCACCTCATCTGTTTGCTGATGTTCAATTCCCGCATACAAATCCTCTTCGTTTTCACGAACAATGACCAGATCCATTTTAGGAAAATTGGTAGTCACATAAGGCGCATAACTAATGCAAGGGCGAACATTAGCAAATAAGCCAAGCGTTTTGCGTATTGCCACATTCAGACTTTGGTAGCCCCCTCCCTGTGGAGTAGTGATTGGCGCTTTAAGAAAGACTTTGTTTTTTTCTAATATATGCCAATTTTCCTGAGAGATTCCGGCAGTATTGCCAGAAAGGTAAACCTTCTCTCCTATTTCAATCACATCATATTCAAGGTTTGCACCTGCCGCATTTAGAATTTCTATGGTGGCAGTCATGATTTCGGGGCCAATGCCATCTCCGTACGCAACGGTGATTCTGTTAGTATCCATTATGTATTTGGTTCGCGAATTTACTAAAAAGACTTTATATCATCAAGTCAGCAAATATGTTATTAATCATTAAAAAAAGTGAAATAATTCAGGTATATTATTTAGAAATATTCTAAATTGCACCCCTGTTTATGAATGCGAGTGAACTTAAGAAAGGTGAAAGTGCAAAAATAACGCTAGTAGAATACAGTGATTTGCAGAACAAGCTCATAGAGATGGGCTGTTTTGAAGGCAATGCTATTAAATTACTGCACATAGCGCCATTGGGCGACCCTATAGCTTTTGACATCAATGGATACATTCTTGGATTGAGAAAAGAAGAAGCCAAATTGATACACGTTGCACTGAATTGACAGACTCATCAAAACATATCGTCCTTGTCGGCAATCCAAATTCCGGAAAAACGACCTTATTTAATGCCCTTACGGGACTGAATCAAAAGATCAGCAATTTACCTGGAACCACCATTGAGAAAAAAGCAGGTCATTTCAAACACAAGGATTGCGTTTTTGAAATAACAGATTTACCCGGAACATACAGTATCCATCCAAAGGGTCAGGACGAAATTATCAGCATAGAGTATTTACTAAGGACAGGCGACCATCCTATTGATTTGATTGTATTTGTGGCTGATGCTGGCAATCTATCCAGAAATTTACTATTGTACACCCAGGTAGCCGACCTAGGCTATCCATTAATTCTGGCCTTAAACATGACAGATTTGGCTAAAAAGAAAGGGATTGAAATAGACATACAACAATTATCTGCGGAGTTAGGCGTAATTGTTTGCCCAATTAACGCCAGAAGTGAGGAAGGAATAGCGCCATTAAAAGACGCATTAATAAAAGTAGAGACCCCATTTCAAACTACTTTTTTTGAGCAGGAGAATAAAAGTTCAGAGATTTTCGTCAATTACAGAAACTATTTAGACCAACATCTGAGTGCCGTTAAATCCGGAGACACCCCCGAAATTGAGAGAAACAGTAAAGTAATTGCAGGTGAAACCATTGCCAGGTATAAAAAAATTGATGCTATTATTAATAAGACATTAATTAAAGACAAGTATCCTAAAAAGATACTGACTGAAAAAATAGATAAGATACTCCTGCATCCCTTATATGGCTTCATTGCTTTTTACACCACCCTGTTCATTATATTTCAGTTCATTTTTAAACTGGCTGATTATCCGATGCAGTGGATAGAAGCAGTTTTTGCTTTTTGTTCAGAAACTGTTAAAGATTTGATGCCAGAGAGTGCATTTTCTTCCCTCTTAGCTGATGGAATTATTCCAGGCATCGGAGGCGTTATTGTTTTCCTGCCTCAAATCATTATTCTTTTCGCCCTTATCGCCGTTTTGGAAGACTCTGGATACATGACAAGGGTTAGCTTCATCACCGACCGTTTAATGCGAAAATTTGGATTAAATGGAAAATCAGTTGTACCATTAATTGGAGGCATGGCATGTGCTATTCCATCCATTATGGCGACAAGAAACATAGAGAACAAGAAAGACCGGCTAATTACGATTCTGGTAACGCCATTAATGAGTTGTTCTGCGCGCTTACCTGTATACACCTTATTGGTTAGTTTAATGATTGTAAGAGACCACAACAGGTGGGTTGATGCTAGAGGATTAATTCTACTTGGATTGTATCTCATGGGATTTGTGGCAGCTTTGGTATTTGCCTTTATTTTTAAGTTGGTTTTGAAGCAAAAACAGAAAAGTTACTTTGTTTTAGAGTTACCAGATTACAGAAAGCCCCGATTAAAAAATATTTTTCTTACAGTCAAAGACAAAGCCAGTGATTTCATTTTCAATGCAGGTAAGATTATTGTGATAGTGAGCATCATTTTATGGTTTCTGGCCAGTTATGCTCCAGGAGACAGTTTCGAGAAGATCGATCAAAAATACAGCACCTATAGTGGAAGTGATAAATCACTTCTTATTCAAAGTGAAAAACTTGAAAGCAGTTATGCAGGTCACTTAGGAAAAATAATTGAGCCGGTAATACGACCATTGGGATACGATTGGAAGATAGGCATTGCTTTAATTACCAGCTTTGCCGCCAGAGAGGTTTTTGTGGGAACGATAGCTACAATCTACAGTGTTGGCGATGCTGAAGACGAAGAAACACTAACAAATGTCTTATCAAAGCAAAAACGCCCCGGCAGTAACATTAATTTATATTCATTTCCAACCATTGTTTCGCTTTTAATTTTTTATGCTTTCGCGATGCAGTGTTTTAGTACATTAGCAATCACCTACAGAGAAACGGGGTCTATTAAATGGCCGGTTGTTCAGTTTGTTTACATGAGTGGCTTTGCTTATCTGATGAGTTTACTGGCATTTTCAATTTTGAGTTAGGACAATCCATGAACCACGGGTCCTTGTACCGTTGATCGCGGGTCCGACGGCTATACGGTGGATAGAGGAATTTGTGTTTAAAACAAGCTTCCAGGTTGTCAACCTGGAAGCTTGTTGTTTTTCGTAAACGGCTTTGCCCTTGCTATTACTACGTATTTTTAAAAATCTTTAAAACGGTTAACACCTTCCAGGTCTACGAAGGGTCGGAGATACCACCTTCCAACTACTTCCACCTTCCAGGGTCGGAGACACCAATTTCTAACTACTTTCACCTTCCAGGGTCGGAGACACCACTTTCTAACTACTTCCACCTTCCAGGGTCGGAGACCTGGAAGGTGGTATCCACAAAAAAAAGCCCCGACTTCTCAGTCGGGGCTTTTTAATATTAGTTAGTTATCGGATCAGAGATTATCTAGTAACTGTGATCTTTTTAGTAGCGATTTGGTTGTCAGCGATTACTTTAACAACGTATACACCTGAAGCGAATTCAGTTAAGTCTACGCTGGTAGCATTGCTGTTAACTGTG
>JACCDI010183422.1_pt1 | contig 25775 bp, 26 predicted proteins | sample 7442791 | NCBI WGS metagenome assembly JACCDI01 (sample SAMN15323434, study PRJNA562643) | freshwater metagenome | isolation source: river surface water | place: USA:Blue River Watershed | collected 2017-08-15
ATCATCATCATCATCATCATCATCATCATCATCATCATCATCATCATCATCATCATCATCATCATCATCATCATCATCATCAAAGTCACTGTAACAGAAAAAAAATGTTGGATAAAAAATCCGAGAAATGAAATAATGGACACAAAAATTGCCTTTAATTTTTTGATATTTTCAATTCTTCATTTTCCTTGCAGTCATGTTTTATGACACCAAAAACCTCCTCTTACTATTTATCTATTCCCTCTGCAAATTACTCCTCTATAAAACCACACACAGACTGATCACCAAAGCCACTGATAGATCTCAGTAAACATCACAGCAAAAATAGGTTATTATACTTGGTCAGAAAGTATCTGTGAGTGCTTCAGACGTTCAAGGAGCGAAAGAGAAAATAAGATCAAAATAAAGAAATTTAAGAAAAATTGTAATCATGAATAAATGTTGCGTGCCTGGTGGTCTTTGGTTTGATTCCTGAACATGGTAAACGTTTATTTTCATGTGCAGCTCTTATTGACAGGGTACTGAGAACAAGGAATCATGGCCAGGGGTTTGTGACCTGGGTGTTGCACATTCTTGAATTTCTGTGCATGGTTGAGATTGATGTATCATGGCCAGTGATACATGCCCAACTCAGGTTTGTACAAGTATGTCTGTTGATACTTGTAAGTATGTAAAGTCTGATGCTAGAATTTGATGTGTGTTGAAGTCCTGAAGTATGAGCACAATGGGTATATGAGTGTATAAGATGAAAGAGTATGAATGATATTAAAATACTTGGTACTGATGAGGTTGGCCATATTGGACAAGAACACTCTGGAACTTCCTCAGCTTGGCAGGGAGTGTATCAGAAAGTATCTTTGAGTGCATTAGGTGTTAATGGAATAAAAGAAAAAATAAGAGCAAAATAAAGAATAATAATGAGGATTGTAAGCATGAATAGACATTGTGTTGACTGATGGTCTGGGGTTTGATTCCCAAACATGGTAAATGTTTATTTTCATGTGCTGCTATTCTTGACAATACATTAAGCATGATGCCATATACCAGTTCTATTCCAGTCGAAAATAGTCATTTCTAGTCATTTCTAGTCAATTCCTGTAGCCTCTAATATTGAACATACCAATGGTATAACAAAAAAGCCATATAACAGTTCATATACCAGCTTTTTTGTATACTGTGTATTTAACAGAATAAGTAAAATCTGATCAGACATTTTCAGTCATGGTCAAATTTTTGGTCAATTTTGTATACTGAGCATATACCAAATGTATACCAAATCATATACAGAATTAAAATTTGAAAAAATCATGTACTGACTCATATACCAAATTGAAATTTAAGAAGCAAAAATTCTGAGGCCCATTTTTTGTATTTTTATATATATAGCTGACAAATATCATTTAATAAATTATTTGATTCAATTTTGAATTTCTCTAAATTCATTGTTTTTCCTTTTGAACCAAATCAGGTTAGAGCAATGGATATTGTGGTACTCAACAGGAAATACTATTTATCAACTGTTTGTACAAAGTGGATTTTTCCATTGTTTTGGTGTTTTTGATTACACTGTCACAACCCCAATAAATTACATACTTAGTTTTAATTACAACATACCTTTGTATACATTGACACATATAATCCTTTCAATGATTGATGGAATAATCAAATATTTATGCCAAATACATCAGAATTGTTGAATCATTCAAAATATTAGAGATTCTACACACATTTAACAAAGAATTTATATTGAATTCTGTCTCACCTCCTGATTGTTCATTCTCATTGTGTGTAGTGATTCTCAAATGTATTGAATTTATAAAATACATCAATCTAAATAAATTATGAAACAAAAATAATTGTAATTTCGAAAAATGGTTAGGCATTTTCAACTTTTAAAATGATATGACAAAATATTACACACTTATTTATCTTGTTACATGCTACTGATGTCCTGTTGCTGTTAATATTGAATTCTATCTCACCTCTTGTTTGTTTGTTCTCACTGTGTGTAGGGATTTAATCTTGCTGAAAGTCTTATATATAGTTCAATCTTGACAATCAAAAATTGTACTTGAAAGCAAAACTTGAAGTGTCTTGGGAATATTGAGGGAGTAGTTCCTAGTCAAACTTGGACAGAATTGGTTTCAACTAAGTACAATATCATGTCATGGTCAATGTTTTTGAGAATTGGATGAAAAGATGAGGAGAAAACAATGTGCCTCTAAAGCATCATCTTCTTGGTTGGACTTGAGATTGGACTTCTTGTATGGCTTCTGATGGGACTTCACATTGGGCATCATGTGGGATATGCATCCTTTTCTCCCTCAGTCCAGCTTCAAAATTGGGTTCAATGGAGTTCCCATAATAGAGTTAAGTTCCAGCATAAATAGTTCATCTTTGTGTTGCTATAACTTTACATGAACAATTTCAATTGCACACTTGGACATGGGTGAAGGGGAGACAGTGGCAAGAGAATACCACAACATTAGGTGAGTACAAATTTGTGGATCAAACAGTCTTATTGACAATTTCAATGCATCAAATTTGACACTTTGAACTGTGATGAACCGGTGAAACCTGAGAGTGACCAGTACCCTACCACACAGACAAAGGTCAAATTTGATGGTTTGAAATTTCTCTTGAAGACTGTCCTTGGGGAAAGTATGATATCACAAATCATCTCACATAGTAGAAACAAGAGGTTCCCTAGAAAAGCTCTCAGCAAAAGCACATGACTTGAGAAATAGTAAGAAACATGAAAAAATGGGGTAGAGGTAATACTGTACTGATGCTAGATAAAAATGCAATATTCAATATTTCATGAAGAGGTAAAAAAAGAAAAAATGTACTACTCCTATGTACATCATTTTTCAGATTTCAAAAAATATAATAGATGGCAAAAATGATCCTGCACTTACCTAAAAAAATCGTTGGATGTTTACAACTCAAATTGAGTACAAACATGGTTGAAAATATCAATCGACAAATTTCCTTACAGAAAGTTGTGCATATAAATAATCTTGCAGATCAACAAGAATACTTCAACACAGAAGTTTAAGTGTCTTGGAAATATTTGTGGAGTAATTGTTGTTGAGAGTCAGACTAAATTGTTAGTATCCAATCAGTGTTGCCATGTCATGATCGACAATTTTTTAAATTGTTTTGGGTATCAAGGGGAGAGGGCAGGAAGAGAAGGTGCAAGGAGAGAGTGGTACTAGAGATGGTAGTGCAAGGCAGCAGTACAAGCAATGACAGGGGGGATGGCAACAAGATATACAAGTGCAAGATGGTGGAGGAAACTTCATAGAGAGAGACAACAATGGGAGAGATTTTTGTTGGGGGTACATCATTGCAGGGGGGAGATGTTGCTCCTTGCGAGATTATGTCTCCTGGGGGGACAGGAAGGGAAGAGTGTCATGTGCTATTAGATTGCAATTTTGTGGGGGAGATGATGCACCATGAGTTATTGTGCCTCACCAGGGGGGGAACCATGGAGAGAGACTTAGAGTTGTGCTTTGAAATGGCAAGGTTGTGGAGATAGATATTACCTCATGCTATGAGATGTCATGCCATAGTGGGGGGGGACATTGGGGGGAGATGCCTTGCACCATGAGGCATCATGCCTCATGGGGGGGGCTTGGTGTTGTTGTCAATTGTTGCAAGTGGAGATTTTGATTGCAGAGGGGGATATTGTATTGTAAAATGGCAACGTTACAGGAGGAGATGTTGCGCCATAAAATGGCAAAGTCATCAGGACATGTTGCTTGAAGACATTGCAAGGGGACACATCGCGTCATAAAATTGCAATGATGCTGGGGGATACGTCCCTGGCAGATGTCACAGGGGGAGATGCTGCACCATGAGATGGGCAACAGAGCAGGGGGAGACATTGCTGGCAGACAGTGCAGAGAGAGATGTTGCACCATGAGATTATGATATGTCTTGGGAAGGTAGTCTTGTAATTTTATATCCACAATTTTTGTGCAAATTGACTTCAAGACACACCCCCAACAAAATTCTGTAAATATAAAGTATTTATATTTGACTTGTATTCACCATCTAGATATTATTCAATGTGTTTTATTTAAATTTTTTTGCATTCTTCCATACATTTGGATGGAGTATCTATGGCCACATTGATGTTGTACCTTGAGGTATCCAAAACACAAGACCAATATCTCAAAGAAAATGACTATCCACATCAAAAAAAACAAATGAATTTTTCTGAGTTCAGTATACAACTCAGTATGAGTGAGAAATATTGGTATGTGGTTGGTATGTGACTGTTCTGGTATACAGATGAAGTATGAAAGTTACAAAAATGACTAAAATTGAAAATTTTGGCATACAAAGAGTTATATGCAGAAATCTAGTACGTGACTGGTATATGACCAAAAAAAGCAGTATAAAATCAAATACCAACCTTTTTTGCTGTGATTCTAAGCCTTATCACAAAGATGAAAAATCTTGTCTGTAGCTGGTTTGTTAGCATCACAATATCTTAGCACCCTCAATTCAGAAAACAAAGCTACCAGCAGACAATAAATTGCACTCCAAAATTGGTTGCTTTTTTATTTTGGACACCAGAGCAGTCTTAGTATTGTGGGCTAGAGACAGAAAGTGGAGGCTGTGAATAGTAGCCAACAGAATTTTTTGACAGAGTAGGAGTTGCAGGGCATAGAACCATATGGCAAACATTGTTCCTGTCCCTCTCAAAAGAAGTGTTGTTTTTCCATTGCTTGTTTTTGATTCATGACTTTTAAATCATGTGTGGATCCCTTGGTTAGCATGTGGTCCAAACTCATTATAACCTGCAAACTTTCAAAACAAGGGACTGTACTTGGTGTCAGCTAGGTAACAATAAAAAACAACAAAATAAAGTATTCTTACCTGGATTGGCTTCAGTTTTGGTAGATCACTGAAAAGAGGGACAGGACATGCTTGCCACCATGAAGTCAGTATGCCCTGGGAAAGGTTTGACACAGTATTTGGCTTGCTTTCTGAACACTGGCTGCACCATGAAAGAAGAAGACATCTGTGTTCCTACCAACAGGATCAAATCCATTCACTTTCTTCTGAATCATTTCAGCTATCTATGTGGCATCTTTCTTTCTGCCCTCAGACTTGTCTTTGCTACAATCACAAATGGACACAACATAAGGGTTTGCATCACCACATAACTATCATATCAAGCAGAGGAATGTGTCAAATGATGGCACTGTCACCAATCCAGCCTAATCCAAATGTTGAAGCTTGGGCCATGATTGCACTCGCATTGCATTGGTATGTATTTACGAAATTTAGATTGAACAATTCACCTGTGCACAAAAAAAATTAAAATAAAAAAAGAAACTCACCTTCAATCTTCGACCTACTTGGAGGGTTACACCCTGAAGCAACCACCTTTGCAACATCCATTATTTTCTGAACACTGTTTGACTCAATAGCCGTGTCAGGTAAGTTTTCACATTGGAAAAATCTGCAATATCCATTTTTAATAGGGCATTGATAGACCTTCAGGTATTCATTGTCTTACCCTTTTCTATTCCAACATCAATAGACATCTGCAAGCCACCCCTGCTTGAGGACACAGACAAATTGATAGGTGTGGATTTCACTTGTTTCTTTCAACACTCAGTGAGCACAGAAGCAGCAGCATCATGTCAAATGATCAAAGTGGTTATCAACACATCTGACCCTCTTTTGTCCTCCTTCCTTTCAGCTTTTTGGAAATGAAAATCTTGGTACCCTTTGATAATTTCTTTAGGAATAATACCAGTTCATGCACCTAGCCCCCCCTTTGGCTGTGTCAATGCATGACTTAACATCCTCACTGGATGCAACTACTGAAAGAAAGAATACATGACAAACATCTCATTCGTTTCTCACCAGTTTAACCTCTATATTTTCTTCTTCTCCCTTATTGTTATCCCATTTACTGATCAATGGGCATGGAGCACTTTGTGTAGTTGTGGAAATTTCTAAGATGATTGATCAAGATGATGGCGATGCATTGGAATTAATTGTTTGGATTGGAGGTAACTTAGTTAGAAATGTCTGTGTCATGTTGACAAAATGTTGAAAATGTTGGTAAATTCCACCAACAACCCCAAAACGTCCAACAGATTTCATTAGAATGAGATTGAGTAATTTGACCTTGTTTAATATTTAGTGTGAAGTCCAAACAATAAAAATTAGGCACATTTTACTTTTTAGTGCCTTTTTGAGCTCTTTGGTTGTGAGGAGCTCAGTCCATGTATAAAAAATATGCATGCTCAGAAATTACACTTTCTCCCCTAAAGTTAGGTACTGACATGTTGGATGTGTCATTTTGTGTCAGTCCTTGAATGGACACACCAACACCTGACATTTCCAACTAAGGGAGGTAACAATGGTATTTTTTGGAATGTTGGGTGTTGTTACATCACTTATGGAAGGAGAAGATGCATTTCTTTCATTGTTGACATATGATTTTAGAGAACTGTTGTAGGATAAAGTCAGTATAAACATTGGTTTTGTTGTGGCATGATTTTTCTGTGTTTTTTGCAGCAATCCCCATTTACCCACCTGACCCCCTCCCCCTTGTGGTATTGGGCCCACAGGATACTGCAGGAACAATCTTATTTGCAGTGCAACAAGGTATTTGCCTTCTATTATGCATGTTTCTAGATTGCATTTGGGGGTAATCACCATTGTCAGCAATTTTCAGGTTTTAATTTTTAGGCAACAATTTGGGGGAAGGGGGGTTGTGCAGTTCACCCCATATTAATTTTATGAGCTCAAAAATGTTCCAAAAATGATAAAAAAAAATTGAAAAATTTCCCCCAATCAGAGGGGAACAAGGGGGAGTTTGCCCCAATGCATTTGCAATGCATCTTTGGTGTCAGAAAATTTTCTGATGTTTGCTTTCATAGTGGAATTGAATGATGGAGTTGAATTTTCATTTTCTGCTTCCAAAGATTTGGATTGAACTATATTTCTGTTGGAATTAGTAAACAAAGATTCAAGGGTTTATTGCATCACAAACATCACAAAAATTAAAAAATACAATCAATATCATCAGGAATTTGTTGTGGGTATGTGACACACCTCTGTCATGCGACTCATTTGCAACAATATGAAAAATATCATCAAAATCACATTTTTTGATATCAATGACAAACCCATTTTATCCTGTCATAACAATATCATTATATAGTTATTCCCAGCTAAGGACATGATTGATCTGATTGATTTTATTTAGTCATATAGATCCAATCAGCAAAATTGAAGTAAAATGCCCTTCAAAAGTACGGTGACTTATGTCACCACAACTGATTTGTAAATGCTTAAAATTCACTCACATTTGTCAGGAATCAGGGAGAAAGATAATGATTTGAATGGAATTAGAAAAACAATTGTTGAAGCTAATGAATTGTGGCATTAATTTATTGACCATATTTCTTAGATAGAAATTCACTCTGTGTGTATACTAATTAGGTTGGAGTTGAAAAGAAGGACATCAATGTGCAATACACTGCATAATATGTGATCAAAAAAGTTGATTTACAAGTGGTGGGAGAGAGCATCAATCCAACACATGGCTATTAATGAATTCAACAGAATGGAGGAACATATTTGAATTACTAAGAAGAAAAGGGATGAAATGGAAGAAAAGAAGGAATTGGTGCATGATGATGTGATAGGGAACAATCAGATGATTGAGACACATTATTATGTTTATTTTTTTCTCTTGATCATTTCATTTGAAAAGTGGTATTAAAACAAATATCAATAGACCCAAAGGAGTAGTCACAAGATAAATCTAAGAAAATTGGACTAATATTGTATTCTCAATGAACTTAGACAGAATAAAAGTGGTGCTGTTTTATTGCACAGGCCTACTCTGTACTCCATGTAACAAAAGACTGTGGTTGTATATTGTATTCTGCAGCAACCATGATGAGGAGAAAGCCACTGTTGAGGTTATTGTTGGAATTGGGTCAAGCTGTTGATTCTAACTTGATGCAACCTTGATCTGTCATTTTTCATACAAATTACTACATCAAATCTAAGATTTATCAATATTGTGTGAAAATATCTAAAAAAAATGTCCAATGAGAAGGATGAAAAAAGTATGAACTTGAGCAAATGTCAATTTATGTTTTATGTTTATTTATGTTCATTGAAATAGAGAACCCCACCTACATCATTGAACATAAACTTTTAGGAAATCTGACTCACAGAAACCTCAAATATTTGTTTATGCGCTCTTTGTGATACAAATTCTATGTCATAACTTAATTCAGGATCGCTCCATTGTAGCTCGGAAACGTTTTTGTTTTATTCAGGTGCAGAAAAAAAATTATTTTAAAAACTTTTGTGGCTAAGAAGGGACCACATCCTCATCTCGGCAGTGAAATTGAGCTATGAAACCTTTGATGTATCTTTTTCTTGATCGTGAGACGATCCGAAATAATTTTATGTAACAAAAAAAAAAGAATCAGAAAATATCCTTGAGAAATTTAATACCCTCCACTGTATTTTTTTATTTCCTGTAGAGTTTTATTACCTCCCTTGTTTATGCGTTGTGTCGTTCCTCCTTTTAATGTGTAATTTTAACAAAAAAATATTAGAGTGAGTGTGAAAAGTAACTTAAAATTCGTTTCATCATAGTGAGAATAGAATCTGAAAAATATCTTAACGAAGTTCATTTTGTAGTCATGCACCATACCTGTCATAATTGAACTTTCCTATGACGTGACATGGGAATCTCAAAGGGATTATGTATTTCCGGGTATGATAAGTAACACAGTAATAATACTTTGAAGTTTACACAACATCATACTTAAATTATCACATTCAAGAGGAAAACACAATTACATAGAGGTACTACACCCCTAAACTGGGATATTACGAAGGAGGATATTGCCTGTCGTACAGAGTTAACTCATAATCACATACTAGCAGAGGGTGCAATACCATAGAACATACGCTACAAAATACACATGTACTATTGTTTTAGAAGACGATTGGATAGTGTAGAACGGTTATTTGCGATCAATATCATTATTACCATATCTTTTATTTCATCTTCGAGTTAGCAATATTATTGTATTTATTTCCTTGCTTTTTATGTCGTACGTAGTATGAAAAAAAAAATTGACAGAAAAGTGTAACATGGGCGTCCGTTTCACAACACAGATATTAGATATTCATCACTTTCCGAAAATCTCTCATGTGATAAAATCTTCCGACTTCCGACCACATTAAAAAAGTCAAAGCACAAGTTTCGTTCTCTGCATGGACATAAAATTCCTCGCCGCTACTCCGTGCAATCAGCATGTCCTGACGAGTACCAATTATTGAGTTCTATGCATATATTTTATTGCGATGTAAAACGTATCTGTGAATCAAGTGAAGTGAATACGTTAGGTACTATTGAGAAAATGATACTCTTTCGGGTTTGAAAATAGTAATGATGATAATATCGACGTAACTGTGAGGTAAGCATTCATTGAATGGAGTCACACGAACAAGCAGAAAGGATTGAGCCTTTCTTATAATTTTTTCTTGCCCTAATGTTAGCATTTTATGATTCTCAATATTTCTTAAGTAAGAAGAATGGGCAAGTGCTCACGCCAGACGCCCCAAAATCCTACCAAGCCAATATATTTCGAACATTCCAAGAATCATAATATCGCTTTTCCTAATTTCTTTTTCCCTTTTCGTCAACGCGCACCGTTCAGAGGCCGAGTAAACATGGAATACACTATTGCATCACCAACCTCATCGATGATATCATCAACTGAAACGCTTATCTGTCCTCAAGCTCCACGTCCAAGAGGAACTGTAATCGGTCACTTTGAGAAGACGCCGACTTTTTTTCCAAGCAAGTATTCTGTCCTTCACTCGAACCCAAGCACTCCTACAAAGGAAACAGTCGGGGAACGAATCTGTCGATACAACGAAAACGTATTCGCAAAGATTACAAGAGCGGTTCCAGAATCCTTTACACTCAAGCATAAATCTTGTTTCTCTGATAACTGTTCAACACATGAGCGCAAAATATTCATTGAAGATTTGCCCGATCTACCTTTCAATTTCCCACAGTCTGATTCTGCCGATGACAATCAAACACGTTCTCATTCGCCATATAAACTCAACGATCAGAACACGTTCCAGAGAAGAGATTCGATTTCAGTGAGAACTGACAGCCAGAGACCATTTGGTGCGAGGTGCGCATTAAGTGTTCGTCGCACTAAACACTGTTAATCTATATTATTTTTTACGAAGCCATGATCGTGGCCTTGCTGCATTGGTAGCGCCACTCCTCTTTTCTGGTTTTCTAGAATAGTGAAAGTCATTGTCAATAATTAAAATTTTGGTTTGTGTGAAGGCTTCATTTTTTGACGTCGTACGAATTAAAAAATACACCTAGAACATCTCGATTATGTACATCATTCGATCATTTATGCAATACATTTCTACGTTACAAATGAAGACAACAACGAAGCAGCGATATAGAGAGCATACATGCTGATCGCTACATATCCATATCCGGCTGGAATGACACCTTTGTTGATAACCAACCCGGAAATCAGAAGTATAACGCAGTTAAGAAAGCTGAAGACAAAACCGATCGTAATGGACGGTGTCAAGTGAACGTAATTGACTTCGGTCTTCGTCACTCCCCTAAGAACACCGAAACCAGCGCCTAAACCGACAAGAATGTTGAAGACAGGCCCAGCGAAACATGCAGTGATGGCCATATTTGCAAGACCTTTTCTCGCCATTGTTAGATTAGCAGAAAGATCGGCCATAGAATTACCCCATGCGAGAATCGTCAGACCTAAAATGGCCTTGTTTATGCGCAACAATAAGCCAAGGAACTCAAGAAGAGCTACAAGTTTGTCAGCAATAGCATCAATCCATGTGGCGGCAACCATGAATCCGTAGAGAGCGATTGGTACCTAGTAACGCGGGAAAAAGGGATGTGTTGATAATCTTAACGAGTCGAAACAAATTTAAAAATCAACGTTCACAAAATCTCACCGCAACAACCGTTGACATGGTGCCATCCCCAGTTGGTGCGAATCGAAGAACCATAAGCCCGAAAAAGACCGTTATTGAGAGCATTATCGCAATTTCCAAACCCCATAAGTTAATATCAAAATTTTCCATAAGGTAGACCGCAGCCCAAACGGGAGAAAACGCCAGCGAGATCGCGACAAGTGCTCGACAGTAGGATCCGTCGCAGGGAATGGAAATACTTAGCTGAAGAAAAAGAACATTGTATGGTGAGCAGCATGGTTCTCGAACAGAATTGCGTCAGAATTGCTTAGGGAATAACACGAGAACGAACCTTCCTAAAAACTGTAAATGGAAACTCGCAAACAAGAAGGAATTTATCCAATACACTATTCTCTTCGTCATCAAAAATATCCATCCAGCATTGTCTGAAATGAACAATCAATTCTTGTTTCCCATCTTGAAGTGCTCCATGCCAGTTGACATTTGGAAACCCAACACTTCCTTCCTGGACACACAGCCTGTCTACCAAGTCCATATCCTCCATGACACGATAGGGAGACTGAAAAGCGTCCATGCCATCTTCCTCTTCCGCACCATGGTGATGACCGTGATGGCGTGTGAGAATTCCGTCTGCTCCGTGAAGAACGACGGGACGATCCCATGATTTCCCGCCTTCGGAAGTAGACTCTACACCCCATCCGTTAGGGCGATCGTTGTCCATACCTGAATCTTCCATATCGTCATTTTCGTTGTAGTTCGAGAGAGCGAGCAGAACTGCGTTCAATGCACGATTTCCCATTGCAGGTCCCCCACTCTCTTCCAATTGTGGTGGTGCGCTTGCACAGCTTCGAATGTCACATACCGCTCCTTCCAGCGGAGACCTATTATTTTCAAAAGCATATGTGTCACTCTGCCCTATTGGAGCCGAGACATCATCGTCGTCCTTATTAGCAGGACTCAAGTCTCCTTCTACCCTACCAGCAGTCGACCCGCCGCCAGTGGCGTATGAATTGAGAACTTCACCCGCTAGGGTCGATGCCCACTTTTCAGCTTCAAGCTGTCGCTCGCGCTCGCGCATTTCCAGTTGCTTTTGTATGCGTGGCAGCATGACGGCGCGGTGATAAATGTCTGCAACCAGTACAGTGACGACAAATGCAATGTAAATGGAGATAAAGGTGTGTTCGGTCTAAATGCAGAAGAAGTGGACGAGGAAAGTGTTTGTTGAGAGAAAATGCACACTCAAAATAAGATTTTGAAAAATTGTTTACAACAAACTTGACAAAAATTGCCTAATCAATGAAACTCACCTCAGGTCCGACTTCCCCTTTCCTCAGCTCCAAACCAACCACAGTAACCGTTATGCCCAACATGGCTACATCCCTGACCAAAGCCCCACGACAAACCAAACCATCATTCACCACTATCACTGCGCCCGCAATGCAAGTGGTAATGAACATAGCTGCCCCTGTCAAAGCCCCCAAGCTCATCAGGTATCCATTCTCCGGGTCCGACACAATCGCATTAATTGTCGCAGAAACATCAGCGGCACCATTCCCAAGTGCCAATAGGGTCACCCCCGCAAATCGAGGCGGCAGCCCCAGTTTAAGTGAGAACATTTCCAAACTGGGAGAGAAGTATTCTTCGGCGGTGGTGCCCAATAGTCGAAATAAGATGGTCAGCCCCAAGAGCAAAAAAGGAGAAAGGATAATGAGCCAGGAGGTCGTGGAGAAGACGGAGTTGTTGCAGAAAACGAAGGGAAAGAGGACTCCTTCTGATTCGCAAGTTTGGGCGTAGAGACATCTCTGGGAAGGGCCATTGTTGTTTTTGTTGTTGTTGTCGCCTTCGTCGGATTCTGGATCGGTGAAGGTAAATATATCAGCGCATCGATAAGAAGAGTAGTCTACTTCGTTACCGCCGTCATTTTCAGCTCCGCCGTTATTGTTGTCATTGTTTTCGTCTTCTTCTAAATTTCGATTCGGCGACTGCAAAAACGAATGACCTCCCCTCCCATTTCGCTGCAAATTCCTCTCTGGCCCAACAAAGTTATGACCAGCAACGAGACTTCGAATATCGTTTTTTTTACGAGAGCCGTAAAACGAATAAAAGTCGGCTGGTTCCCATTCCGTGAAAATTGCACCCATTGTGAAAAGCATTGCCAGGGTGGCTGCCGTGGAAGCCAAAGCAAATTTGGTCTGAAATGCATTGCTGCGGATTTTGGTATTTTCATTCATTCTGGATGTTTCTCTATTGGAATTAAACAATGTATTGTTGCTAGTTCTTCATCGCTGTTTTTGTTATACTTTTTGGTGTTCGCCGACAATGCGCGACAATCTGACGATGAAAAAAGAGGTGTGAGTGGATTTTGGACCTTTTTTACGTTTTAGGTGGTTGGACGCGCAAGCAGGTACGATATAGGGATTGGGAGCGAGAGAGATCATTCATCACTCGACATTGAAGTGTTGTATTATGGCCCCCACAATGAAAAGAAGTAAACGGAATATTATTAACCGGTATAAACAAAACTTATCCTTCAGAGGACGAGTTTTGAAAAGTATACAAAAACTCATCACCTCTAGAGAGGACTAGTTTTCTTAAAATGATCATCACGTGCTTCACCCTTAACTCTGGGAATTTGCAAAAATTCAAAAAATTAGCCATGACAAATGTAGATATCTGTACCAACCTATATTTTTAAAACTACCACTACTACCATGGCATTGCCATGATGACTTCCTGAATCTACTCAGACATCCACTGCCATAACCACCACAACAGCAACAGCATCAGGGGAACACCACAGCTGAGGCCACCACAATGATGATCCCATTTGCCCAATCCATATCAGTGGGTGCAAGTGCCAACATGAGTGGTCCACAGTATCCTCTTCCCTGCTCAACCACCATCAATCCCTCGCATTCAGTGATGATGCCGACCCCACCTTCTTTGGCCCCACCACCACCATCTGCCCCACCTGCATTGCCACCCTTGTTGACTGCCCTGCCAACGCTCTCCGCCCATCTGGTTGCAAAACCCACTCTCTCTGTGCGGCATGTGTGCCAACCTCTTTGCAGGTAAGACATGAACCCTTGGCTGAGAGTCGTGCAAGTTCAACACATGGTCCAATGCATGCACCAAGCACCAAGCAGGTGGATCTGTATCCAAACTGCATGAATGTGCAATTTGGGGAGCTTTAAGATGCCAATGCCACTTGTTTGGAGGAGCAGGAGGAGGCATTAGAGCAAGTGGATTTCAAGGGTTTGTGGATTGTGATGTGTTATGCAGGCATTAGTTTGGTGACAACACTCATATTGCTGTGGTGTGAATTGCAAATGGGATCACCATTGGAGCAGTATGAATGCAAGCATGGTCACATTGGAGACAACAGTGTGGCTGCTGTGGGGAGAGGAAGAAGGGGGGACAGTGGAACCAAGAGATGGGTCACAGACAAGTTGGAATGCAATAAGAAGGAGAAGGGACCCAGGGAAGGATCTACCAAGGAACTTGCTGCAGTCTCATGGACCAAGTCCATCAAAAGTCACATCTTGGCTTCATTGAGGGTGAATGAGAATCAGACCAAGATGGGACATAAGTCCACCAATGTCTGGATAATTGCCAATTCTCCTGACATGTAATCTTTCATTTTCAGCCACATTTGCACATGATCAATATGAATTTGGACAATTACCAGCACTATGCTACAGAAACCAAATGCTATTATAACATAGCATAATTTAATTTCATGTATAATAGCTATAAAACAATTCTTTCATTATTCAGTTGTTCTTTTCACTATCATTTCTTAGTAATTAGATAATACTGGTGGTATATGAAAATATAATGACTTTTTCTGCCATTGAGGCAGTAAATGAAAATGAAAATGGACATGACAATAAAAAATTGTTATTTCCCACTCTTTTGCTAAGGATTTTTTATTGTTGATTTCTTGTGCCCCAAACACTTTCAAGACAATGACAACAACAACAATAATGACAAATGTGACAATTGCAACAACAAACCCACACCTCCAAGATTTTCCACCTGACTTGTTCCAACTCCCTTTGATGAAATGATTCAATCTCACCATGAGGTCTTCTGTGAGGATGGGCAGTCCATGTCCTTCCAACTAAGGTTGGGTGTTGGGGGCTTCAATGGCACTGGAAGAGGGCATGGATGCAGAAGCACCAGCAGAAGTTGAAGCATCCTTGGTAGAGATCTATCAAGTCCAACATTTCACAGCCAATGGTCCATAATCAAAGAATCATGTTGCATACCACATCTTTCTGCAACATCCTTGTCAGGTTCCATGGATCATGGTTCCCATATGTTCAACTACTTACCAAATCCTGTTGCAGTGATTCCATCTGCTTGGACCTATCCTCAACTGATCAAGTTTTGTCATTGCATTCTAAAGAGAGGAGCTCATCAACAAACAATGGAAACCTGCATTTGAATGCTCATACATAGAAATTTAAGAACCATGGCCCTGCACCCACACCATCCTCAGCAACATCATCTTAATCATCTGCAGCAATGCCTCCTGTATCCAGCACCAATGACAGCCTTATTGAAATGCACCCAATCAAGTTCTGTTATTCTATTGTAAACAGTGCTATCAATTTAGTGGCAGTATTTATGGAGTGGGGGTTGTATTTGTCAGAGGGAATGGAAAAGTGGGTCATGGCTGTTGTTTGGTTGGGTAATGGTGTCGAGAGTAGGGGTGCTGGTGACTTTGGTGCTGTTTTTGTAGATGTTGTTGTTGCCAGTCATGGGGCACGCGACACTGCTTTCTGTGTGTCAATTCAAAAGGAACAGGGTGAATTCACTTTATTAGGATACAATATTATTATTTTATTGTATCTAATATTATGTTGTACCATAGTTATGAAATTTTTTGTTGTTGGTTTTTGTAAATGTTGGTGATCAAATATCCTACAGCTTAGTTGGGAAAGTCATAGATATGTCTACAACATGTTGTAATGTTGGCTAGATGTTGTAAATTTTCAAAAAAGACTTGGCCATCTAGACTCTGGTCATCAGGTAAATCCAATTTTTTGTATGTAGGGTGTACAAGAGGATGATCCTAAAAATTCCGGCACTTTACCTTTTTGTTGCATTTTTGAGATGCCCTAGGGTTTGGACTTTTTCAAGCTTTTTCCAACATGTATCCACATGTCCAATGTTGATGTCAATGTTGTGGAATTTTGAGAAGTCTGTACTTCAGATGTTCTCAACAAATTCCTAGAGGAGTAATGTTTTGTTGAGATTCTTTCACTGTAAAATGAATTATTTCCTAGTTTGGTGTCTGAATGCATATGTCAGAGGCCATACCTGTCAAGTGCATTTGAGTCAAAACTTGTTCTCTAGAGGACAAGTTTTCTACTCATCTACTAGAGAACAAGTTTTTGCGTTAAATGTAGTACTACTAATCAGGGCATTAAAATTGTTCAAAAAGGCATCATAAGGGCCTTCCTACAAGCAACTATGATATTGTAGTTTTCATGACTTTTGACGAATTTGAAGTGTTCTTGCTCCTGAAATCATACCTAAAAATACACCAAAGATTATGGTTACATTATTCAAATCTGCCAGCAATGACAATGATTCTAATGAAACTTCCAGCAATAATTTGTCACTATCATTCTCAGTTGGTCCTTCTCAAGGGATGGAAATCATGGAGGAGCACAGCATTTCTATGAATCCCAAAATTATACACTGAAGTCTCTTGTTGCGATATGTTGTGGGCTAGTTAATTCTAATGGCAAAGTCCTTTTGATGAATCTGAACACCCATGGACTTTAATCAATATGTCTCCTTACCAACCTATGCAAATAAAAATAAAAAGCAGAAATTAATTATGATGGGATTATGATCGTTGGAAAAATATTGAGAAAATACAACAAGACCAACTTAATGGACCTTGACAAAAATCTACAAATGCCTTGACAATCATCCTCTCACTAAATCCAATGATATTGTCTTTGTAAAAAAGAAATTGCGAAGCAAATAGTGCCTTCCAAACGCTCACACACAGAAAAGTTTGAAGATGGAAGACAAGGTGGAGTTTTGAGGGGGAAGTTGCCACTTCTACATTTAATCCATGTTTTAATGGATAATGGCAAATTTAAGCAGTCTTTCTTTTTCAACATGACATTGCACTCACATGATTGTAGATAGAAAACTAAAAAAGCTGCAATATGGAAACAACTGTATGGGAGACATTTCACCACAATGTGGATAACAAAACATTTGCACCAACAACTAAGGAGCTTCCAGACCTTAATTCTTACATTATTGTTTTAGAAACTATCACAGCTGAAAAGGTGAGAGAATTGGCATCAGCAACACCTGAGAATGTAAAGAGAAAATAAATGCCATGATTCTCCAACTGAACAGGATCATTTCAAAATGGGAGAAGAGAGGTCAAGGTCAGGGGGAGGGGGAGGGGGATTTTTTGCTTGACACAAATGTTTATCAAAATAAATTTAGATCACTTGAAAATCGAAGTAATGCAGCACTGAATCTTTATGGGAGCTTTGTGCAACCAGGCCAAACACATCTTCTATATTTTTGGCATGTCCTTGACAACCACAACTTAATTGTTTCTCTATCATTAAGGTGAATGCAACAAATGGATCAAAACATGTTGCAGGTGCTATCGATTCAAAGGTTTGATTTGATGATTCAAACTATGAATCATTTGTGTCAACAATACGTGAGAAGATGAAAACAATGCAATCTGCAATGTCATCCAAAATGTTCTCACTCAGTAAAAGCATATGCAGTCATGAAATATCTCTTGAACTAGTGGCAAAAATAAAAGCAACACATCAAGAAAGAATGGACCAAATAAACAGATACCAGAATTGATTAACGTGATTGAAGTGTTGAGTCAAGAGAAAAGAGAGCTGGTCCTTAAATCTATGACAACAACAAAAAATGAAATAAAACTTGTTTATAAAAGCAAATTCATAAAATTGATTCAAATTAGATTACAATTAATCACTACTAAACAAACTACTTGAAAACACTCAAACAAATAATGAAAATAAAATAATTGGTCTATTTTATTTCCATATTCTGATAGGTTTGTTCCTCTGTAAATGATTTACTTATTCAAGTGACCTCTGGCAAGGAAGTCATTGATTATAATCTCTTTCTCAAATTCTTGCCAATAGTCTTAGGGGGAAATATCATCAAAATTTTCTCCAATGTGTGTTAAGTCATGAAAAAACATTCATTTTCTCTTTCATCTTGATCAATTTGTTCCAACATTTTGTATGTCCAAATCCAAAACAGGAAGAACCATTATCTCTACTTTCCTTTTTGTCAGAATCAGAATCAAAACCAATACAAAAATTGTAATTTTACAAGAGCATTTTAACCAATTCAACAATTTTAGTAATCGAAAATCTGCTTGACAATGCTGTTTGAAGAATCCCTCATCTATGAATCATCATTCCAGAAGCAAATTCAACTTAAATATGAGATTAAATTTCAAGAAGTTAAGTTTTTGAAAACAAAGTTGAGTAAATTATCTCAAACAAACAATAATAAATATATTATCAGTGCTCACCTGTGAATGAAAATAATTATAGTCACCTCAGGTTTCACAATGAATATTTGGAAATAATGTTGCCATATATGATGAATGAATATATGAATTATCCCCAAACAATGTCAAATCATCATTTGATGATCAATTTTTGAGTCTAGCATACAATTCACTTGCTTCAAATACAAGTCACTCAGGTGGTGTGCCATCATATGTGATCAATATACCTAAACTCTTACCACAAACATCAGCAACAACCTGACAATTCAACAAATTTATTCTTTCTATAACAGAAATTTTTGTCGTTCCAACACTTGCTATCAACACTAGGTTATCTGATGATTTTTGAATCCAGATTAAAATCCCATCAAATTCCAAAGGCACAAGATGTGAAACCTACATTGCTGACAGCTGCAAATCTATCATCAATAGATTTTTCACATCTTTTGGATGAAATTTATTGCTAATTCTTTGCAATTATTCACTGCTTTGACGACAAGCCAAACTAAATTCATTACAGTTTGGTGTGAAACATGATACTTTGCCATGAAATCATATTCTGATGCACCAAAAGCCAACCTATTTCTCTATTTACTGATCCATTCAATATTGGTGGAAGACTATAGTTTCCTTCCTCAACCCCTTTTTTGGATTATCATGAATAGCAGATTCAATTCCATGCGCCAACTTTTCACAGAGTAATTGGAATGCTCCATAATACATTTGGTATGCTTGAAATGATATTTTGGTCCAAATGAATTCAAAATTGATCATATCATAATCTTTTTTTCTTTTGATGCTGCAAGCAACAATTATTTACTTAATTGTGACAACAAGAATATTCTGTAGCAGCTATTGCTGTGGCTCAAATGATGAACGCATTCATATTTCACTTGTATGTCTTTAACTTAGTTTTTATTATCATCTTTTTGTGTTGAGCAAAAGTGAAGAGGCTGTTTCATACATTATCTTTGTAGCTCTGCTGCTCATCTGTTGATAGGGATATGAAAATTATGTTTTGTTTAATTTACATGTTTGATTCCTGATTGTGTACTTTTTGTCAGTATGATTTAAGACCCAGGGGTATGAAAACATAGGGGCCTGTAGGAAGGCCCTAAGTCAATCAAAACTATCATTCAGGTCATTAGAGTTGGATACATGGAAAACCAAAAAAATTATAACTAGAACATATCTGAGAAAAAGTATTTTAACACTTACAGGGACTAGTAATTGATGCCAAATGCTGCATGAAAGAGTAATATTCTTGGTATTGTTTTGATTCAAGAGTCATGGCAAAAATTTCATAGAGAACAAAGGATAGAGTACTAGCTTCAAGTTCAAAACCCAAACAGATAACATTGATGACTTACTCATGTTAGCCTGTTTTATAGATATCCCAGGGCACCCTTCACAAAAAGCCATCAATCATCCCCAAATCAAAGAATGAAAAGCTCTCTATCAAAAAATAAATATACATAGAATTAGAATATTACTGTATACTTCAAATTGGAATAATATTTGAACAAGAGAAAAGTAAATGAACAATATCTGGGGTGCAAAAAAACATACTATCAGTATTGTCATTGGCATCATGACCTAACAATATGTTCTATTTTCCTCACCAATCAGAAAACCGACATTTTACCTTGATCTTTCCTATGGCTGGAATTGTACACAATTAGCCCCTTTGTTTCTGCAAAAGTACTAGTAGTGATTGTGGCAACTAAGCCCTAAATTAATGATTACAGAATCTAATATGATTTGTGTTACCAATTCAGAGCTTTTGCTCCTGTGGAGGCAGGTGGGTAATTGAAAAACAGGAACAAAGTAGTTGGGTTTGGGTTTGCAGGCTGGAATTTTGTAGCTTGATGAATCCAATAATTTGTGAGCACTACTCCATTCATCTGTTCCTGTGTCCCATTCTACTTAAAGCATCACATGACACATCATCTGGTACCAACAATATTTTGAGTCAAGACCTATCTTCTTATGGCGATTGAGCTTCATCTGTGTGGTGAAAATTGCTTGGAGCATTTCAATGTCATTCAACATCTGCCTTCAATTTTCTTCATAAATCAGAAAACCTACATCATGCCTTATGACCAACATTCTACACAATTTGTCCTTTAATTGTCCTTGAGTAAATGGTTATTGAATCTGATAAAATTGTGTGACCATTCCCAGAGCTTGTGTTCCTGCCATTTTGATTGTAGTGGAGAGTGATATTGGCTCAAATGGACAAATCATGAGGACAACGGTCATATGACAGAATGAGCAAAAAAGACTCTGAAACCGATTCACCATTTAATTGCCAGAAGTAACAGGGGAGGCCTGAATGTTAGAAGAGGCCAAGGATATCAAGGAAGGACATGGAATGATGAAATTAATTGTTGCAAGTGTTGGTTTAGGTGTTGCAGAAGCAATGGTTGCAGTTGATGGGTGAATGGGCAGGCAGTGGGATAAAACGAGTTGGTGTGCTGAGACAATGACGTGCCTTGTTAGTGATGGCTTGAGTATGCCTAGCAGCTGCTTCAGGCAAGGAGGTGAGGGAGAGTGGTTGCAATGAAGGAGTTACAATGGTCTGTTTGGGTGATGAAAAGGTAATTGGTTTGAAAATGGTGCTTCAGGCTGGGGGGTTGTGACTGGAAGTACAACAGGTAATGGTGGTGGTTCATTTTTATGGGATGTTGGATGTTGGATGTTGGAGGCCTGTGGTGGTGAAGAAAGAGGAGAAGTCAAGGAGGTTGAGCTCATCAAACAAGGGTACAAGACAAGTGCTGTCATGTGACAGCATGGGGGTTGATTAAAGTGGGGTAAATCATTGTCATGTTGGATGATGAATATCTCAAAGTCTGTTGTAGTGTCAAATGGGTATGAGGAGCCAAGTTGGGGAAAAATGGAGAGATCCAGGAACAGAAGATGAGTGGAAGAGGAGGAGAGAGATTCATCATCTGAATTGCATGGTGGGTTGGACGGGTGGTGCAGTCCAGTTGGTGGGTAAAGGAGAATTGATAAGCTGTGAGTAGAACATTGCTTGCTTCAGCCTTAGCTTTCATGAAGAAAGGATGAACTGTAGTCACAAAGATTTCAGTGCAAGAGCCATTGTATCCACAGTCATTGAAAACAAATGTGATGTATTTGGAGATGACTTGTAAGAAGGGCTTCAATGGTAGGACAAACTAAAGACATGGTATTCAGAATAGATTCACTAATCTCATTCCAAAGATTACAACATTGTCCATTCTTGAGTTTGTTATGGAAGAGTCTGGCATTGCAAATTGGAACCTGCTTAGGTCCAAACGCTTAGTTGGAAATGTTGTTGACATGTTGTGGACATGTCGTAATGGCATAGATGTTCAGAATCAAGTTCATCAGGATTGTATGAATCAGCAACTGAAACAGTATCAGAGGCAATAGGAACATCATCCAATTCAACACAAGGAATGTTGTGGGTTGCTTCCTCTGGAGCATTGATTTGTACAATTAACACATTATTTTCATTAGGTTGAGCAGCAACATTTCCTCGCTCTGGAACAAAGACTGGAGGTGGACGGTCATAAGTTTCACTAACACTATCAGACTTCTCACTCGAATTTGGCAGTGGGTAAGGGATTTCATGAGGATCTGTTTCAATCCATTTGACTCATTCACAATCTTCAGAATGACAACAGCGTTCTTCTAGTTATCAACAACAACCACAGCACTCAGGTTCACTCAGCCAAACTTCATCAAGGAGAGGCAGATGGTAAACAAGAGGGTCATCAGAGATGGACTTGTCATGATAGAAATAAATATCATGATCAGAGTCATCGCCATTGCTAAACACAGTTTTGAACAAGTTATCTAAGACCAAATGATAAGCCGTGACATTTAACCACTGGGAAGGTGACAGACATTGGCCACAATAGAAGAATGTGAATAACTAAAACCCAGAAATTGGCCCAAAAGGGATCAGTGAATTCCACTTACGAATCTTTTGCCCATTTTGTAGCTTTGGATCAAGGACTAAGACTGGTCATCCCCAGACATGAGTGCAGAGAAGGTTGTACAATGATTGGTCTCGGTTTTGGTGAGTAATTCCATTGGCGTAAGACTCGAGAGATGGTTGGGAATGTGGTTGTGAAGCCAAACAGTGTGTGTCATGGCAAAACCCTAGAATGCAAGATTATCAGCGCCATTCTCCTTCCAATACAAAGAAACATGAAGCATAAAGGTCCAGTCTATATACATGATGGCTTGAATTCACCACTCAGCAAGTGCATTCTGGTAGTGAGTACCAACTCCAGAAAATGAGTGAGTCTTGAATTTATTCTTGCAGTCTACAACAAAGAGACAGCATTGAAAATTCCATTGTCACTGTGAAGATGGCAAATCATAGCAGCAGCCTATTCCCATAACAATTGTTCAGAGTGTAACTTAGCTATCAAAGTTTCTCTGTCCCCAAGTGAGACTTGATTCTCAGCCCAGATAAGACCAGTACTAGCATCATGAAAAATTGTGCCACCATGAAACTGATTTTGGGGCGCTTCTCTGTTATATCCTGATATAATCTGCCAGGTGTGTTGACAACATATTGGTCAGCAAAGCCAAAATCACCAGCTTCAGATGTATATCAAGACAGAGCACTCTGTTGATTCAGTTTAGCTTTGGCCAGTCAATTGACTTTAGATATAAGTTGAAAAAGCAAACCAACTGAAAGGAATGACAAAGAGAAGCCATCTTGAGATTTGGAATAGATTTGAAAATAGGAGTGACGACAGGAGAAATTTCATGACAAATTTCAGAAGATTCATAAGATTCAATTGGTTGCATGAGCTCTTTGATGTACATGCTGATCCCAAGCGTCTGATACCATAGCAGGATTTCTTTCTGAGGTCCAGATGAATTATCATTAGAGGCAGTACCAATACAAAGGCAGTTGATCTTGGAATAGGTAGAGAATTCATGATCAAGTGTTTCTTTGGTAGGAGTAGTTCAATCAAGAAAGGCATCAGAGAAATGATAATATCCAGCAATGTTGATACTTTCACCCAGAGAAAACCCATACTTCTTCTTCTCAGCTTCAGTGCATATTGAATTTTAGGCAATTGGAACATTGGACTCAAAGACATCAATAGGTATGTAAATGTTGTGTTGATTGGTTAGATGAACCTCAACTTGATCTCCAAAGACAATGCTCTTACCTCCACAGTTCTGATGAAAGGCTTGAGGACTAAAAAGGCAAGCATCAGATGATGGTAGATGATAAGCAACTTGAGGTAAGGAAACAAATTGCCCCTTGGTGTCAACAAACTTGTGGATAGCGGTTCCAATTCCAATCACTTTATTGATTTTTGAAATTTGAAATATCACATACATGAATGCTGCATTTGACATAGTCAACAAAGTTAGACTTGAATGGATATAACAAGCTGAAGCACCAAGATCATAGACAAAAAGAGTGACATCCAGGGTGTGAGAAGCACATTTCAAGCTATGGTGAAGGTTGGGTGAGCTTTGGAAGAGATTCAAATGTGCAATAGCAGATGAGATGGAAGAAGGACTCTGATGGGAGTCAAGATTTTGCAGTAGCCATGGAAGTGAACCGAAGTACAAATGACTACAGAAGGTGTCAAGAAGGTGGTCAGGTAATGATGTTAGTTAATGATAGATTGATAAGATTGGCGATGATAGTGATTTAAGAAAGAATAGAAGGCGCCAAGCAACACAGTAGACACATAGAAAGATTCCAATGAAACCAGTTTTAGAAAAGGAGGACGGTCCAGATTTGGAATACAGGGCACATTACAATCAGACATGCTATGCCCTACAAGTTTAACCCTAAAGCTTCACCAAGAGCGCCATCAAGGGCTGCAATATCTGCATCATGAGTGAAAGTCTGGAAGGTACAAAGGATTTAAGTTGCCGTGGACTTGGAGACTCAAATCAGATCATTATTCTAGGATATACTTCCCCTGGAAGTGAAGGTGCAGTATTCACATTAGGAGCTGAAGTTTCATTCCTATCATTGTTGGAGATCAAATGGTGATGGAATGCTAGGAAGACAGTATTTGGCACCAACTGAAAGGGTGGCATCATGGAAACCAGTGGTGTGAGCATTTGCAGCGCCACTCCATGTATTCCAGGTAATACATTTGCCACAATTAGCTATCCAAACTCCACCAAAGCAATGAACCCCACGCACTGACACAGCTTTGCATCAAGAGAATTTTCTTGATTTTGCAATAGTTGGTTGAGGAGAAGAAGAATTATGGAAGGAGGGTGTAATTGGAGAACGGGAGGAAACATTATCAGTTCTCTCCTGAGGTAGATGATGCTGGAAGACTGCCTTGAAGTCTTCATCACTGCATTTGGTAACACTACAAAGAATATCTCCATTGGTTTCAACAGGCAAAGCACCAACTTCAGCCAGACTAACCACAGCAGCATGCAACTACATGGTAATCATGGAGACTTTCTTGCCTTGGATCTGTGATAAATCTTTGCTCTAAAAATCATCAGGAAATTCTTTAGGGCATTGATGATGTCAGGAAACAAGAAGAAGATATAATCCAAAACAAACTTGGTGGGGGTGATTCCTCCTTGCTAACTAGAAGAGATCTCATTGTAGGTGGGAATGATATGACCACAAAATTCTACAGTCATTGAATTGAATACCAAAGCATAGAGCCAATTGTTACTTTGATGATCATGTTTTGAACAAGACATGTTGGTATCCACTTGGCATTAAAAGACAATTGACAGAGGATATGTAAATCTTGGTTGGGCCCCATTTCAGTCAAGGGTGAACATGTAGAGTATTATGGAGCTCTCTAATCATGAGGATATCCTTGAGGTCATATGAAACAACAGGATGCTCAAGAGAACACAATTTGGTTAGGTTGCTTCAAAAGAATTCTTGCATGTAGGTGTAATTGGTGTTACCAACATAAGCTTCCTTTCCATCCTTGTTCCTCCAAACAAAATGTTTGCTGTGCCAAATCCATGCTTCAATGCTTCAGTGGCAACATTAAGTTGAAGGTGAACTGCTTGGGACCTTCATATCCTGTATTTTCTTTAATGATGACCATCTGATCGCGCTTGATTTCTGCGGGAGTATGGCTCACAGGAAGGCAAAAGTAACTACTGTTTGATTGCAAAATGGTGTCAGAATCATAGGAGGGAAGTTGGTTGGCAGGGTTATTCATTGAAACTGCGAAATACAAGGCAG
>JACCDI010738620.1_pt1 | contig 25767 bp, 21 predicted proteins | sample 7442791 | NCBI WGS metagenome assembly JACCDI01 (sample SAMN15323434, study PRJNA562643) | freshwater metagenome | isolation source: river surface water | place: USA:Blue River Watershed | collected 2017-08-15
ATTATCCTACGCATTATGGTGCGGCAAAACCGGAAGAGGTGCAGTCAGTAATCGATCGTGTTTTTAATTACCTTGAAGTTGCAACCCCCAATCATTTTGTGAATAAAACGACGGGTGCAGTTTGGTCGCAAGGACAGCCATTCGAAGATCAAACCGTTTTTTCCAAAGGTGATTTTCGCCCAATCTCCTATGAATGGGGCGTAACCTATTCGGGTATGTTGGAACTGAGCCGCATTACAGGTTCTGCCAAATACAAGGATTATGTTTTCAATCGCTTGAATTTAATTGCCTCGGCCATTCCCGCGGTACAAAAAAATGAATCGAAACATGTTTTGCATGGCTTGATTCATCCGCGTGCCCTGGATGATATTGGTGCGATGGGAATGGCCGTTATCAAGGCCAAAAAGGCAGGTTTTTCAACCGACATGTCCTTTGTGACCAAACGCGCATCTGACTTTATTCTCAAAGAAGAACATCGTTTACCAGACCGAACCTTGGTTCGCATTCGTCCTTTGCACCACACGATGTGGCTGGACGATATGTACATGGCGATTCCTGGACTATTACAGTTGGGCGAATACGAAGAAGCGGTTTTCCAATTTAACGCCTACCGCAAGCGGATGTTCAATCCAAATTTGAATATTTACATGCATGGTTATTTGGTGGATGCCGAAGAACATCCAGAGTTTCATTGGGCGCGCGCAAATGGTTGGGCTTTATTGACCACCTGTGAAATGCTTGAGTTTTTGCCGGCGAATCATCCGGCCAGACCCGAGATCTTAAAGCAGTTGAAATTGCATCTAAAAGGATTGATGGCTTATCAAGATGGAACGGGATTTTGGCATCAATTAATTGATAAAAATGACTCGTATTTAGAGACATCCGCAACGGCCATATATACGTATGTGATGGCTAAAGGCATCAACATGGGTTGGTTAGACCCGAAAACCTACGGCCCTGCGGCTCTATTAGGCTGGAATGCTGTTGCTTCAAAAGTGAACGACAAAGGGCATGTGGAAGGTACTTGTGTGGGAACGGGCTTGGCTTGGGATCCAGCGTTTTATTATCACCGACCGATTTCCCCCTTCGCGGCGCATGGTTATGGACCCGTTTTGTTGGCAGGTTCTGCCATCATGGAATTAGTGAAAACAAAGAATTATCAAATCAATGATTCTGCGGTGCATTTAGAATAAGAAGGTAAAATGCGCTGAAATGCGATTGTTTGCCTTGATTTCGCCACCCGAAAGTTGTTGGCTTACAGGTGTTTGTAATGTTGCACCCAACATGATTTTCCGGCTAGTGCATTCGATACCTATTCCTGCAAGACTGATACTTCCACCTGTTCTCGTATTGACTTGGCCTTGACTTTTATCATGAGTAGAATACTCCGTATACATACTAACGTAAGGCATCAATGTGATTCGATGTCCTCGTCCGTATGCATAGAATAGGGTAGTTGCACCGCTGATTCGATTACCGAATTTGTATTCCATGGGATTTGTTCCATTTAATTTTAATTGACCATCAAAGTTTAATCCCCAAGCTTGATATCGTATTCCATAGGTAGACTGAATGGTGAAATCAAAGCTACCCGTTCCTAATTGGAAATTTGCATTTGCCACTTCGGAGGGATTTGCTGTGTCGTATCGGAATTTACCTATGGGTAATTTAAGCCCGGCGCCTACGAGTAGATTGTGGTTTAATTCTCGATAGGTTGTATCAAGCAATGTGTTTATTAGATTATATTGAATCAGAAAAGAGGGGTCTCCTAAACCTGTAATTTGAAATTTCTGAGTAGAGGTTTGTTGGCTATGCATGTTGTATGGTAGAAAACCGAGAATCTGAATGTTTTTAATTGGATAGAATCTTCCCCAGATCTCGGTACTTTGGAAATGTTCATGCGATGCAAGGTAACTAGAGCCGATGTGTGAATCAAAACTTTGTGTTCGATAGCGAACTCCCAAAAAAACCCGGTTGGACGCTGGCATTAAGCCGAAAAATGAATTGCTGTTAGAGCATCCACATAAATCACATCCCCAAGTTGTATAGCTTGCGAATAATAAAAAGAGTAATAATAATTTTCGCATGCTAGTTGGCGCTAAAATTAGGATTTGTTAAAAAAGACTTGTCGGTCAACGTCCTTAAAAAGGCGATGATTTGTAATTTTTCTTCCGCGGTCATTGGGATTTTTTTTGCCAGCATTGGATCCAAATTTTGGGTGTTTTGAACACCCGTATTGTAATGCTCTAAAACTGCATCCAATGTTAAGAAGCGGCCATCGTGCATATAAGGGCCCGTTACGTCGATATTCCGCATGCTAGGTACTTTAAATTTATATTTATCGGTTTCTATTTCTGTAATTCGATAGCGACCTTGGTCTTTTGAACCCTGGATGTAAAGACCATTATTTCGATAGGATTGGTCAGTAAAGAGTTGGCCCGCATGACAAGAGCTGCATTTCTCTTGAAATAATTTAAGACCTTTTAATTCGTCTGTACCTAGAATTTCGCCCTCATTTCGAACGTATTTGTCGTAACGTGAATTTGCGGAGACCAATGTTAGCATGAATTGTGATAATGCTTTCAGAAAACGAGGTGTGTTAATTTCGGAAGTGCCAAATGCCTTTTGAAACAAGGAAGTATATTTTTGAGACTTTCTGAGTTTGATAAGAACATTTCCCATGTTTTCGTCCATTTCTAACGGATTTTCGATGGGAGCAATTGAAAAAAGATCGAGGTCACCCACCCCACCATCCCAAAAGAATTCTTTTTGCCATGCCATATTTTGAATTGGAGGTGCGTTCCGGCTACCTACGCGATTGTCTATTCCATGGCTTACATCATGTCCATGATGTGTGAACGCATATGCTTGATTATGGCATTCTGCGCATGCAATGGTATTGTCTCTCGATAGCATAGGCTCATTAAAAAGTTCTTTCCCTAATTGAAATCCTGCTTGATTGACGGGATTTGAAGATAGGTCATAGACAGGGCTTGGAAAGTTTTTAGGTGTTTGAAAGAGCGTTTGTTCTTGGTTTATTACAGGAGAAACGGATTCATCTTTGGGTGATGAACACCCGATGAATATAATGGAAATGAAAAGAACTGACTTTTTCATAAGAAAACTCCAGGCCGAAGCCTGGAGTGATTAAACTTAGTTGTGTACGTGATCTACCTTAAAGATATTTTGGTAATTATTTGCAATAGGGCCCGAAATTGCGGGATTCATAATTACTGCCCCATTTGCAATTTTAACATTGGTGCCAAATACACCATTAATGTCTACCAAAAAGTGAATAGAGGGAGCTATACTTTTTCGTACTGTAACTGTACTAGGTAAATTGATCATAACCTTCCGAAGGTTATTAGCAGTTGCACTCGTACGCCCGCCAAATCCTCCAATATGATATTGAAATTTGTTTAGTCCTGCAGAGTTTGCCGGCGCCTTGCTCGATATACCTTCCATTTTGAAAAAGATATATCCAGAATTCCAGGACCAATACATGTTATCTGTACCATAAGATGCTGGGTCTAGGCTTCCTGTTCTTTGGTCAACGGCCGAGATGCTTTTGAGGCTATCCACCCCAATAGTAAAACTAATCGATGCATAATCTCCTGCTGGTACATCCTTTAGTATAGGTGTTAAGCTCGTTGGGTCCGATTCCTTGACAAGGAAATATTTGTCGGCCATTGTCACACTTGTTCCATCTGTTTTCTTTAAACTTATATTGGACACAAAGTAATTTAAAGTCGTGACCGTAAAGTCCTCACCGGATGCATTGGTGTATTGGGTTGTGCCTAAGGCCAAGTTTTTTGAGCCAGCGATATTATCAAACTCAATTGTAAGATTGTTTTTGTCATTAGGATTGATTGGCTCAATGCCATCTGATTGGCATGCAGAGCATATGATTGCTGCTGTAGCAATTAAAAATAAATTTTTCATGTATAAATCATTGGGTAGAGCTATTTAGCCCTACTGTTAGTAAGAATATAAAAACGAGATGATTTATACGTTTGCTGGCGGTTTGACTAAGCCAAATTGTAAATCAATCCCATCTTTTGATAAGTAATGGAATTGAACATGAGTTTTAATCGTATTGTGGTGGGGTATTAAAAGTGAATCGAGTATTTCTTGAAAAGCTAAGATGATTTCGGGTAATTTTTCTAAGCGTTCATTTGCCGACTTTGATTCTTTTTCTTCTAGTGCTTTTAATTGCTTGGCCAAATAACAATGACCATTGCAATTCATTTTTGGTTTGTCTCGGTTTTTACACAGGTTTTTAGCGATGAAGTCTTGGTTGACCCTGTAATAGGCCACGGCTCCCCATTGATTTACTAGGGGCATTTGCAATGCAAATAAGATTATCCAAGAGAGGAATCGCAATTTCATTCGGCAAAGATAGAACCGGATTCAATTACTAAAAAGTGATTATCATCACATTTTGTTTAAATGAGTAAATAATTATATTTTCCATCTTTTAGTTTAAAATTGACTCATGAAGAATTCATTTAATTTAAGTGGAAAAGTTGCGCTGGTTACTGGGTGTAAAAAGGGAATCGGAATGGCGATGGCCATCGGGCTTGCGGAGGCGGGGGCTGATATCATCGGAGTTTCGGCTACCTTAGAATTAAATGGGTCGGAGATTGAAAAGGCTGTTACGTCCTTAGGTCGTAATTTTAAGGCTTATCAAGCAGATTTTTCCGATCGAGAGTCTTTGTATGATTTTATTAAAGCGGTCATAGCGGATTATCCACGCATCGACATTTTGGTTAATAATGCGGGAACAATATTACGCGATCCTGCCGCGGAACATTCAGATGAATACTGGGATGAAGTTATGGAGGTTAACTTGTCGTCTCAGTTTATATTGAGTCGGGAAATCGGTCGGACGATGTTGGCACATGGTTCAGGAAAAATCATTTTCACAGCTTCTTTACTAAGTTTTCAGGGAGGAATCAATGTTCCAGGTTATGCGGCCAGCAAAGGTGGGATTGCACGTTTGACCATGGCGCTAGCCAATGAGTGGGCGAGTAAAGGAATTAATGTGAATGCAATTGCACCTGGTTATATTTCAACCGATAACACCACCGCTTTACGAGAAGATAAGGAGCGTAGCGCCTCGATTTTAGGGCGTATTCCGGCGGGTCGTTGGGGTGAACCAAACGATTTTAAGGGCCCTGTGGTCTTCTTAGCTTCGGATGCTGCGAAGTATGTGCATGGGACTATATTGACCGTGGATGGCGGATGGATGGGGAGATAGGGTAAGAGGTAGGAGGTAAGAACTAAGAGTTAAGAGTTAAAATATTTGATTGAAGACTAGCGACTGAAAACTGGCAACTGATTACTGACGACTAGTGACTGATTACTGACGACTAGCGACTAGTGACTAGCGACTAACAACTGACAAACCTATGAAAAAACTTCTCCTCCTTGCTCTATTGGCACCATTATCTGCATTTGCGCAAAAAATTGATGTCAATAAGCAATTCAAATTAGCTGAACAGCAGTATCAACGCATGTTGGCAGATCATCCAGATACTTCGGTTACCGTGCATTCTGCCAACCACGATGGAACGTATCGAAACATGCCTTCCAAATGGTGGTGCTCGGGATTTTTTCCTGGAGGTTTATGGCAATTGTACGAACGTTCGCATGATGCACAATGGGAAAAAGCAGCACGCTTGTGGACCGCGGCTGTTGAGAAAGAGCAATTCAATACAGGGACGCATGATTTAGGATTCATGATGTATGACTCATTTGGTCAAGAATTACGATTGACCAAAGATCCGCATGCTAAGCAGGTATTGATTCAATCAGCAAAGTCTTTGGCTACTCGTTTTGATCCAGCTATTGGTTTGATCAAATCATGGAATAGCTTCAAGGGTGGCTATAAATATCCGGTGATTATCGACAACATGATGAATTTGGAATTGTTGTTTTGGGCTTCGCGGGAGACGGGGGATAATCGCTATCGTCAAATTGCCATCACACATGCGGATAACACGATGAAGAATCATTTCCGTCCGGATAATTCGAGTTATCATGTGATTTTGTACGATGTAGATGGAAAAGTTTTGGCCAAAAAACAACATCAAGGTTACCTAGATGAGTCTTGCTGGACGCGTGGACACGCTTGGGCGATGTATGGTTATGTGGAAATGTACCGTAATACGAAGGATAAAAAGTATTTAGATTTCGCGCAAAAGATCTCCGATTACTATTTAAATCACCCGAATTTACCCGCGGATAAAATTCCATATTGGGATTTCTATGCGCCTAATATCCCCAACGAGGAGCGCGATGCATCCGCTGGTGCGATTGCCGCTTCTGCTTTGTTGGAGTTAAGTACCTATTCGGGCGAAAAAGGTAAGCGCTATTACGCGGATGCTGTGAAGATGTTGGAGTCTTTATCAAGTCCTACATATCGTGCTGCTTTGGGAGAAAATAACAACTTCTTGATAAAACATTGCGTAGGGGCTAAATCCTTGAATTCGGAGATAGATGTTCCCTTGATTTATGCGGATTACTACTATTTAGAGGGGTTGTTGCGTTACGAGCGTTACAATAAAAAATAGCATTCCCCGTTCAGCTTTGGCAAACCTTCAAGGATTGCCAAAGCTTAGTAAATGGTTTGTCAAAGCTAAGCTAATTTAGTACCTTTGTGGCTTCATTTTTTATCAAGCCCCATGTCAGTAAAAAAAATCCAATCAGCCTTAATTTCGGTTTATTACAAAGACGGTTTAGCACCGATTATCCAAGAATTACACAAGAACGGCGTTACACTTTATTCAACAGGAGGAACACAATCCTTCATTGAAGATTTAGGTATTCCTGTAATTGCTGTAGAAGATTTAACGGGATATCCTTCCATCTTTGGCGGTCGGGTAAAAACGCTACATCCGAAGGTTTTTGGTGGTATTTTACACCGTCGTGATTTGGCTTCTGATGTGGAAGTTGCCAAACAATACGATATTCCAGCCTTGGATTTAGTGATGGTAGATTTATATCCGTTTGAAGAAACGGTGGCATCAGGCGCTTCAGATGAAGATATTATTGAGAAAATCGATATTGGTGGTATTTCCTTAATTCGTGGAGGTGCTAAAAACTTCAATGATGTGTTAATCGTTTCTTCACGTGAGCAATACGCGGAGGTTTCAGCGATTTTTGCGGCACATGGTACGACTTCAACAACTTTAGCAGAACGTAGAAGCTTTGCTCAAAAAGCATTTGCTGTTTCATCGCATTACGATGGAGCAATTCAGCGATATTTTGCTGGGGAAACGGCTGATTTGGCCAATTACACACGCTTGCCTGCGAATGGTTTGCGTTATGGGGAAAACCCGCACCAACAAGGTACTTTCTACGGAGATTTGTCGGCCTTGTTTGACAAATTACACGGCAAAGAATTGTCTTACAACAACTTAGTAGACGTAGATGCTTGCATTACCTTATTAGATGAATTTGATGAAACGGCATTTGTGATTATTAAGCACATGAATGCATGTGGAGTTGCTACAGGTCAAACGGTGAAAGAGGCTTACGATAAGGCATTGTCTTGTGATCCTGTTTCGGCATTTGGTGGCGTTTTGGCAACAAATAACGAAGTAGATAAAGCAGCGGCAGAGTCGATTAATCCTTTGTTCTGCGAGATCTTGATTGCACCTTCGTTTACGGAGGAGGCTTTGGAGATTTTGAAAACGAAAAAGAATCGCATTTTATTGAAGCGTAATGCGGTTGAGTTTCCTAAGAAAATGTTCAAGACTTTGTTGAACGGTGTGTTAGAGCAAGATAAAGACTTGGTGATGGAAGGCGTTGCCGATTTCAAAACGGTGACTAAACGCGTTCCTACGGAAGAGCAAAAGCGTGCTTTGGCATTTGCATTAAAGATCTGTAAGCATACGAAATCGAATACGATTGTATTAGCCAATGATGGTCAGTTATTAGCTTCAGGTGTAGGTCAAACCTCACGCGTGGATGCTTTGAAACAGGCAATTGATAAAGCGAAAGAATTCGGTTTTGATTTGAATGGTGCGGTGATGGCATCTGATGCATTTTTTCCATTCCCAGATTGTGTAGAAATTGCAGGAAATGCGGGGATCGTTGCGGTAACCCAGCCAGGTGGTTCAATCAAAGATCAGGACTCGATAGCTTATTGCGATGCAAATGATATTGCCATGGTGATGACTGGAATTCGTCACTTTAAGCATTAGGATTATTCGGTAAAAATTTATATTTTTAAGGCTAGGATTCAACAATTAAAATCGGGCAAAGCAATGCGCTCGTTCAACTCATTTAAATTACATTATGTCAGAAGCACAAGATACATCAGCTCAAGATCGGGCAAATTATGGTGCAGATAATATTCAAGTTTTAGAGGGATTAGAGGCGGTTCGTAAGCGTCCTTCCATGTACATTGGTGATACAGGATTTAAAGGTCTTCATCACTTGATTTGGGAGGTTGTCGATAACTCAATCGATGAGGCGCTTGCTGGGCATTGTGATAAGATTAAAGTGACGATCAATACGGACAATTCGATTTTGGTCGAAGATAACGGTCGGGGTATTCCAACCGGCATGCACACCAAAGAGAAGCGTTCTGCCTTAGAGGTTGTAATGACTGTGCTTCACGCCGGAGGTAAGTTTGATAAAGATACTTACAAAGTTTCTGGGGGTCTTCACGGTGTGGGGGTTTCTTGTGTGAATGCCTTGTCGACAGACTTGAAAGTGACGGTTCATCGTGAGGGAAAGATTTTCCAACAAGAATATAAAATTGGTGTTCCGCAATATCCAGTTAAGGAAGTGGGGGACACAGATCGTACAGGAACATCGGTATTGTTTAAGCCGGATGAAACCATTTTTACGGTAACAGAATATAAATACGATACAGTAGCGGGTCGTTTGCGCGAATTGTCATTCTTGAACGCGGGTATTCGTGTTCAATTGACGGATTTACGTGAATTAGATGAAGAAGGCAATGCACGTACGGAGGAGTTTTTCTCTGAAGGTGGTTTGCGTGAGTTTGTGACATTCTTGGATTCTACTCGTGAGCCTTTGTTGACAGAGCCAATCTACATGGAAGGTGATAAGAACGGGGTTCCAGTTCAAGTGGCGATGATGTACAATACGTCTTACACGGAAAACGTAGTTTCGTATGTAAATAATATAAACACCATTGAAGGCGGTACTCACGTAGCGGGTTTCCGTGGTGCTTTGACGCGTACGTTGAAGAACTATGCGGATAAGTCGGGTGCATTAGAGAAATTGAAGATTGATATTGCGGGAGATGACTTCCGTGAAGGATTGACAGCAGTTATTTCGGTGAAAGTGGCTGAGCCGCAATTTGAAGGACAGACCAAAACTAAATTAGGTAATGGTGAAGTTTCTGGTGCGGTTTCGGCAGCGATGTCGGATATGTTGGAGTCTTGGTTAGAAGAGCATCCAAAAGAAGCACGTCAAATCGTTGCGAAAGTAATCTTGGCAGCGCAAGCACGTCATGCAGCCCGTAAGGCGCGCGAGATGGTTCAACGTAAAACGGTGTTGGGTTCTAACTCACTTCCAGGTAAATTGGCCGATTGCTCAGATTCAGATCCAGAAACATGTGAGATTTACTTAGTCGAAGGGGACTCAGCAGGTGGAACGGCTAAACAAGGTCGTAACCGTGCTTTCCAAGCGATTTTGCCTTTGCGTGGTAAGATTTTGAACGTAGAGAAAGCGCAAGAATATCGTATTTACGAAAACGAAGAGATTAAAAACATGATTACAGCATTGGGGGTTTCCTTTGGAAAAGATGGAGACGAGCGTGCCTTGAACATGGATAAATTACGTTATCACAAGGTAATCATCATGACCGATGCGGACGTTGACGGTAGTCACATTCGTACGTTGATTTTAACTTTCTTCTTCCGTTACATGCGTGAATTAGTGGATCGTGGATGTATTTACATTGCACAACCACCGTTGTATCAAGTGAAGAAAGGCCAACAAGTTCGTTACGTTTGGACAGAAGACCAACGTACCCTTGCGATTCAAGAATTAGCAGCTGGTGGAAAAGAGGAAAGTGTAGGCGTTCAGCGTTATAAGGGTCTTGGAGAGATGAACGCTGAGCAATTGTGGGAAACTACGATGAATCCAGAGTCGCGTACATTGAAGCAGGTAACGGTTGATTCGGCCATTGAAGCTGATTTGTTATTCTCGATGTTGATGGGTGATGAAGTTGCACCACGTCGTGATTTCATTGAGAAGAATGCGAAATACGCGAAAGTAGACGTTTAGTCCCATGGAGGTTGATTTTAAAGCCTATCATTTGCGTGGCATTCACGCAAGCACTGCGGAGGAAAAACAACAGATCAATCAAGAGCTGAAAGATCTTTATGATTCCTTAACAGAAGCTGATAAACGAATATTTAATTTGGAGCTTCAGAAATTCTTGGCCACTGAAATGGGTCGCCTCGGTTCTGATTATGAAGCGATCAAAAACCAAATTCCAGAAGCCTAATCATGAGTGATTCAAAATTAGATCAAATTATTAACGAAACAGAAGATTCCTCCCAGGGGAATCTTTTGTCGTTCCTACAACCCAAGAATTGGAAGATTAATTTGATGGCTCCTCGTGAAGCAAAGCGCAAGGTGGAAAAGTCCATGCAAAAGGCGCAGGATACCATAGCTAAAGCCCGATTTATCTCACGGGATTTATCGTGGTTGAAGTTCGATGAGCGAGTTTTGGATCAAGCAAGAGATGCAGAGAAAAGTCTTTTCGACCGATTGAAGTTCTTAGCGATTACGGCTTCCAACCTCGATGAATTCTTTACGATTCGTATTGGGTCTCTATATAATTACATCGATTTTGGGAAAGAACGCACGGATTATTCTGGCTTGCGTGAGGTTCCCTTCAAGCAAACACTGATTGCGTCAGCACAAGAATTCAGCCAAGAAAAACACCGACTCTTCATCGAAGAAATTCTACCATTGTTTCCGGATAATGGTTTGATGTTGGCTACATTAGATGATTTGTCGGCCGACGAACTTGCAGACGCGGAGGCTTATTTTCATCGGACGATTTACCCGATGTTAACCCCCATGGTTTTTGACCATACGCATACATTCCCTAGTTTGTTAGCCAAAACGCTCATTTTTGGAGTCGTTACGGTTGGCATTGCTGATAAGAAAAATTCCAAAGGCAAATATGAAAAGGATCGCAAGATTTCGTTTGTTCAAATACCTTTGAATTTGACGCGTTTATATGTGATTGAGCGGGATGATAAAGTCTTGTTTTTACCCATTGAGCAAATTATTCGTCATTATTTACAAGTTCTTTATCGGAATGTTGAAATCGAGTCGACAACCTTGTTCCGTATTACGCGAAATGGAGATTTCGATGTGGTAGAACACGAAGATGCGGAAACGGATTTTGTGGATGAGATCAAAAAGAAAATTAAAGATCGTCGTTTAGGGCGAGTAACTCGTGTTGAGGTAGAGGAAAATCATTCGGATTTTCTATTGAGTGAAATGTTGAAACGCTGGAATTTAGAGTTAGCGGATATCTTCATCAAGAAATCCATTCTTGATTTTACGGCATTTTGGCAAATACTTAAACACCCTGAATTTAAATCAAAGCTCGCCGCGAATCCTGCTGTGGTTCCTCCTTTGGGGTTGAAATCGATTCACATAAGTGATATTTTTGAGACGATGAAGCGCGGGGATATCCTCTTGCATCACCCATACAATAATTTCGAGCCGGTTATTCAGTTATTGGAACAAGCAGCTGATGATCCCAATGTTTTGGCCATCAAAATTACGCTCTATCGTATTTCGAAAAATTCTCGGATTGCGTCTGCTTTGTTACGTGCTGCAGAACAAGGGAAGCACGTTTCCGTGTTGTTTGAGGTAAAAGCGCGCTTTGATGAGGAGAATAATATTCGGGAGGCGACACGTTTACAAAAAGCGGGTTGTTTTGTGATTTACGGAATTCCGGGTTTAAAAACGCATACCAAATTACTGCAGGTTATTCGAAATGAAGGATCTCATGTCATGAGTTATGCCCATTTATCATCTGGTAATTACAATGAAGATACGGCGAAACTTTATACCGATTTAGGCTTATTGACGACGGATTCGAGGATTACGCAAGATATCTCGGAGTTTTTCAATGTAATTACGGGGCATTCGATGCCTACACATTATGAGCATTTAATTACGGCTCCGCGGGATATGCGTAACCGTCTCATCGAGATGATCGATGAGGAAATTGAAAATAATAAGCAAGGTATTCCGGCAGGTATTTGTTGGAAAATTAATTCCTTACAAGATTTAGAAACGATGGAAGCACTCTATAAAGCTTCCAAAGCAGGTGTGCCTGTATTATTGATTATTCGTGGTATTTGCTGCATTCGTCCGCAACGTTCGGGATTGTCGGATAATATTTATATCAAATCGATCGTAGGAAATTATTTGGAGCATACGCGTCTATATTATTTCCATCGTGGAGGTGAACCAAAAGTTTATGGCGGTTCGGCGGATGTAATGGTGCGAAGCTTTGACCGTCGGATAGAATCCCTTTTTGAAATGGTGAATCCTCGTGCTAAGAACATGGCAATTACCATTTTAGACTGGAATTTACGGGATACCGTGAACTCCTATGAAATGCAGGAGGATGGGAATTATTGGAAGGTGGAGAGTAGTGAGCCATTTAATATTCACCAAGCATTTTATGAAATTACTGAGGAAGATTTGATTGAACAGCTTACCTTTGAAAAATATACCGTCAATTTGACGCAATCAGAAAACTAATTTACACCAACAACAAACGAATGGAAAGATTTACAGGCTTACTGGGGATTGTCTTGATTTTAGGCGTTTCCTTTTTAATGTCCAATAACCGCAAAGCAATTAATTACCGTACTGTAGGTGTGGGGCTTTTAATACAAGTAGGCTTAGCCGTATTTATTTTGAAAACGGAAGTCGGCCAAGCAACTTTCCAATGGTTAGGCGATTCGATTAATACCTTATTAGGTCAGGCAGATAAAGGGGCTCAATTTGTTTTTGGATCGTTGGTTGATCGTAAATTGATGTCACAGGCTTTTGGAGCGGGCAATGATTATATATTCTTCTTCAAAGTCGTTCCTACCATCATTTTTGTAGCTGTTCTTGTGAATATGTTTTATCACTTGGGCGTGCTTCAGCGTGTCGTATCCACGATGGGAAAGGGTGTACACTGGTTGATGGGTGTGAGTGGAGCTGAGGCTTTATCCAATGTAGCTTCGACCTTCGTAGGTCAAGTTGAGGCTCAAATCATGATTAAGCCTTATTTGAAAAACATGACGAATTCGGAGTTGATGGCGTCCATGACAGGTTCTTTCGCCTGTATTGCAGGGGGTGTTATGGCTGTTTATATTTCCTTAGGTGTTCCAGCGGCATATTTATTAGCGGCAAGTTTAATGGCTGCGCCGGGTGCTTTGGTGATTTCAAAAATTATGTTCCCGGAAACAGAGAAGTCGGAGACCGAAGGCATGGTTAAAATGGACATCATCAAAACACATGCGAATTTAGTGGATGCAATTGCAGCAGGTGCTAGCGAAGGCTTGAAAGTAGGGATGAATGTGATTGCGATGTTGATAGGTTTTATTGCATTAATTGCTTTGGTCGACTTAGGTTTAGGGCACATTGGTGCGTGGATTAACATGCCATCCCTTTCCATGAATTTGATTTTAGGTAAGGTGTTCTCTGTATTCGCTTTTGCGATGGGTGTTCCTGCTCAGGATGTCGAAGTGGCGGGAGCTTTGATGGGTAAAAAAATGGTGGTGAATGAGTTTGTCGCTTACTTAGATATGGTGCATTTGAAAGCAACATTAGATCCGAAGACAATTGCCATTACAAGTTTTGCTTTGTGTGGATTTGCCAATTTTTCTTCAGTGGCCATTCAAATTGGTGGGATTGGTGAATTAGCGCCAACACGTCGTTCCGATTTGGCAAAATTAGGTTTCAAAGCCTTGATTGCAGGAACCTTAGCTTCGTATTTATCAGCAACATTAGCCGGTTTATTATTGTAATATGCGTATTGATCCCGAAACCGTCGAGCGAATAAAGCAAACGGCTGCCGTGGCAGACGTGATTGGGGATTATGTAACGGTAAAGAAAAAAGGGGCTAATTATTGGGCTTGCTGCCCATTTCATGGAGAGAAGACGCCTTCTTTTTCCATTTCACCTAGCAAAGGTATTTACAAATGTTTTGGTTGTGGTAAGGCTGGTGATTCGGTTCGTTTTATCATGGATATTGAAGGCTTAGGCTACGGCGAAGCTTTGCGTCATCTAGCCAAAAAATATGGTATCGATATTCAGGAAGAGGAGATGACAGATGACCAACTCTTGCGCCAAAATGAGCGGGAGAGTTTGTTGATCATCTTAGAGTATGCCAAAGAATTTTTCAAAAAACAATTAACAGAATCCGACGAAGGGAAGTCCATTGCTTTACCTTATTTTAAGGAGCGGGGTTTCTCGGATGCTACGATCCAAGCCTTTGATTTAGGCTATAGCCCCGAAGGCTGGGATGTCTTTTTGAAAACAGCGCTCAAGCATGGTTTCAGTCAAGATATCATCGAGAAAGCGGGTTTGGTGACGAATAAAAACGACGAAGGAAAAGTATATGATCGTTTCCGAAATCGCGTTATTTTCCCTATTCATAGTGTTGCAGGCAAGGTCATCGCCTTTGGTGCGCGTATTCTTAAATCGGATGCGAAGAATCAAGCCAAATATCTCAACTCGCCAGAAACCGTTGTATATCATAAGTCGGCGACCCTTTATGGCATCGCGCAGGCTAAGAATGAAATCCGACAAAAAGATGTTTGTTACCTGGTAGAAGGATATACTGATGTGATTTCCTTGCATCAGGCTGGAATTAAAAACGTAGTTGCTTCTTCAGGTACTTCATTGACAATCGAGCAGATTAAGTTGATCGGCCGTTTTACCAACCACGTCACGGTCCTGTATGATGGAGATTCCGCAGGGATCAAAGCGGCTCTGCGTGGAATGGATTTGATCTTAGAAGAAGGTTTACAAGTGAATTTGGTTGTCTTTCCGGAAGGGCAGGATCCCGATTCGTTTGTGCGTTCCATCGGCAGTGAGGCCTTTATTGAATATATTCAGAAAGAAGCTCGGGATGTTATCTCGTTCCAAGCGAATCTATTCATGAAGGAAGCGGGGGATGATCCCTTCAAAAAATCCGAATTGATTAAGGAAATGGTGCAAAGTATCTCAAAGATACCGGATGCCATTCAGCGGAGCTTGTTTATCCAAAAGACCTCGCAATTGATGCGTTTGGAGGAGGATGTGCTCTTGGCAGAAATGAATAAGTTGCATTTGAAGAAAGTGCAACAAAAATCGATGCCAACTTTGTCGCCTCAGAATGAGGCCGAGTTACATGCTTTGTTTGAGCCGGGCCCTGAGGTCGATGCACCGGTGGAAGTTCAAAATTTGGCTTATTACCAAGAATTGGAATGCATGCGATTATTGGTCAATTATGGCCATTTGGAAATAAGTCCTGAAAAAGCGCCTGGTGTGAGTTTGTTGCAATATCTGTTGCATGAATTAGAGGAGGTACATTTTCAAACACCTTTATTCAAAGGCATCATGGATACCTGTCGTACGGAATTTGGCCGTGGTATTATCCCAGAGCCATCCTTTTATCTGCATCACCCGGAAGAAGAGGTGCAGCGTTTTGCGATTGATGCTTCATCCGATAAACATGTTTTGTCGACCGTTTGGCGTGATCGACATGAGATTAAAGTGAAGAAGGATGAGGAGCTTTTAGAAGATTTCGCTTACAAGAATATTTTGCGTTTGCGAAAGGTTTACAACGATCAGCATATTAAAGATGTCATGGAACGCATGGATCAATATGTAGGAGATCCGAATGAAATGAATGATTTATTGCTTGAATTCATTCATTTAAAGGAAATTCAGAAAAATATTTCGCAGGAATTGGGGACAGTTATTGAAAAATAGCGTATTTTCGCCCACGTTAAAATGAAAAGAATCCTCTCCATAATGCTATTGTTCGTGCTCCTGTATCAGGCAGGTGGATTTGCATTGCGTTTTATTGCGCAGGAAACGGATACATTTGAGGCAGGTGAAACAATTGTCGTTGAAATGCCCATTTCATTGCCTTATCAAACGGATTGGGATGCTCCACAAGCTGTTTCCGGAGAGATTCGCCAAGGTGATAATTTCTACCAAATGAAGGACCAACAAGTCATTGATGGTAAAATCGTAACAACCTTGGTTGCGGATCAAAATGCTCGTGATCGTTTCTTTGATTTGGCAGAACAAGTGAATGAACACATGTCGGACCAACCTGATAAAGCTCCTGCCAAATCTAAATTAATTAATACCCTTGTAAAAGAATATTGTGCGCATGCATCTGCATGGGTTCTTTATATTATGGAATGGCCTGCTACTCAGCAATCGCCATCTCACGAAACATTACCTACGTTGGCATTTTCTGCCGATTTCTTTTCGCCTCCACGGCAAGCTTAAATTTTCTCGATACTCGATTATTTACCCTTGATAATTTTATCAGAGGGAAACGTACATGTATTTAAAAATTTAAGCAAAATGAAAAAAATTATATTATCACTTCTATTCGTAGGAGTAATCTCATCTGTTGTATTAGGTCAAGGTTGTGTCGCTGTTCGTCACATGAGTTGTTCAGTTGGAACTGGTGCTAACTCAAATTCCATGATGCACCCAGGCCAATGGCAAGTTTCTATGGGTTTCCGTAGCTTACATTCTTACAAGCACTTTGTAGGTGCTGATTATCAACCTCAGCGTGAAGCAGCGGGAACGAATGTAATTAATGACCAGCAAGCATTTGATTTTGGCGTGACTTATTCGATCACGGATCGCTTATCAGTGGCATTGAATTTACCACTTGCATTCAATGATCGTTCATCCATGTATGAGCATTATGGAAATGCCGTTACAGGAAACCCAGAACAAAAGCGTTTTAACACCAAAGCGAATGGAATCGGTGATGCGCGTATCACGGCGACTTATTGGATGTTGGATCCAATCAAACACATGAAAGGGAATTTCTCTTTGGGATTGGGGCTTAAATTGCCAACGGGTGATTGGAATGTTCAAGATCAATTTCATCGTCGCAAATCGGATGGAACGGATTATACCATTACGAAAGCCGTGGATCAATCGATTCAATTAGGTGATGGGGGAGTAGGTATCAATTTGGAGGTTCAGGGGTACCAACAACTTTTCAACCGTACATCACTTTACTACAACGGTTTCTACATGTCGAATCCACAGAACGTGAATACGGCTTCTAACGTAGCGCCGGATAAAACGGTTACGGATGAAATGGTTCATTACATGTCGGTGGCTGATCAGTATGCAGGTCGTTTAGGATTAAATTACATCGTTTCTGCCAAAGCGGGAATTGGCGCGTCATTGGGTGCTCGTATTGAAGGGATTCCTGCTTATGATTTGATTGGAGGAAGTGATGGCTTTCGTCGTCCAGGATTTATTTTCTCGGTGGAACCAGGATTGAGTTATTCGACTGCGAAGAATACTTTATTTGTATCTGTACCAGTGGCTACACAACGTAATCGTATTAAGAGTGCAAATGATTGGTTGACGCCAGGCAAGCATGGAGATGCTGCTTTTGCGGATTACTTCATTTCGGCTACTTTAACTCACCGGTTTTAAAACTGATTTATATCATTTACCAAATTGATGGTTTTTTGAAAATTCACATAAAAATGACTTGTTATGGTAACGATAAGTAAGAGCAGGATGCATGCACTTTTGAGTGCCTCTTGGATGAATCGCACGATGATTGCGATTGTTTATGTTTGGTTTGGGTCTTTAAAGATTTTTGGGCTGTCCCCGGCAGAGGGTCTCGTGACAAAGCTGTTTGATATTACTTTATCACCATTTATGAGTATCCAGCAATTCTTGATTTTGCTGGGGCTTGTAGAAAGTGCCATTGGCTTGGCGTGGTTATTTCCACGCATTAGCAAATGGGCATTTTGGATCATGATGGGGCATTTGTTTACGACTTTCTTGCCTGTATTGTTTCTTCCAAATGAAACGTGGCAGTCCTTTTTTGCTTTGACGCTGACGGGGCAATACATTATCAAGAATGTGGTATTGTGTTCGGCGGCTTGGTTTATTTATGTTTTTTCTGAAAATTAAGGGAGGGGGTAAACGCTGCCGGGGTTAAAAACCCCGGCAGCGTTACGCTTTTTTCCAATTTAAGGCATCAAAAAACCCCTTATCCGTTCGAATAAGGGGTTTTTATTTGAATTTCGAATAATTCGATTTTTGACTATAGACCTAGAATCTTCTTATTCAGCTCTTCGTCAGCTCCTGTTCCTGCGAAATCATCGAACACTTTTTCTGTTGCCTTGATGATATGGCTCGCGATAAATGGTGCTCCTTCTGTCGCTCCTTGAACCGGATCCTTGATGCAGCATTCCCATTCTAACACAGCCCAACCGTCATAGCCGTATTGCGTTAATTTCGAGAAGATGCTCTTGAAATCCACTTGTCCATCACCTAAAGAACGGAAACGTCCCGCACGGTTAATCCAAGATTGGTAACCACCATAAACGCCTTGCTTACCTGTTGGGTTAAATTCCGCATCTTTGACGTGGAACATTTTGATCCGCTCGTGGTAGAAATCAATGTATTGTTTGTAGTCCAAAGCCTGTAACACAAAATGCGATGGATCATACAACAAGTTGGCACGCTTGTGGCCTTTTACCTCATCCAAAAACATCTCAAATGTCACGCCATCATGCAAGTCTTCACCTGGGTGAATCTCATAACATAAATCTACGCCGCACTCGTCGAATGTATTCAAAATCGGTAACCACCGCCGACCTAATTCTTTAAATCCTTGCTCTACTAATCCGGCAGGACGTTGAGGCCATGGATAAACTGTGTGCCACATCAAAGCTCCCGAGAATGTCGCATGTGCATTTAATCCCAAGTTTTGAGAAGCCTTAGCTGCATATTTCAATTGTTGGACCGCCCATTCCGTACGCGCCTTTGGATTTCCTTTGACAGAATCCGGTGCAAAACCGTCGAATCCTAAATCGTATGCTGGATTAACAGCTACTAATTGTCCTTGTAAGTGTGTGGATAATTCTGTGATTTGTAAGCCTTTGGCAGCTAGCATTCCCACGATTTCATCGCAATAGGTTTTAGATTCTGCCGCTTTTTGCAAATCGATGCAGCGTGAATCCCATGATGGAATTTGCACGCCTTTGTATCCCAAAGATGCAACCCATGTTGTGATGCTATCTAACGAATTAAAAGGAGCTTCATCCCCCATAAATTGTGCCAAAAATATCGCTGGCCCTTTGATCGTATTCATATTGTTAATGGTTTAGATTTTAACCCACTTTTGTGCACGTGTCGAATCCAAGATGCGCTCGCAAATCAATAACTCGCGGTATCCGTCGGCAAACGTAGGGTACTTAGGATTTTCTGGTTGCTTACCTGCCTCAACAGCCGCGTAAACTTCCTTGAATAATTGCTTCGATGTATCTGAAAATCCTTCGTTGTGACCTCCTGGGAATGTCATTAATGCAGATGCTTCTGGATATGCCAAAGATGGATCACGCATCAACACTTGGTTCGCTTGATCACGGTTACCAATCCAGATTTCATTTGGCGCCTCCGAGTTGAACGCAAATGTTTTGTTGGATCCCGAAATCTCTAATTTCAATTGGTTTTTACGGCCCGCTGAAACCTGCGATACCGTTACACAACCGCGGTTTCCATTGTCGAAACGCAATAATACGTTCGCATGATCTTCCGTGTTAATATGTACATCCGCATAATCTTCCGGTTGCAACATTTTGCCTGAATAGGTTTCTACTGGCTTCAAAGGCTTTTTACGAACCTTATGAACGGTGTTGAAATCTGCCATTACTTCCACCGTTTTCAACCCTGTGATGTATTCAATGACATCCAATAAGTGAGATCCGATATCGGCAATCGCACGAGAATCTCCTGATTTATCGGGTTCTAAACGCCAGTTGTAATCCGTGTTGTAGAACAACCAATCTTGCAAATAGCTACCCATGATCGAATAAATTTCACCCAAATCGCCTTTCTCGCGCATGGTTTTCATTTGACGTACCAAAGGATAATAACGCAAGTTGAAGTGAACCGCATTCACTAAACCTGTTTTCGCTGCTAATTCTACTAATTCTTCAGCCTCATGTAAATCTTTAGCCAAAGGTTTCTCACAAACCACGTGCTTGCCAGCTAATAAAGCGGCTTTGGATTGCGAGTAGTGCAAGAAGTTTGGTGTACAAATGTGCACACATTGAATGTCTTCTTGTTTTAATAAGTCCTCGAAAGTGTACCAACGGCCGATGCCCAATTGTTTTGCTTTGGCTTCTGCCAACTCGATGTTTACTTCACACAATGCAGCAACGTCGATGTTGGGTAAGCGACGAAGCGCTTCGATGTGTGCGGGTCCGATAAATCCGGTACCTACGATACCTACTTTAATTTTAGTCATGATCTATTAAATTTCGAATTTTGTCCATTTATTTTGGTTGTCTTTGGCTGAACGAACCACGTTCTCAATGAATGCCATCCCCATAATTCCCTCGTCTATGCCTGGGAAATCATACATCGGATCTTGTGGCTTGCCTGCCCAGCGCGCACGTACCGCAAAAGCGAAGTTGCGGTAAATATTTGCGAATGTCTCCACATAGCCTTCAGGGTGTCCAGCTGGTTGGCGGGAGTGCGCATTTGTTGCCGCAGATAAATTCCCAACAGCCGTACGAATCGTTCTTGCGCCATCATCACGTGTTCGGAAAGTTAAGGTATTAGGCTCCATTTGATGCCAAGTAATGCCTGCTTTGCTTCCATAGATACGGAAATTGAAGTCATTTTCTTCTCCATTACAGATTTGCGAGCAATGTAGGACACCTTTCGCACCATTATTATAATGTAATAAGATGTTGCCATCATCATCTAGTAAGCGGCCCTCTACGAAAATCGTCAAATCCGCACATAGTTCCGTAATGTGTAATCCCGTGATATATTCAATTAAATTCTCGCAATGGGTTCCGATATCCCCAATCGCTCCAGCAGCTCCGCAACGTTCAGGGTCTGTCCGCCAAGCAGCTTGTTTTTGGCCGGTTGCTTCCACCAAGTCGATTAACCAACCTTGGGGATACTCCACAATAATCTTGCGAATTTCGCCTAATTGGCCAGAATCTACGAGGTGTTTCGCCTCTTTAACCATCGGGTAAGCTGTATAATTATGTGTCAATGCGAAAATCATTCCTGATTTTTCGATGATCTTTTTTAATTCTTTTGCCTCAGCTAAATTCAATGTGGCTGGCTTATCGCAAACTACATGAAATCCATTTTCCAAAGCCATTTTAGCAGCAGGGAAATGTACGTGATTGGGCGTAACAATCGATACAAAATCCATGCGCTCGCCTTCTGGCAATTCTTTTTCCTTGAGAATCATCTCTTCATAAGAACCATAAACGCGGTTTTCTGGAAGATATAATGCTTCGCCAGTCGCTTTGGATTTTTCGGGATTGGAGCTGAATGCCCCACAAACTAGTTCAATTTCGCCGTCTAACTGAGCACCTCTGCGGTGAACGGCTCCGATAAAGGCTTCGGTGCTACCACCGATCATGCCCATTTTTAATTTTCTTCCTCGCCGACTCGCTGCGGTTGTGGACGTTCCACCTTGGATCATATTATTGATAGATTTAGATTGTTACAAAAATAGGGCTTAATTTGATTAAATTACCCTTTAAAGGGCTCAGATTTTTGAAAAATTTTCAAAATAAATCAGGTTTGTCGGTGGATTTCAAAAATCTTTTCGTTTTTTTGGTACGATTTTTCCAATGTTGAATTTAATTTTTTTAAGATTACTAATTCTCTAAACATTTAACTAAAACTAATCTATTATGAATCAAACTGTTAATGCCAATCGTTTATTTTTGGCGTCCTGTTTTGCACTCATCACGACTTCCATGGCTTTTGGAATACGTGCTGGGGTTTTAACTCAATTGGGTGTCGACTTTCAGTTGGACAACGAACAATTAGGTTACGTGAACCAAATGGCGTTTTTAGGTTTCCCTATCGCCATGATCATTGGTGGTCCGCTTTACAATGTCTTAGGGCCAAAGAAAATTATTTGGGTAGCATTCTTTACACATGTTATCGGTCTTGTGATGACCATTTTTGCCGGTGGTTTCTGGTCATTGTTACTGTCGACATTCTTTGTTGGTTTCGGTAACGGAACTGTAGAAGCAGCTTGTAATCCGATGATTTCGGATATGTTTGAAGGAAAAGAGAAGACTAAAATGTTGAATCGTTTCCACATGTGGTTCCCTGGAGGTATCGTTATTGCAACACTTTTATCGCAATACATGACGGGTGCAAACATGGGCTGGCAATTGCAAATCGCGGCTATTTTGGTTCCTGCGGTTGTATATGCGTATTTATTCTTCGGTCAAGCGTTCCCTGCAGCAAAAGTAGAAGGTGGTGCTTCGACAGGCGAAAACTTCAAAGCAATGCTTTCTCCTTTGTATTTATTTATGTTGGCTTGTATGGCCTTGACTGCAATTTCTGAATTCGGTCCAGAGCAATGGATTGGACCAATCATGGGCCAAGCGGGTGCAAGCCCAATGATTATTTTAGCGATTGTTACGGGCTTAATGGCCGTGGGTCGTTATTTCGCAGGACCTATCGTGCATAAATTAGATGCAGGTGGCGTACTTTTGGTATCGGCTATTTTGACTGCAATCGGTGTATATTTGATGAGTTCAGCAACAGGAAACATGGTGTATATCTCGGCGATTATTTTTGCCTTAGGTGTATGTTATTTCTGGCCAACGATGATTGGATATGTAGCTGAAAATATTCCATTAACAGGTGCTTTTGGTCTTTCGATCATGGGGGGTATGGGAATGTTTGCAACGTCAATTTTCCAACCGATCATCGGTAAGTGGTTAGATTCCAATACAGCTGAAGCGTCAAAAACCTTGACAGGTGATGCGGTTGCATTAGCTGCTGGTCAAGCGACAATGGCACAAATGGTATTGTTCCCATCGATTTTGATCGTAGCGTTTGCTGGTTTGTATTTCTTCGGAAAGAAAGCAAAGCATGCTTAATCAATTCCTTGATAATTTTAAAAAGGGAGCTTCGGCTCCCTTTTTTTTGTCCCAAATTCCCTATAGCTTTGGCAATCCTCCAAGGTTTGCCAAAGCTTAGTTATGCGGTATTTATTTTTTTGTTTGTTCTTGATTGCCTGTAAACCCAATTACAACGTTGATCCATCTCAAGTGGAAAAAGCATTACGCGTTCAAGAAAAGGAATATCCCGAAACCAAGATTTTAGGCGAAACTCGACTCGGGAATTTTGAAATAACCCTTGAAAAAGAAACCCCGTTACATCGCATTAATTTTGTCCGCTTGGTTAAGATGGGTTATTTCACCGACCGCTATTTTTATAGGAATGTCTATGAAATAGGCATGCAGGGCGGGGGAGAGTTTGCTGATCGTTTGGCCTATTTAGTTCCGGCGGAATATCCTGACCATCTGAAACCTGAACGTGGGACGATTGCCATGGCGCGATACGATGAAGGCAACCCCGAAAAGGCGTCATCTCCTACGGAATTTTTTATCGTAACGAATACGGAACAAGCCGCCCGATTTTATAAGCAATATGTCGTTTTTGGCAAGATTACAAAAGGCTTGGCTGTCATCGATTCAATACAAAAACAACGGTCTTTTGATGAAAAACCGGTTATTCCGGTCAAGTTTACGCTGACTTTGTTGAAGGACGAATAAGGCTCGCGATGCCGGCGAAGGTCATCACCAACAAGCATCCCAACACATTTAGCCACAAAAAGGCCATCAAATCAATGTACCAGGCATAAATAACGAGTGCTTCTGCAACCAATGCTGCCCAAAATACCTGATTCCCCGAAGTCCTAGGCAAATAAAAGGCACATAAAAATACCCCCAAAATCGTCCCGTAAAACCAAGATCCCAAGATATTCACCACCTCAATTAAGCTTCCCATATTGACCGCAAATTGAGCTACGATCAGACATAAAATTCCCCAGCCGAGTGTAATCAATTTAGAAACCCACCAGTAATGCTGGTTTGAGCCATCCGTATGCATAAAGCGCTGATAAATGTCCACCATACTCGTGGACGTCAGTGAACCAAATGCCGAGGCCATGGATCCCATGGAGGCCAACAAAATCATGGCGATTAAAAAGCCGACAATTCCCACAGGAAGATGGTCCGTAATAAATCGTAAAAAGACATAATTCGTATCCTGCTCCTCGAATTCAGCGTGGGACTTTTTGATTTCCGTCACCGCCTGACTTCTCAATTCTTTTTGCTTCCCTTGTAAATCTTGAATGGATGTTTGCAGTTGGCGAGTCTTTACATCATCATTCGATTTTATCGCCCGCACCAGCTCAATTTCCTGCTGTTTTTTTGTCTCAAATACCTGGTGGTTTTCGGTGTTAACTTGCTTGTAATTCGCTTGTTGGCTCCATAATCGCTCCGAATTCTTATTGAAAAATATCGGAGCCTCTTGAAACTGATAAAAGATGTACACGAAAATACCCACCAATAAAATTAAGAATTGCATCGGGATTTTTAAGAAGCCGTTCAATAATAGGCCTTTCTTGCTTGCGGTGGCTGATTGGCCAGAAAGATAGCGGCCCACTTGACTTTGGTCTGTACCAAAATACGAAAGCTGTAGGAAGAAACCTCCTATGATTCCCGACCAAATATTATACCGGTTATTGATGTCGAATTTCCAGTCGATCAAGTTGATCTTACCCATTTTCCCTGCAATAAGTAGGGATTCATGCACGCCGATTTCCTCAGGTAATTGATGAATGATAAGGACTGCTGCGAGGAACATGCCAGCAAGCACCACCGACATTTGTAACATTTGCGTGTATGAAATGGCTTTGGAACCTCCCAACATACAATAAGTGGTCACAAGCGTTGCCGTAAGTGCATTGGTCCAGGATAAATTCCATCCTAATAAAGTGGACAAAATAATGGAAGGGGCAGCAATGGTTACTCCTGTAGATAATGCACGCGGAATCAAGAATAATAAACTTGTTAATATCCGGGTTTTCGAATCAAAACGCTGTTCGAGAAATTGATAAGCCGTGTAAACTTTCAGTCGGTAGTAATTAGGTATAAACGTGACGGAAAGAATAATCATTGCTATGGGTAATCCCAAATAGAATTGCACAAAGCGCATGCCATCTGTGTATGCCTGACCTGGTGCTGATAAAAACGTAATTGCAGACGCTTGAGTCGCCATGACAGAAAGCAATACATGATACCAGGGTAATTCGCGGTCGGCGAGTAGAAATCCTTGCAAGGAATGTTTGGATTGCTTTCCGCGGTAAATGCCATACATGACAATCCCGCCAATAGTACCTAACATGACAATCCAGTCAACTATATTCATGATTTATTGATAGATAGCGCTGAAAATTAAAAAGAATGCGATTAAGCCAAGCAAGAAAATGCCCAGCGAAATGTACCAAATTGACCAATTGGGGACCTCTTGTTTCGATTCCGTTTCCATGACTTAGGTTTAGAGCTTTGAAATTACATATAAATCCTTGATTATTTTGGAAAGCCTATTGGAATAATACATTTTGCTTCTTACCTTTGCAGTCCAAATTACGCGGGTGTGGTGGAATTGGTAGACATACCAGACTTAGGA
>JACCDI010287925.1_pt1 | contig 25724 bp, 22 predicted proteins | sample 7442791 | NCBI WGS metagenome assembly JACCDI01 (sample SAMN15323434, study PRJNA562643) | freshwater metagenome | isolation source: river surface water | place: USA:Blue River Watershed | collected 2017-08-15
CTCGGCTTTGACCTCAAGAAAAACGACATCCGCTTCGTCGAAGACGATTGGGAAAACCCAACCTTGGGCGCATGGGGCTTGGGCTGGGAAGTTTGGTTGAACGGCATGGAAGTCACGCAGTTCACCTACTTCCAACAAGTCGGCGGCATTGACTGCAAACCCATCACGGGCGAAATCACCTACGGTCTCGAGCGCTTGGCCATGTACCTGCAAGGCGTCGACAACGTTTACAACTTGCAATGGACCGATGGGCTCACCTACGGTGACGTGTACAAGCAAAACGAAGTCGAGCAATCCACCTACAACTTCGAACACAGCGATGCGGAGTTTTTGTTCACGGCCTTTGGTGCGCACGAAAAGCAAGCGCAGCACCTCATGGGCGCACAGTTGGCGTTGCCCGCTTACGAGCAAGTGCTCAAAGCCGCACACACGTTCAACTTGCTCGACGCCCGCGGCGCCATCAGCGTGACCGAACGTGCCGCCTACATTGGGCGCATTCGTAACTTGGCACGCGCTGTGGCGCAAAGTTATTACGAAAGCCGCGAACGCTTGGGTTTCCCCATGGCGCCGCGCGAATGGGTTGACCAAATTCCAAAGAAGACCGCTTGAGCGTAGGACATAAGAACATGACGACACACAACCTACTCATCGAACTCTTCGTGGAAGAGCTGCCCCCCAAGGCGTTGCAAAAACTCGGCGACGCTTTTTCTGGCGTGCTGTTTGAACAACTCAAAGCCCAAGGCTTGACCGCCGCCAATTCCGCTGTAACGGCTTACGCATCCCCCCGCCGTTTGGCCGCGCACATCACAGCGGTTTCAGCGCTGGCCGCTGACAAGCCAGTGCAACAAAAACTCATGCCCGTCACCGTGGGCTTAGATGCCAGTGGCAACGCCACCCCCGCATTGCTGAAAAAACTGCAAGCTTTGGGCGCAGGCCCCGAGGCTGTGGCGCAACTCAAGCGCGCCCCTGACGGCAAAGCCGAAGCTTTGTTCTACGACAGCATCGTCAAAGGCGCGAGCTTGGCCGATGGTTTGCAAAAAGCCTTGAACGAAGCCATTGCCAAATTGCCGATTCCTAAAGTGATGAGCTACCAGCTCGAAACCGACTGTGAATTGCCCGGTTGGAGCAGCGTGAACTTTGTGCGTCCTGCACACAGCTTGGTCGCTTTGCATGGCAATACCGTGGTGCCCGTCAAAGCTTTGGGCTTGACCGCTGGCAACAGCACGCAAGGCCACCGCTTTGAAGCCAAGGTGTCACCCGTGGTGTTGGCGAATGCCGATGTGTATGCCGAGACGCTGGCCAAAGACGGCGCGGTCATTGCCAGCTTCACCGAGCGTCGCGCTGAGATTGCGCGTCAACTCGAAGCCGCAGCTGCCAAGGTGGGCGGTGGCGAGAACGCCAAGTCGCACGGAGCGCTCCGGCCCATTGACGACGCAGCGTTGCTCGATGAAGTCACCGCCTTAGTCGAACGCCCCAATGTGTTGGTGTGCGAGTTTGAAAAACAATTCCTCGACGTGCCGCAAGAGTGCCTCATCCTCACGATGAAGGCCAACCAAAAATATTTCCCGTTGCTCGATGCCGCAGGTAAGTTGACAAATCAGTTCTTGGTGGTTAGCAACATCACACCTGACGATGCGTCTGCTGTGATTGGTGGCAACGAGCGCGTGGTGCGCCCGCGTTTGGCCGATGCCAAATTTTTCTTTGACCAAGACCGTAAAAAGACACTCGCTTCACGTGTCGAAGGCTTGGGTAAGGTGGTATATCACAACAAACTCGGCACACAAGGCGAGCGCACCGAGCGCGTGCGTGCTATTGCCAAAGGCATTGCAGCCTTGCTGCCGCAAGCCAAAGACGCGGCCTTCGTACAAGCCGTCGACACCGCTGCGCAGTTGGCCAAAACCGATTTGCTCACCGACATGGTGGGCGAGTTCCCTGAGCTGCAAGGCATCATGGGTGGCTACTACGCACGTCACGATGGTTTAGGCGAAGACGTGGCACAAGCCATTGAAGACCACTACAAACCTCGCTTCGCCGGCGACGAATTGCCACGTAACACCGTGGGCGTGGTGGTGGCCTTGGCCGACAAGCTCGAAACCTTGGTGGGTATGTTTGGCATTGGCAACTTGCCCACAGGCGACAAAGATCCGTTTGCGTTGCGTCGTCACGCCTTGGGTGTGGTGCGCATGTTGAGCGAAGCCAATGTGGATGTGGGCTTGGATGCCTTGATTGCGCAAGCTGTCCCTGCGTTTGGCGACAAAGTCACAGATCCCGCCGCGGCATTGATCTCCTTCATCTATGATCGTCTCTCTGGCGGCCTGCGCGAGCAAGGCTATTCAGCGCAAGAAGTGGAAGCGGTGTTGGCCTTGCGTCCACAGCGTTTGAGCGATGTGGCCAAACGTTTGGAAGCCGTACGTGCTTTCGCCGCCTTGCCAGAAAGTCCCGCCTTGGCAGCTGCCAACAAGCGCATCGGCAACGTGCTCAAAAAAGCAGGCGAGGTGGATGCACACGTCAACGCGGCTTTGTTCAAAGAAGATGCCGAGCAAGCGTTGTACGCCGTCATGCAAAAGCTGTTGCCCGAATCTGAGGCGCAGTTCAATGCAGGCGACTACACCGCCTCGTTGCAAACCTTGGCTGCCCTGCGTTCACCCGTGGATGCGTTCTTTGACGACGTGATGGTCAACGCCGAAGAGATGGATTTGCGCTTGAACCGTCAAGGCATGCTCAAGAAGCTGCACGAAGCCATGAACCGCGTGGCTGATTTGTCGGCCCTCGCGTCTTAAAGCCCACACACAACCATGCAAACCAAACTCGTCATCCTCGACCGCGACGGCACCATCAACAGCGACAGCGATGACTACGTCAAGTCAGCCGAAGAGTGGATTCCTCTGCCGGGGGCTCTCGAAGCGATTGCGCGTTTGAACCACGCGGGCTGGCGTGTGGTGGTGGCGTCTAACCAATCGGGTTTGGGGCGCGGCTTGTTTGATGTGGCAGCACTCAACGCCATGCACACCAAAATGCACAAGCTCTTGGCAGCTGTGGGAGGCCGCATCGACGCCGTGTTTTATTGCCCGCACAGCCCCGAGGAAACTTGCAACTGCCGCAAGCCTCTGCCTGGCTTGTACGAGCAGATTGGCGAGCGTTATGGCATGGACCTCAAAGGTGTACACACCGTGGGCGACTCATTGCGCGACTTGCAAGCCGGTGCCGCTGTGGGCTGTGCCACGCACTTGGTGCACACCGGCAAAGGCGAAAAGCTCAAAGGCCAGCCGCTCCCCGCGGACTTCCCGCCCAGCACAGTGGCCCATGAAGACCTCGGCGCGTTTGCTGACTGGTTGCTGGCGCAGCCCGAGCCCGTGTTTAAAACCAATAAAGCAGGAACGCCCACATGATGGCCATGCTCCGCTCCACGCTGCACATGGCGTTCATGTTTGTCACGATCATTCCGTACACCTTGGCCATCTTGGTGGCCCGTTTGTTGGGCGCCAAAGGCGACGTGCGTTACGCGATTGCACAAAAGTGGCTCACGCTCAGCATTGATGCTGCGCGCGTCATCATGGGCATTCGCTACGCAGTGCAAGGCCAAGAAAACCTGCCAGTTGGCGAAACCAGTCCTGCCATTTTGTTGGTCAAGCATCAATCCACGTACGAAACGTTTTTGATGCCGGCCATCATGCCGCACCCACTGGCGTACGTGTTCAAAAAAGAATTGCTCTATGTGCCATTCTTCGGTTGGTCCATTGGTAGCCTGGACATGATCCACATTGACCGTAGCCAACGTGCCAAAGCCTTTGCCAAAGTGGTGGAGCAGGGGCAGGCCTTGCTCGACAGAGGTGTGTGGGTCATCATGTTTCCAGAGGGGACGCGCATTCCACGCGGCGAGCGCGGTAGCTATAAGACAGGCGGCACACGTTTGGCCATTGCCACCGGTGCACCCGTCATTCCTGTCGCCGTGACCTCTGCCAAATGCTGGCCGCGCAGAGCCTTCATCAAAACCCCTGGCGTGGTGGATGTCTCCATCGGCAAACCCATTCCCAGTGTCGGTCGCGATGCCGACGAGCTGATGCGCGAAGTCGAAACATGGATCGAGGCCGAAATGCAGCGCCTCGATCCTGAAGCCTACAGCGCACAACACTGAGCCTTTAAGCATGAGCCGCTTTTTGCAACTCGTGCTCGACATGTTCGATGGGGCCACCACCAAAGCCCTGCAAGACATCGGTACGGACAAACAGTCCAGCCCTAAAAAACGTAAGCCTCGCCAACCCAAACGTCTCAAACCGCAAAGCTTGATGGGCGGCTTGCACCGTGATGTGAATGTCGCCCCTGCATTGCATGGCCCGCACATGCCGCCAGAGCCCTTGGGCCAAGTACTGCCCAAAGCGCATTACGTGCACCCCCGCGCTACGCGTCGCATTCAGCTGGGTACTACCGATGTTGCTTATGCCTTTCGTCGCGGCAAGCGCCGCACCATTGGCATGGCCATTGGGCCCGATGGCCTAGAAGTCAGTGCGCCCCGCTGGGTGACGGTGGGCGAGGTTGAATCCGCATTACGCGAAAAAGCCGATTGGATTGCTCGCAAGCTCGTAGAGATGCAAGAGCGTCAGCAGCAACTGGGGGCTGCTCGCATCGTGTGGGCCGATGGCGTGGTGTTGCCGTATTTGGGTGACCAGTTGCAAGTGGTGCTCGACTCGTCCAGCACGCTTAAGAAAAACAGCGCGCAATTTGAGCCTGCTGTTTCGCCGCAGCTTGGCAATGAGCTGGCACACCGCGTTACCGAGCAAGATCGTGCTGAGGCGGTTGCCCTCCAAACTGCACCGCAAGCGCTGCACACCTTGCGCCTCGGCCTGCCTCTCAATGCCGAACCTCAACAAATCCGAGATGCTGTTCAAGCGTGGCTCATGCGGCAAGCCAAAGCTTTGTTTGTGGAGCGGCTCAACCACTACGCGCCACAGCTGGGGGTGCAGTGGCATAAGGTGTCACTCAGCAGCGCGGCCACGCGTTGGGGCAGCGCCAGTGCCAATGGGGCCATTCGTCTCAACTGGCGGTTGGTGCATCACAAGCGTGACGTCATCGACTACGTGGTTGCCCACGAACTCAGCCATTTGCGGGTCATGGACCACAGCCCTCGCTTTTGGGAAACCGTGCAAAGCGTCATGCCCGACTACGCCCAGCGCAGGCGTGTTCTTAAGGATGAACCCTTACCTCCGTGGTCTTGACTTGGAATTTGGAAAAAAATCGCCATAATTGACGTTTACGTAAACGTAAACAAGGAAATCATGGCGACCACCTATTCCATCAGCGACCTAGCGCGTGAGTTTGACCTCACCACGCGAGCCATCCGTTTTTACGAGGATATGGGCTTGCTTCAGCCCGAGCGCTCGGGTCCTGGCGGGCGCAACCGCGTGTACAGCCACCGTGACCGCACACGCCTGAAACTCACCTTACGAGCCAAACGTTTGGGCTTGTCGCTCACCGAGGCCAAAGACCTGATCGACATGTACGACAGCCCGCGCGACACGGGCCCGCAGTTGCAAAAGTTTTTGGTGGTGCTCGACGCACACAAGCGTGAACTTGAAGCGCAAATGGCTGAAATTCAAGCCAACCTCGATGAGGTGAAGGCCCACGAAAAAGAAGCCCGCGCGTTGCTGGCCAAGCAAGGTGAAAAACCAGCCAAAGCCACCAAGGTCACGAAAGCGAGCAAAGCATGACGCACGCCGCCTCTGCACACCCCGAACTGCACGCCCGCATCGAAGCCAGTTTTGTGCGCCAAGGCATGATGCAGCACCTTGGCGCACGCATCGTCTCGGTAGCGCCTGGTGAGGTCGAAATTGCCTTGCCTTATTCCGAGCGCGTCACCCAACAGCAAGGCGGCTATCACGGTGGCGCCATGGGCGCACTGGCTGACATCGCGGCTGGCTACGCGGGCCTCACGATGGCTGCTGAAGGCCAAGAGGTCACCACCGTCGAATACAAGATCAACTTTTTAGCGGCCTTCTCTGGCGGTGAATTGCGCGCGCGCGGCCATGTGGTGCGTGCGGGCAAACGCCTCATCATCACCACCGCCGAAGTGGTGCACCTCAACGACGATGGCGGCGAGTCGCCTTGCGCCTTGATGCAGCAAACTCTCGCCACCGTGAACAAAACGTATTAACGCAAGACTTACTCAGACAACCCTCAGGAGACACACCATGCACAACATGCCCGGACTTAACTTTCAACTCGGTGAAGACATTGACGCCTTGCGCGACGCCGTGCGCGAATTTGCGCAAGCCGAAATTGCACCGCGCGCGGCGCAAATCGACCACGACGACCAGTTCCCCATGGACCTGTGGCGCAAGATGGGTGATTTGGGCGTGCTCGGCATCACCGTGGGCGAGGAGTACGGCGGCGCCAACATGGGTTATTTGGCCCATATGGTGGCCATGGAAGAAATCTCACGCGCTTCGGCCAGTGTGGGCTTGTCTTACGGCGCGCACAGCAACTTGTGTGTGAACCAAATCAAACGCAACGGCAACGATGCACAGCGCGCCAAGTATTTGCCCAAACTCATCAGCGGCGAGCACGTCGGCGCCTTGGCCATGTCTGAGCCGGGGGCGGGTTCTGACGTCATCAGCATGAAGTTGAAGGCCGAAGACAAAGGTGGCTACTACGTGCTCAATGGCAACAAGATGTGGATCACCAACGGCCCCGACGCTGACACCTTGGTGGTGTACGCCAAAACCGAACCCGAGTTGGGCGCACGCGGCGTGACCGCTTTCTTGATTGAAAAAGGCATGAAGGGCTTCAGCATTGCGCAAAAGCTCGACAAGCTGGGCATGCGTGGCAGCCACACTGGCGAGCTGGTGTTCCAAAACGTCGAGGTCCCTGCCGAAAACATTTTGGGCGGCCTCAATATGGGCGCCAAAGTGTTGATGAGCGGTTTGGACTACGAGCGCGCTGTGTTGACTGGTGGCCCCTTGGGCATCATGCAATCGGTGATGGACAACGTCATCCCCTACATCCACGACCGCAAACAGTTTGGCCAAAGCATTGGTGAGTTCCAACTCATTCAAGGCAAAGTGGCCGACATGTACACCGTGTTGCAAGCCGCTCGCAGCTTCGCCTACACCGTCGCCAAAAACCTTGACATGCTGGGCCTGGACCACGTGCGTCAAGTCCGCAAAGACTGCGCGTCCGTCATTTTGTGGACGGCTGAAAAAGCCACATGGATGGCCGGTGAAGGCGTGCAAATTTTTGGCGGCAACGGCTACATCAACGAATACCCACTGGGCCGTTTGTGGCGCGATGCCAAGTTGTACGAAATCGGTGCCGGCACCAGCGAAATTCGTCGCATGCTGATTGGCCGCGAGCTATTTGCTGAAACTTGTTAAGGAATTAACGGCACTGCGACAATTGGCGCATGAGCAAATCACTACAACACCTCTTCGATAACAACCGCGCTTGGGCGGATCGCATGGTTCAAGAAAACCCTGCGTACTTCTCACGCCTGGCGAACCAACAAAACCCCAAGTACCTGTGGATCGGCTGCTCCGACAGCCGCGTTCCTGCCAACCAAATCACGGGCCTCGACCCCGGCGAAGTGTTTGTGCATCGCAACGTGGCCAACGTGGTGGTGCATTCCGACTTGAACGCCTTGTCCGTCATTCAATACGCGGTCGATGCACTCAAGGTGGAGCACATCATGGTGGTGGGCCACTACGGCTGCGGTGGGGTGTTGGCTGCCACGCGTGGCACACGTGTGGGTTTGGCCGATAACTGGTTGCGCCATGTGCAAGATGTGCGCTTGCGCCATCGCCAACGTTTGAACCATTTGCCACAGGCCGAGCTTGAGTCGGTCATGTGTGAGATGAATGTGATCGAACAAGTGGGCAACGTGGCTTTGTCCAACGTCATGCAAGACGCATGGGGCCGCGGGCAAAAGGTGACCGTGCATGGCTGGATTTACGGCTTGGATGACGGCTTGGTCAAAGACCTCGGCGTCAGCATGAGCCACGCAGGCGAGGTGGTGGATGTCTTCCGCAGCGCCTTCAAACGCTACCCTCGTGGTGGCATGCTTCCCGCTGCGTGACCCTGTGGGTCGGCGCGGCATTTTTCATTTTTGATTGGAGAATTTCATGTCCGACCCTATCGTTATCGTCAGCGCCGCACGCACGCCTATGGGCAGCTTTCAAGGCGACTTCTCAAGCCTTGCCGCCCACGACCTCGGTGGTGCTGCCATCAAGGCTGCGGTCGAGCGCGCGGGCATCAACCCAGAGTTGGTCACCGAAGTCTTGTTTGGCAACTGTTTGATGGCGGGTCAAGGCCAAGCGCCTGCACGCCAAGCGGCGTTCAAAGGCGGTTTGCCCAAGAGTGCTGGCGCTGTCACGTTGTCGAAGATGTGTGGCTCGGGCATGCGCGCTGCCATGTTTGCGCACGACATGTTGTTGGCGGGCACCCACGATGTGTTGGTGGCCGGTGGCATGGAGAGCATGACCAACGCGCCTTACCTCATGCTCAAAGGCCGTGGTGGCTATCGCATTGGCCATGACCGTATCTTTGACCACATGATGCTCGACGGTTTGGAAGACGCTTACGAACCCGGCCGCAGCATGGGCACCTTTGGTGAAGACTGCGCTGCCAAATACAACTTCACGCGCGCCGAGCAAGACGCGTTTGCCACCGCCAGCGTGCAACGCGCCAAAGCCGCCACCGAAAGCGGTGCATTCGCCGCAGAAATCACACCCGTCACTGTCAAAGGCCGTGCAGGCGAGACCGTCATTTCCATTGACGAAGGCCCCGGAAAAATCAAGCTCGACAAAATCACCTCGCTCAAGCCCGCGTTCAAAAAAGACGGCACCATCACCGCCGCTTCTAGCTCGTCCATCAACGACGGTGGCGCGGCCATGGTGTTGATGCGCGAGAGCACCGCCAAGCAATTGGGCTGCAAGCCTTTGGCCCGCATCGTCAGCCACGCTACGCATGCGCAAGAGCCCGAGTGGTTTGCCACTGCGCCTGTGGGCGCCACCCAAAAAGCCTTGGCCAAAGCCGGCTGGAAAGTGGAAGACGTGGACCTGTGGGAAGTCAACGAAGCCTTCGCCGTGGTGCCCATGGCCTTGATGAAAGAGCTCAACGTGTCGCACGACAAAGTCAACGTCAATGGTGGCGCATGTGCCTTGGGTCACCCCATCGGCGCATCGGGTGCGCGCATCATGGTCACGCTCATTCACGCGCTCAAAGCACGCGGCCTCAAAAAAGGCTTGGCCACTTTGTGCATTGGCGGCGGCGAAGGCACCGCAGTGGCGCTTGAAGTGATCTAAGGGGCTGACGATGTTGCTCACCCCCGACCAAATCATGATTCGCGACGCTGTGCGCGACTTTGCGCAACAAGAGCTCTGGCCCAACGCCGCCAAGTGGGACAAAGAAGAAATCTTTCCGCACGAGGTGCACAAAGGCTTGGCTGCGCTTGGCGCGTATGGCATTTGCGTGCCCGAAGAGCTGGGCGGCGCAGGCTTGGACTACCTCACCCTCGCCTTGGTGTTGGAAGAAATCGCCGCAGGCGATGGTGGCACCAGCACGGCTATCAGCGTGACCAACTGCCCCGTCAACGCCATCCTCATGCGCTACGGCAACGATGCGCAGAAAAAGAAATGGCTCACCGAACTGGCGCAAGGCCACATGCTCGGCGCCTTCTGTTTGACCGAGCCGCATGTGGGGTCTGACGCCTCTGCCTTGCGCACCACCGCCACCAAAGAAGGCGATGAGTACGTCATCAACGGTGTCAAGCAATTCATCACCAGTGGCAAAAATGGCCACGTCGCCATCGTCATTGCCGTGACCGACAAAGGCGCGGGCAAGAAGGGCATGAGCGCGTTCATCGTGCCCACCAATGCCCCCGGCTATCACGTCGCTCGCTTGGAAGACAAGCTCGGTCAACACAGCAGCGACACCGCACAAATCAACTTTGACAACTGCCGCATTCCTGCTGAAAACCTCATCGGCCAAGAAGGCGAGGGCTACAAGATTGCCTTGTCCGCTTTGGAAGGCGGCCGCATTGGCATTGCCGCGCAAAGCATTGGCATGGCCCGCAGCGCGTTTGAAGCCGCGTTGCAGTACAGCAAAGAACGTGTGAGCTTTGGCACCGCCATCTTCAATCACCAAGCCGTGGGTTTCCGTTTGGCCGACTGCGCCACGCAGCTCGAAGCTGCACGCCAACTCATGTACCACGCGGCCAGCTTGCGCGACGCGGGCTTGCCTTGTTTGAAAGAAGCCGCCATGGCCAAACTCTTTGCCAGCGAAACGGCCGAGAAAGTGTGCAGCGTCGCCATTCAAACCTTGGGTGGCTACGGCGTGGTGAGCGACTTCCCGGTGGAACGCATCTACCGCGACGTGCGTGTGTGCCAAATTTACGAAGGCACCAGCGACGTGCAAAAAATCATCATCCAACGCGCGTTGGCCTGATGGCATTTGCGTTGACATTGGCATCGGTCGTTGTCGCCAGGGCTTGCGCATGAGCACCGCTCAGGCCTGCCCTTGCGGCCGCGTGGATGCCAAGAAACGCGCCGTCGCCTACGTCGATTGCTGCGGTCGTTTTGTCGACCACTTCAACACCACGCCCGCACCCGATGCCGAACACCTCATGCGCTCGCGCTACAGCGCGTTTGTGCGCGAGCAAGCGGATTACTTGCTTGCGACGTGGCACAGCAGCACGCGCCCCGCTTCGCTCGACTTTGACACTGGCGCCAAGTGGCTCGGCTTAGAAGTGCGCCAACACCAAGTGACGGGGCCTGATACCGCTGAGGTCGAGTTTGTCGCGCGTTACCGCGTGCAGGGCCAAGCGGTGCGCTTGCACGAGCGCAGCCGCTTTGTGCGAGAAGACGGTCGTTGGCTTTACGTGGATGGCGATCAACTCTGATCGCCTCACATGGCAGCGCTGCGTGCGCACCCGCCGATAATTCCCGCATGACTTTTGAAGCAGTTTTATTTGATTGCGATGGCGTGCTGGTCGACAGCGAAGCCATCACCTGCGGCGCACTGCGCGACATGCTGGAAGAAAACGGCTGGCGTTTGAGTTTGGCCGAATGCATGGCCCACTTTGTGGGGCACACCGTGCGCAGCCGCGCCGAGTTGATCGAGCGCCACACGGGCAAGCCCTTGACCGATGCGTTCATGGATGAGTTTTATCGCCGCCGCAACCTGCGCCTTGAAACTGAAATCACCTTGATCGACGGCGCGCTCGATGCTGTGCGTTACTGGCACACCCAATGCCAAGGTCGCATTGCCGTGGCCTCAGGTGCAGACCGCTACAAGGTCGAAATGATGTTGCAGCGCGTGGGCTTGGCTGAGTTTTTTGAGGGCCGCATTTTCAGCGGCCACGAAACCCCACGCAGCAAACCCTTCCCCGATGTGTACTTGGCCGCTGCCGCGCATTTGCAAGCCGACCCCAAGCGTTGCTTGGTGGTGGAAGACACGCCCATTGGCGTGACAGCAGGCGTGGCCTCTGGCGCCACCGTGTGGGGCTATGCACCTGCGGGCGCAAGCCATGACGTATTGCGGGATGCGGGGGCGGTTCAGGTGTTTTCACACATGGCGCTTATGCGTGAGCAGACCACGGATTAATGACTGGCGGACAGTGCCTCAAACGGCAAGCTTTGCTTGACCAAAATCACCGTGCAAGGGGCCTCCATGGCCACCTTGATGGGTACGGTCGCCACAAAGCGTTGCACTTGCAGACCGTGTGTGGCTGCGCCCATGATGATCATGTTGACGTCGTTGCCTTGGGCGTAGCGCAGTAGGGCATCGGCCACATCGCTGGATTCCAGCACGTGGTACGACGCTTGGTGGTGCGTGAGGTCGATGGGTTGCGCCCACTGTTTCATGCGCGTGATGTGTTGGCGATGCAGGGTCGTTTCACTGCGTGATGAGTCGGTGCTGCTGCTGTCTGAGGGGGAGATCACCGTCACGCAAGCCAATCGCGCGCCAGGGCGAAGACCCAATGAGCGTGCCACCGCCTCGCGCAGCGAGTACAGCGTGGCATCGGTCACGTCGTAGTGGGGTACCGCCACCATGATGATGGGGACTTCTTCAATTTGGCGCGAGGGAAGCGGCGAGGGTTGGTAGTGCTTGCCGGCTGCTCGGAACCAACGTTTGAAGTGTGTCCAAAAGCCGGTGCCTTCGGTTTGGCGCCCACGTTGTGTGACTGTGATTTGGTCCACGTTGTCCAGATCAAACGCCAGCAGTGCTGCCGAGCCGTAGCGCTGCTGCGCTTCGGGTTCCAAGCAACGCAAGATGACTTCTTGCAACCATTCGGGCAAATCGGGGCGGTGTTTGCGCGGTGGTGTGGGGTCCATCCACAGGCGTTGGCGCATGCCTTCGGTGGTCGCAGGTTCGCCAAAAGGCGCCTCGCCCGTGGCGAGTTGGTACAGCATGACGCCGATGGCAAACACATCGCTGCGCGGGTCGCCGCGCACGCCCACCACTTGCTCAGGCGCAATCCAAATGGGCGAGCCCACGGCCTTGCGCATTTCCTCGGCCAATAAGTCGGGGTAGTGCGCGTGGCATGACAGCCCGAAGTCTAGAAATACAGCTTGGCCATTGGGGCGAATCAAGACGTTGGCGGGCTTGATGTCCAAGTGCACCACGTTTTGTTTGTGCAAGCTGTGCGCCGCTTTGGCAACGGCCGAGCCGAGTTTGGCAATGGTGGCGGGGTCAAGCGGTTGGTCACGTTCTAGCCAATGGTCGAGGGTGTGGCCCTCGATGTATTCCATCACCAAATACGGAATGCGGCTCAAGTCGCCAGCCGCGACAAAGCGTGGGACGTGTGGCCCACTGAGGGCCGGCATGATGGTGAGCTCGACCTCAAAGCTGACAATGGTTTCGGCCCCATCGCCTGCCGTCATGCGCGGGATTTTCATGGCCATCGTGAATTCGGATTCACGACGCACGCCATCCGGGCCGGGCGCGTGTTGCACTTCGTAAATGTGTGCCATGCCGCCGGCATGGATGCAGCGGCCTACTTCAAAGCCGTCAATCAATGTGCCGGGTTCAATGAGTTTCAACGGCCTTCCTCCAAGCGTGAGGCGAAGTACTCGGGCAAGCCGGCTCGGCGCACGGCATTGGCGGCAGCGGCGTGGTCGTAGGCCACGCGGTGAAAGGTGATGCGGCTGTTGACGTCGTCATAAATCGCATACATGGCGCGTGTGTCCCCGTCACGCGGTTGGCCAACCGAGCCAACGGTGGCGATCCACGAGCGATGACGCATGACAGGTACAGGTACGCCGGGTGTGGGGGCGAAGGACATCAAGCCACGGCCCGCGCCCTGGTAATACAGGCTTTGGTGGTGCACATGGCCGACAAACACGTGGGTGTGCGCGTCCTCTTTGGCTGCGGCGTCAAGGCATTGCTGGGCGTTGCGCTCGTTGTCGATGTAACGCCAGTCTTGGGGTTGGTGCGCGCTGGCGTGGACCAACAGCATGTGGCCGATCCGTTGCGTGAGCGGGATGTGTGCCAAGAATCGGCGGCAAGCAGGAGGCAATTGCTGATAGGTCCAAGCGGATGCGATGGCGCCTAGGCTGCCCTCGGCTTGCGGGGGTGACACCGCCATGGCGTCGTGGTTACCTTGCAACACCACAGCGCCATCATGGTGCAGCTGCATGATGGTTTCGACCACGGGCAAAGGCTCGCCGCCATAGCCCACGATGTCGCCCAACACGGCCCACTTATCGACGCCTTGTTGGCGTGCATGCGCCATGCAAGCCTGTAAGGCGTGCAAATTGGCGTGAATGTCTGACAGCAAAGCCCATTTCATTTGGGGTGTCTCCTATTTCTTATCGTTCGCCCATCATCGATGCGTTGGCTGATGGCAAGCTTGCAATGCATCCATGATGGCTGATTTTTAATTCTCGCCTGATTGTGCAGTGCGAATCTGGTCTGCCGTTTGGCCCGTCCAGTTGCGCAGGGCGCGCATGAAGCTCTTGTCATTGGCAAAGCCCACTTCTGCTGCAATTTGCTTGATGGGTCTTTTGGTTTTCAGCAGCAGCTGCATGGCGCGTTCGCGGCGCACGCTGTCTTTGAGCTGCTGCAGCGATGCCCCCTCATCTTGCAGCTGGCGGTGCAAAGTGCGTGGCGAGACGTGCAGCAATGCAGCCAAGTCGTCTGCGTTGCGTGTGGCTTGCGGGTGTTCGGCCAAGGCTTGGCGGACTTTTTCCACCAGCAAACGGTCGCGGCGGTAGGGGCGCACGGTCAGCAGCAGGGCGCGTTGCAGCATGCGTTGCAAGGCAGCTTCGTCGCGGCGCACGGGCAGTTGCAAGTAGCCTGCGTCAAAACAAATGCGGCTCAGTGGGGCATCAAACTGCGTGGGTCCATCAAACAACACGCGGTAGCTGGCGTGATGCAGCGGCGCCGCAAAGTGCAGCTCGGTTTGGCTCAGGTCGATGCGCGAGTCGGTCAACCAGCTGGCCACACCCAGCGCATTGCGCAACACCGACACGGTGCAAAACTCGCGCAGCTCGCCCAAGGGGTGATGCTCTTGCAGGCTGATGCTGGCAGTGTGTTTGTCGTGCGCGAGGTGTAGGGCAATGTCGTCGGTGAGCAGGTTGTGGTGGCGGCACCAGCGTTGCATGGCTACGCCCAGCGTGGGGGCGGTGAGGCTGGCGCGCACCAGCATGCCGTAGCTGCCCCATGGCAAACGGCGGCGAAACCAACCTAAGGCTTCGTCATCCAGCTCGCGCATGGCGGCCTCGCTCAGCCACTCCATTTGTAGAGCCGTCACGCGGCCATTGGTTTTGAGTTGGCTTGGCGTGATTTGTGCCTTGCGCAAGGCGTGGCTGGGGTCCAGCCCGCGCTGGGTGTAAGCCATCACGATGGCGCGTATAAACGCCATGGGGGTCTCTGCTCGGCTGGGTGGGTTGGGGTTTGCCATAGGTGGTGTTATTTTGGCAGGATTTGCAACCTGTGTGTCAGGTGCTGTCAGGCGCGTGGTCCTATGCTTGTTGGCATTGAATATGCCATGGATATGGCGCAAGAGAGAGTGCATATGACTGTTTTGCAAACCCAACTCAACCCACGTTCGGCCGACTTTGTGGCCAATGTCTCCGCCATGCAGCAAGTGGTGGACGATCTGCGCTTGCACTTAGAACGCGTGGCCCAAGGTGGCGGCGAGGCCGCTCGTGCCAAACACACCGCACGCGGCAAGCTGCTGCCCCGCGACCGTGTGCAAATGTTGCTCGACCCTGGCACGCCGTTCCTTGAAGTAGCGCCACTGGCCGCGCTCAACATGTACAACAACGACGCACCGTGCGCGGGTGTCATCGCCGGCATTGGCCGCGTGAATGGCGTGGACTGCATGATCGTGTGCAACGACGCCACGGTGAAGGGCGGTACCTACTATCCGCTCACCGTGAAGAAGCATTTGCGTGCCCAAGAAATTGCGCAGCAAAACAATTTGCCTTGCATTTATTTAGTGGACTCGGGCGGTGCCAACTTGCCCAACCAAGACGAGGTGTTCCCAGACCGTGATCACTTTGGTCGCATCTTCTTCAACCAAGCCAATATGAGCGCGCAAGGCATTGCGCAAATCGCGGTGGTGATGGGCAGCTGCACGGCAGGTGGCGCGTATGTGCCCGCCATGAGCGATGAAACCATCATTGTGAAAAACCAAGGCACCATCTTCTTGGGTGGCCCACCTTTGGTGAAGGCTGCCACGGGCGAAGTGGTGACCGCCGAAGACTTGGGTGGTGGCGATGTGCACACCCGCTTGTCTGGTGTGGCCGATCACTTGGCGCAAAACGATTTGCATGCCTTGTCGCTGGCGCGCCAAGCGGTGAAGAATTTGAACGCGCAAAAAGCCCCCAACATTGCCACGCACGCACCTGTGCCACCCAAGTACGACGCCAAAGAGCTGTACGGTGTCATCCCCACCGATACACGCAAGCCGTTTGATGTGCGCGAGATCATTGCGCGCATCGTCGACGGCTCTGAGTTTGACGAATTCAAAGCGCGCTTTGGCACCACGCTGGTGTGTGGCTTTGCGCGCATCGAAGGCATGCCCGTGGGCATCATTGCCAACAACGGCATTTTGTTCAGCGAGTCAGCTTTGAAAGGCGCGCACTTCATTGAGCTGTGCTGCCAACGCAAAATTCCGTTGGTCTTCTTGCAAAACATCACCGGCTTCATGGTGGGCCGCAAGTACGAAAACGAAGGCATTGCCCGCAACGGCGCCAAGATGGTCACGGCTGTGGCCACGGCTGCGGTGCCGAAGTTCACCGTCATCATCGGCGGCAGTTTTGGTGCTGGCAACTACGGCATGTGTGGTCGCGCATTTGCTCCCCGCTTCTTGTGGATGTGGCCCAATGCGCGCATCAGCGTCATGGGTGGCGAGCAAGCAGCCAGCGTGTTGGCCACGGTCAAGCGTGACGGCATTGAAGCCAAAGGCGGCCAGTGGAGCGCTGAAGAAGAGCAGGCCTTCAAAGACCCCATTCGCCAACAGTACGAACACCAAGGTCACCCTTACTTCGCCACGGCACGCCTGTGGGACGATGGTGTGATTGACCCCGCTGACACACGCCGTGTGTTGGCGCTGGGCCTGAGCGCTTCGCTGAATGCGCCGATCCCCGAGACCAAGTTTGGTTTGTTCCGCATGTGATGGGTGATTGACATGAGTGCTCTCACTATTGCAAATCAAGGTGCCATTCGCACCATCACCCTCGGCCGTCCCGATGTGCGCAACGCATTCAACGACGAGGTGATCGCCGAGTTAAAAGCCGCTTTCACTGAAGCAGGCCAAGCCGCCGATGTGCGCTGCGTGGTGTTGGCCGCAGAAGGCCCCGCATTTTGCGCAGGCGCCGACCTGAACTGGATGCGCCGCATGGCCGACTACACACGCGATGAAAACCTGGCAGACGCAGGTCAACTCGCTGCCATGTTGCGTGCGATTTACGAATGCCCCAAGCCCACCATCGCCCGTGTGCAAGGCGACGTGTTTGCGGGTGGCGTGGGCTTGGTCGCCGCATGCGACATGGCCGTGAGTGTGGACACCGCCACGTATTGCTTGAGCGAGGTGAAGTTGGGGCTCATCCCCGCCACCATCAGCCCCTATGTGATTCGCGCCATGGGCGCACGGGCTTCGCACCGCTACTTCTTAACGGCTGAGCGTTTCAGTGCGGCCGAGGCGCATCGCGTGGGCTTGGTGCACGAGGTGGTGTCTGCGGATGCGCTGGATGCCAAAGTGGCCGAGCTGACCAGCGCCTTGGTGAGTGCCAGCCCCAACGCCGTGCGCGCTTGCAAACGCTTGGTGCAAGACGTGGCCGAGCGCGAGATTGATGACGCCTTGGTGGCACACACGGTGGCGGGCATTGCCGACATTCGTTCAAGTGCTGAAGGCAAAGAGGGCGTGCAATCGTTCTTGCAAAAACGCAAACCTTCATGGTTGCTGTGACAGGTGAATTGGAGTTCCAAGATGTTTAAAAAAATCCTCATTGCCAACCGTGGCGAAATCGCTTGCCGTGTTGCCGCGACCGCTCGCCGTATGGGCATCAAAACCGTGGCGGTGTATTCAGACGCCGACGCGCAAGCCAAGCATGTGCAGGTGTGTGACGAAGCCGTGCACATTGGTGGCAGCGCCCCCAAAGACAGTTACTTGCGTTGGGAGCGCATTTTGCAAGCCGCCAAAGACACCGGCGCACAAGCGGTGCACCCCGGTTATGGATTCTTGAGCGAGAACGAAGACTTTGCCAAAGCCTGTGCGGCGGCAGGTTTGGTGTTCATTGGCCCGCCAGCCTCGGCCATTTTGGCGATGGGCTTGAAAGCGGAGTCCAAGCAATTGATGGAAAAAGCGGGCGTACCCTTGGTGCCCGGCTACCACGCAGCAGACCAAGACCCTGCGCTGTTGCAACGCGAAGCCGACCGCATTGGCTACCCCGCGCTTATCAAAGCCAGCGCCGGTGGCGGTGGCAAAGGCATGCGCGTGGTCAACAGCAGCGCTGAGTTCGCTGATGCGTTGGCCAGCTGCAAACGCGAAGCCATCAACAGCTTTGGCGACGAAGCGGTGTTGATTGAAAAATATGTGCAACGCCCACGCCACATTGAAATTCAAGTGTTTGGCGACACGCACGGCAACTGCGTGTACTTGTTTGAACGCGACTGCTCGGTGCAACGCCGTCACCAAAAAGTGCTGGAAGAGGCGCCCGCTCCCGGCATGACCGAAGCGCTGCGCCAACAAATGGGCGAGGCTGCAGTAGCCGCTGCCAAAGCGGTGAACTATGTGGGTGCAGGCACGGTGGAATTCATCGTTGAACAAACTGCGTATGACAAACCAGAGTCCATGAAGTTTTATTTCATGGAGATGAATACGCGCTTGCAGGTGGAGCACCCCGTGACCGAAGCTATTACGGGCCTCGACTTGGTCGAGTGGCAACTGCGCGTGGCCAGTGGTGAGCCGCTGCCTTTGCAGCAAGGCGATTTGCGTATCCATGGTCACGCCATCGAAGCGCGTATTTGCGCTGAGAACCCAGACAACAACTTCTTGCCCGCAACGGGTACTTTGTCGGTGTACCGCAAGCCTGTGTGCAGCAGCTTCGCTATCAGCGATATTCGTGTGGACGACGGCGTGCGCGAGGGTGACAGTATCAGCCCGTTTTACGACTCGATGGTGGCCAAGCTCATCGTGCACGGCGACACCCGCGAGCAAGCGCTCGCGCGTTTGGACGAGGCCTTGTCGCAAACCCGCATCGTGGGGTTGACCACCAATGTGCAGTTCTTGCGTCACATCATTCGTACCGATTCATTTGCCACGGCCAAGCTCGACACCGCCCTGATTCAGCGCGAAGACAAAGCGCTGTTTGGTCAAGAGGCCGTGGGCCTGTTACTGGCGGCAGCTTCGGTGGTGGCGAATACCTTGCACACAGAGCAATCTCAAGTGGGGAACGACCCCTTCAGTCAACGCGATGGCTGGCGTGCTTATGGTGTGGCCACACGTACATTTGGTTTTGACTTCCATGGTGCAAGTTACACCGCGGTACTGAGCTACTTGCATGACGGCGGGTTGCAACTGTTGGTGGGTGAGGGGGATGACGCCGTGAGCGCTCCGTTGGTATGGCGCGCCGAAGGCGATGCGTTGCACGTGAGCTTTGCGGGTCAAACCGCACGCGTCCAAGTGTTTGTAGAAAACCAAGCCCACGAAGATGTGGCGCATGTGTTTGCCCCGCAAGGCGCCACACGCATCACCGTGGTGGACGCCTTGGCTCACGCGGGCGATACACAAGAAGCGGGTGGCCGCTTGACCGCGCCTATGCCGGGTAAGGTGGTGTCGTTTGCCGTCAAAGCAGGTGACAAGGTGAAAGCCGGCCAAGCACTGGCCGTCATGGAAGCGATGAAAATGGAGCACACCATTGCCGCACCGGCCGATGGTGAAGTGTTGGAACTGCTCTACGCGCCAGGCGATCAAGTGACGGAAGGCGCTGAGCTTTTGAAATTGAAAGTGTGATCGTATGTTGACCTCTTTACCGCATCGTGTGCGTTTGATTGATGTGGGCCCGCGCGATGGCCTGCAAAACGAAAAGCAGCCAGTGCCTGCCGCTGTCAAGGTGGAGCTGGTGCACCGCTTGCAAGCGGCGGGGCTCAAAGAAATTGAAGTCACCAGTTTTGTATCGCCCAAATGGGTGCCGCAAATGGCGGACAACGCCGAGGTGATGGCGGGTGTGCATCGTCAGCCCGATGTGCGTTACTCGGTGCTCACGCCGAATTTGCAAGGCTTTGAAGCAGCGCTGAAAACCAAGCCCGATGAAATCGTGGTGTTTGGTGCGGCGAGCGAGGCCTTCAGCCAAAAGAACATCAACTGTTCGATTGCCGAAAGCATCGAGCGCTTTGCCCCTGTGGTGAAGGCCGCACGCGATGCGGGCATTGCGGTGCGTGGCGCCATGAGCTGCACGGTGGGCTGTCCGTATGAGGGGGACATTGGGCCCGAGCGTGTGGGTTATTTGGCGGGTTTGATGAAGGGCATTGGCGTGCAGCGCGTGGATGTGGCCGACACCATTGGCGTGGGCACGCCGCGCAAGGTGCAAGCCGCCATCGAGGCCACGCTCAGGCACTATGCACTCAACGATGTGTCGGGCCATTTCCATGACACCTATGGCCAAGCCTTGAGCAACACATTGGCCGCGTTGCAAATGGGCGTGTGGAATTTTCAATCGTCGGTGGCAGGTTTGGGTGGTTGCCCGTATGCCAAAGGCGCTACAGGCAATGTAGCCACCGAAGATGTGGTCTACATGTTGCAAGGCATGGGCATTGACACAGGCATTGATCTGGATAAGTTGATCGATGCAGGCGTGTTCATCAGTGAGGCCTTGGGGCGTCAATCCAATTCCCGCGTGTCACGCGCGGTTTTGAACAAACGCGCTGCTTGAGCGTCGTTGGTCGCTGACAATCCAACCCATGTGTGGAAGCGAACTCACCCCTAAACCTCAAGGCTTGCAGCCTTCAGATTTGCGTTTGCAGGCGCAAGCCGCACGCGTGTTGCAAAGCACAGACGCGCCTCCTTCCCCTTGCATTTCTATTTGTCGCATGTCAGAGGACACCACGTATTGCGAGGGCTGTTGGCGATCACTCGATGAAATCGGAGGCTGGGCGCAGCGCAACGCCGACGAGAAGCGAGAGGTATGGCAATGCATAGCGGCTCGTTTGGCGTTTTACGCTGCTGCATGATGGTTGATACCAAACTACAAAAGACGACGCCATGAAAACCATCACCTGCTACCTTGATTTCATCTCGCCTTATGCGTACCTCGCGTTTGAAGCCTTGCCCAAGCATTTGATGGGCGTGAGCCATCGCATGGTTTACAAGCCGGTGTTGTTTGCGGCCATGCTCAAACATCACGGCCAACTCGGGCCTGCTGAAATTGCAGGCAAGCGTGAGTGGACGTATCGCCAAGTCGTTTGGCAGGCTAAGCAACTGGGTGTGACATTGGATATGCCGCATGCACATCCGTTCAATCCACTGGCTCTGTTGCGTTTGGCGGTGGCGTGCAGCGCGGATGGCGAGCCCAACCGCTATGTGTGTGAAACCATTTTCAAGCACGTGTGGCACGGCGGTGCTGCCGCAGACGATGCGGCGCGTTTGCAAACGCTGACGCAGCAGTTAGCGCCTCAGCGTTCGGTGGATGCGGCAGAGGTGAAAGACCAGCTCAAAGCCAACACCGAAGAAGCCATTGCGCGTGGTGTGTTTGGGGTGCCCACGTTTTGCGTGGATGACAAAGTGTTTTGGGGTTTGGATGCGCTGCCCATGATGCGCGCATACCTTGATGGAGATCAATGGTTTGACACGGCATGGCACGATGCCGCAAGCATCCAGCAAGGCATCAAGCGTTGAATGGCGGCATTGCCATGACAATGCCTTATGCCCAACGCTTTTAACTTCTCTGCTTCTCCGTTTGACTGCCTAACGCCTGACCAGCAGCGCTTGGTGCGCGACAGTGTCGACGTCGTGTATTACCCTGAAGGGAATGTGATTTTGGATGTGGGAACAGCCCCCACACATCTGTTCGTCATCATCAAAGGCTTCGTCACGCAGTACGACGGCGATGAAGTGATCACCACCTACGGACCTGACGACACTTTTGATGGTCGCGGTTTAGTGGCCGGCAAAACCAGCAACAAATTTGTGGCGCAAGAAGAGGTGGTGGCCTATCAGCTGGCGCGTCAAACCGTGACCGAATTGATTGCCAGCAACGCCACCTTTGGTGCTTTGTTGTTTTCAGACCTCAGCAACAAGCTCACCGCCTTGTCGCAACGCCAAAGCCAGCATGAGTTGCAGTCGCTCACGTTGTCCCGTGTGGATGAGGCGTTTGTGCGGCCTGCGCATTTTGTCGAGATGGATGCCGATGTGTTGTCGGTGGTGAAAGTGCTGCAAACGCAGCGCACCAAGTGTGTGTTGGTCCGAGATCGCTTGGCATCTCCAGAGAGACTAGGTGTGTTCACGGCATCGACGCTGCAGCGTGCCATTTTGAATGGCGCGCCCCTTGAGCAGCAAAAGGTGGGTGATTTGGCCAACTTTCAACTCATTGCGGTTCGCCCGTCAGACCAAGTGGGCGATGCTTTGGCTTTGCTGCAGCGCCACCGTGTGCACCGTTTGGTGGTGATGGATGAGGGGCAAGTGGTCGGCGTGCTGGAAGCCTTGGACTTGTTCAGCTTTTTGTCCAACCATTCGCACCTCATCACTGTGCAGGTGGAGGCCGCGACCGACATTGAAGGCTTGGCGCAAGCGGCTGTGCAAATCACGCGCATGGTGACGACGCTGCATCGCAGTGGTACGCGTGTGAGTTTGATCGCTCGTTTGGTGCAAGATCTGAACGCCCGTTTGTTTGAGCGCGCTTGGCAGCTTATTGCGCCCGCCGATTTGGTGGCCAACAGCTGCTTGTTTGTGATGGGCAGCGAGGGCCGAGGCGAGCAGCTGCTCAAGACCGATCAAGACAACGGCCTCATCTTGCGCGATGGCTACACGCCGCCTGAGAACTTAGAAGCCATTTGCCAATCGTTCTCGCAAGCCCTGTCGGCCTTTGGTTATCCCGAGTGCCCTGGTCACATCATGGTGAGCAACCCGATGTGGCGCAAAACGGCGTATGACTTTGGGCAAATGGTGAAGCAGTGGCTCATCATGCCTGATGCCGACAGCCTGATGAATTTGGCCATCTTCTTAGATGCGCATCCCGTGTGTGGCGATGCGCATTTGTTGCAAGACGCACAGCAAGTGCTCATGCGCTTTGCCACAGACAGCGATGCCATGTTGGCACGCTTTGCCGCCGCAATTGACGCCTTTGGCAACAGCCACGGCTGGTGGAACCGCTTATTGGGTTTGGATGATCAGCAGGGCTTGCACCTCAAGAAAGAAGGCATCTTCCCATTGGTGCATGGTGTGCGCAGCTTGGCTTTGGCGGAGCATTTGCAAGACACCAGCACCGCCGCACGCATTGAGGCCTTGGTCGCTAAAAACGTGCTGACCCATGAGTTGGGTGCAGACCTCACGCAGAGCTTGCATTTCTTGATGGGCTTGAAGTTGAAGGCGGGTGTGACCGAAATGGAAACCCAGCATGCGGTGTCTGGCTTGGTCAATGTGAGCAAGCTCTCGACCTTAGAGCGCGATTTGTTGAAAGACGCCTTAGGCGTGGTGAAGCATTTCAAAACCTTGTTGCGTAGCCGCTTCAAATTGGACGCGCTGTGATGACATCGTTGCTGTCTCCCCTGAGTTGGTGGGCTGCGCTCAAGCGCGAGTGGTTGATCTACCACCTAGGCTTGCCCGAATTTCGTTTCATGTTTGACGCGCCACCGCCCAATGAATGGGTCTCGCTCGATTGCGAGACCACAGGCTTGAATGTGGGCACGGATGAAATCATTTCCATCGGCGCGGTCCGCATCGTGGGTAACAAGATCATGACGAGTGAACGCTTTGAGGTGCTCGTGCGCCCCGAGCGCGGTGTGTCAGCCGATAGCGTGCGCATTCACCGTTTGCGAGAGCAAGACGTGGCGCAAGGCTTGCCCGCTGAAGATGCCATGAAGCAATTGATGCACTTCATCGGCAGTCGCCCCTTGGTTGGCTATTTTTTAGAGTTCGATGTGGCCATGCTCAATCGCGCCATTTGGCCGCTGTTAGGACAAGGCTTGCCTCAGCCCAAGATTGAGGTGTCGGCGATGTATTACGACTACAAGTTTCGGCAAATGCTGCCATATCAACAGCAGGCCAACCCACACATTGACTTGCGTTTTGGGACGTTGATGTCTGATTTGGATTTGCCGGTGCGTGATGCGCATGATGCGTTGAATGATGCTGTGATGGCTGCCATGGCGTTCATTAAATTGCGGCAACTGCGTGGGGTGTGAGGGTTGAGCTTCCCTTCTTTGGCACGCGAGGTGAGGTAGGCGAACACGGCTTACATCGCTTCGCGACGAATGGCGCCGTATTCGCCTACCTCACCTCGCTGTCGCTTGTGAAAGAGTGAGGATGCCGCATGTTTGTGACTGTGTAGAGCTCCGATGAATGGGTAGGCCGCCACGAAGCCACGCATAAAGCCCACCAAAACAAAAGCGTGTGAGGGGCATGCAGATGCGGCGCCATCCGTCGCGAAGCGATGTAAGCCGCGTCTGTATGCCCCTCACACGCTTCAGCCATCGAGGCAAAAAGCGCACAAGGCATACAAAACAAACAGACATAAAAAAACCGAGCACGCATGCTCGGTTTTCGTAAGCGCTGAGCCCCGAAGGACTCAGTGCCGAGGGGCTTAGTGACCCGATGCGCCAGCAGCGCCGTAGCCAGTTTCCGAACGCACTTGTTGTGCGGCGAAGTCAGCGCGCTCTTTCTTGGCTTGTTCGCTGTTGTCCAAGATGGAGAACAACCAGATGCCCACGAAGCCAATGGTCATAGAGAACAAGGCAGGTGACGCATAGGGGAACCATGCTGAACCTTTGGGGTTGCCCAATGTAGCTTCCCACACAGAAGGCGACACCACGGTCAACACCACAGAAGAGATCAGACCCAAGAAGCCGCCGATGACGGCGCCTTTGGTTGTGCAATCTTTCCACAGCACAGACATGAACAACACGGGGAAGTTGGCAGATGCGGCAATCGCAAAGGCCAAGGCCACCATGAAGGCGATGTTTTGCTTCTCGAACGCAATGCCCAACACCACGGCGATGACGCCGAGTGCCAAGGTGGTGATGCGAGATACGCGCAACTCAGAGGCGCTGTCAGCGTTACCTTTCTTGAACACCGTGGCGTACAAGTCGTGCGACACAGCAGAAGCGCCAGACAGCGTCAAGCCCGCCACCACAGCCAAGATGGTTGCGAAGGCCACGGCAGAGATGAAGCCGAAGAACACGTCGCCGCCCACAGCCTTAGCCACCAACACAGCAGCCATGTTGTTGCCGCCTGCTTTGAGTTGTGCATTCAAGTCAGGGTTGGTCATCACCAAGGTGATCGCGCCAAAACCAATGATGAAGATCAACACGTAGAAGTAGCCAATCCATGTGGTTGCCCAGAACACAGATTTACGAGCTTCTTTCGCGTCAGGCACAGTGAAGAAGCGCATCAAGATGTGTGGCAAGCCAGCCGTACCGAACATCAAAGCCATACCGAAAGAAATGGCAGAGATGGGGTCTTTGATGAAGCCGCCTGGGCCCATGATGGACAGACCGACTTTGGCTGGGTCTGTGGCGTTGGCTTTTTCCAAGGCAGCAGAGGCAGCGGCAGCGGCTTCAGGTGTGGCGGCCGCAGCAGCCGAAGCAGTCGCTGCGGCAATAGCAGCTTCTTTGGCGGTACCAGCCAAGGCAGTTTTCACTTCAACGCCTTTGGCAAACAATGCCTCTGGGCTGAAACCAAATTGAGCCAAAACCATCAAGGCCATGAAGGTCACGCCAGCGAGCAACATGATGGCCTTAATGATTTGCACCCATGTGGTTGCGGTCATACCGCCGAACAACACATAGATCATCATCAACGCGCCAACGAGCACCACAGCGATCCAGTAGTCCAAGCCGAACAACAGCTTGATCAATGAACCTGCACCAACCATTTGAGCAATCAAATAGAAAGCCACCACCACCAATGTGCCAGAAGCAGCAAAGGCGCGGATAGGGGTTTGTTGGAAGCGGTAGCCTGCCACGTCAGCAAAAGTGAATTTGCCCAAGTTGCGCAGACGCTCGGCCATCAAGAAGGTGATCACAGGCCAGCCGACCAAAAAGCCGATGGAGTAGATCAAACCGTCATAGCC
>JACCDI010921493.1_pt1 | contig 25702 bp, 27 predicted proteins | sample 7442791 | NCBI WGS metagenome assembly JACCDI01 (sample SAMN15323434, study PRJNA562643) | freshwater metagenome | isolation source: river surface water | place: USA:Blue River Watershed | collected 2017-08-15
TGGAATCCTATGTCGATCGACTGGGATGGTTCACCGTGGCACTGGTGGCCGTGGTGATCGTTTACAGATCAATCTGAATGGATAGCGTAGCAATCCGCGTCTGGGATCTGCCCACCCGCGTGTTTCACTGGTGCTTGGCACTTTCGGTCATCTGTGCGTTTATCAGTGTAAAGATCGGTGGCAATGCCATGATCTGGCATGCCCGGTTTGGATATTGCGCTTTGGCGTTGATTTTGTTTCGGGTGATCTGGGGCTTCATCGGCCCGGTGCATGCACGATTTGCCAACTTCGTGAAAGGTCCTCGAAAGGTCTTGGCGTTGCTGCGGGGAGAGCCGTGGAATGGTGTGGGCCACAATCCCTTGGGCGCCTTATCCGTACTCGCCTTGATCATTGTGTTCGGTGTGCAGGCGGGTTTGGGTTTGTTCACCACGGATGAAATTGCATTTGATGGTCCGCTGGTCAAATGGGTGGGCAGTGACTGGGTGGCCTTTGCCACACGTTGGCATAACCGGTCGGAGTGGCTTTTAATTGGTCTGGTGATACTCCACATCGGCGCCATCGTCGTGCACCGCGTCGTGCGTCGTCACGATCTGGTGCGTCCGATGATCACGGGAGACGTGCACGTCGCGACATCGGTGACGGTGGAGAGTGCCCGCGATGATCTGATGGTGCGCGTCAAGGCCATCGTGGTGATGACCTTGGCGGCGAGCCTCGTGGCTTACTTGTCTTTGTAGTCGTCGTGACAGGCCTTGCAGGTCTGACCGGTCGCGCCAAATGCTTTTTTGATCTGCTCCAGGTTGCCGGACTTGGCGGCGGTATTCAGATCGGCGGCTGCTTTCATCAGCTTATCGGCGCCACCTTTCACCTTGTCCATTTCTTTCCAGATGGCAGGCTTGGCTTTGCCGCCTTCGGTGCCGGGGCCAAAGGCCTCCCATGGCAGGGCGGAGAGCGTGGCAATGACCGCAGCGCTTTTTTGAACGTCCGCGGCATTAAACGGCACTTCTCCCTTGGTCACCGCGGCGATGCGGTTCATATGAGTGCCCATCATAGAAAAGGCGCTCTGACGGTATTTAATCGCATCTTCTTTCTTGGCAAATTGCGCCGATGCGGTCAGGGGGGTCACGGCGAACAGTGCGGTGACGATGCCCAAAGAAATGGTAGATGTCTTGGCCATAAAAACTCCTTGCGTTGAGGGTTGAGGTTGTTGCGATGGGGACTCAGCCTCCCTTGGGGTCTTCGGAACGTGACGCCATGACCCACCACACACCCCAGACGGTGAGCAATGTTCCTGAGACCGTCAATAGTGTAATTGGTTCATTGAACAGTAGCCATGCCATGATGGCCGTGGTGGGCGGGGTGAGGTAGAGCAGGCTGGTCACCTGAGTGGCCGCGCCGTCACGAATCATGACAAACAGCAGTGAGATGGCACCGATGGAGAGTCCGAATATTGCCCAGATCAACGCGCCGATGAGTTCCGGGTGCCAGGCCACCTGACGTGTTTCCATGAGCACCATGAAGGGGATGCAGGCCACGGCCGAGACGGCGAACTGGATCACCGATCCCGCACGCAGATCAAAACTGGGGCAGAAACGTTTTTGATACAGCGTGCCGATGGTGATCGATGCCAGTGCGATCGCCGCTAAACCCAGACTGACGACGCTGAGCCCGGTCAGGGACAGTTTCGCGTAAACCACCAGACCCACCCCCAGAAGGCCAAGCGTGAGCCCGATCCATTGGCGTGAGGTGAGCCGTTCTGCCACGACGGCGGCAAACCAGGCGGTGACGATGGGCTGGAGTCCCATGATCAGCGCCACGAGCCCCGCGGACATGCCCTGCTTGACCGCTGCCCAGACGCCCCCCAGATAGCCGGCCTGCAGAAATACACCGGCCAGCGCGATGTGGCCGATCTGTGCGGAATTGGGCCACCGGGGGCGAATCAGGAGCACCACGGGCACCATGATGGCCAGTACGCCCACAAATCGCATGAATAAAAACGTCATGGGTTCGGCGTGGGGCATACCGTAGCGGGCAATGATGAATCCGGAACTCCAGATCAGGACGAAGGTGGCCGGAATCAGATGTCGAAGGGGGGCGGTCATGGGGCATTCTCAGAGAACATCGTGGATAATGCCTGAATGAGTTTTGATTCCTTTGGCCTGCATCCCGATCTGATGCGGGCAATTGCCGAAGTCGGCTACACCACTCCCACTCCGATTCAGGCCCAGGCCATCCCCGTCATCGTGGGCGGAGGGGACGTGATGGGTGCCGCCCAGACCGGTACCGGTAAAACCGCCGCCTTCACCCTGCCGATCCTGCAACGGCTGATGCCCCATGCGAATACCAGTGCCTCGCCGGCCCGACATCCGGTGCGTGCTTTGATGCTGGCCCCGACACGAGAACTGGCGGATCAGATCGCGCAGAACGTGGGTCAGTATGCGAAATACGTGCCATTGCGCAGTACGGTGGTGTTTGGTGGCGTGGACATGAACCCGCAGACCGCGGCCCTGCGCTCAGGGGTGGAGATACTGATTGCGACACCCGGGCGCCTGCTCGATCACGTGCAACAAAAAACAGTGTCCCTGGGCTCCGTGTCGGTCTTGGTGCTCGATGAGGCCGATCGCATGCTGGACATGGGGTTTCTGCCGGACCTGCAGCGGATCGTTAATCTGTTGCCGAAAGCCCGACAGAGCTTATTGTTCTCGGCGACCTTTTCGCCGGAGATCCGCAAACTCGCGAAAACCTTCTTAAACGACACGCCCACGGTCATTGAAGTGGCAGCACGCAACGCCACGGCAGAAAACGTGACCCAGATCGTGTACACCGTGGATCGTGCCGAGGCGAAACGGGCGGCCGTGGCCCACCTGGTCAAATCCCTGGGTCTGAAGCAGGTCATCGTATTTACCAATACGAAGATTGGCGCCAGTCGCCTGGCCCGTGAGCTGCAACGGGAAGGCATTCCTGCCGATGCCATTCATGGCGACAAGTCGCAGGGCGAGCGTCTGGCGACGCTCGAGAAGTTTAAAAAAGGTGAGGTGGAAGTCATGGTGGCGACCGATGTCGCCGCCCGTGGGCTGGACATCGCCGAGTTGCCTGCGGTCATTAACTATGACCTGCCCTATGCGCCCGAAGATTACGTGCACCGCATTGGTCGTACTGGCCGGGCCGGTGCCAGTGGAACGGCCATGTCGTTGATGACGCCCGAGGATCAACGTTTGTTGACCGACATTGAAAAGCTGGTCAAGAAGACCATTGTGCGTGAGGCCTTGGTCGTGTCGGGATCGTCAAATCGCGGAGAGCGCTCCGGATCGGGAGGTGAGCGTCGTGGGGAGCGTCGCAGCGACACCCGAGGCGATCGCGGATGGAAAGAGCCGGAACGCAGCTCTTCCCGTGCCTCGCCTTACGCCACCCTTGCCACGCCGAAATCGGCCGTGCCGGCCGACCCGATATTCAGTCAACCCTACCAGTCCAAAGCGGTGCCATCGGAGGAGTCGTCCGCCGCACCGAGTCCCGGAACCACGACCGCGAGCCCGCGCGCTTCGGTACGTGCCGGCCTATCGAGTATTCGACGTGCGCCCAAATCGGTACCGGCCATTCTGGGAGGTAAACCGAAATCCTCGACCTGAATTAAAGCGGCCTTGCGCACAACTGTGGTGAGGTTCGCAGCGCGTGATCGGTCCGGAGTGGGGATCCGCCTTGATGGTTCAGTAGGTGGGCGGTCGATGAAAGTGCTCCAGGTAGTGCCGTCGCCACATTGGGCGCACGCGGGCGATCCATCGTATCGGCATGGTCAGTTCTAAGTGGGACCAGGCACATTCGAGCTGCAGACGAATCGTTTCGGAATTATCGGTACGCAGGGGCATGGCCAGGGTTTGTTTTGAGAGTTTCTCGCCCTGATCGTTGCGCACGACCGGCACATGCGTTAACCGCGGCTCCGGATATCCCAATGCTTTTCTCAGCGCGGCATGCCGTGGCGCGGCGTGAATGAGATCGTCGCCGCGAATAATATCGGTGATGCCCTGAAAGGCATCATCAATCACCACGGCGAAGTTATAGGCCCAGAAACCATCGGCGCGTTTGAGCACAAAATCATCTCCGTTGTCATTGCGGAAACGCCAGGACATGCCGTCGTCTTGCAACCGATCCGGGCCGGTCGAGGGGTGGTCCGAAAGGTCTCCCGGGGGGATGGCCGGTCTGCAGAACCCCGGATAGAGAATCTCGCCATCGGGGTTGTGACTGGTCTTACCGTAGTCCACCGCACTCTGCAGTTTTTTGCGTGAGCAGGTGCAGGGATAGGCGCGACCCTCGGCGACGAGCTGTGCGAGCACCTCGTGATACACGGCAAGACGTTCCCGCTGAAACAGTACACCGCCGTGTCCTACGGATCCGCGGTCTTCCGTAAGGCACCAGTGATCCCAGGTCAGACCGTGATGTCGGAGTTGTTCCAGAATCGTCGCGGCGGCACCGGGTTCTTCGCGGGGGGCATCCAGATCCTCCATGCGCACATACCAGGCATAGCCATTGGCCCGGGCATCCAACCAACTGGCCAAGGCAGTGGCCAAGGATCCAAGGTGCAAGGGACCGGTGGGGGAAGGGGCGAAGCGACCAGCCAGCGGCAATTCCGAATTCTCCTCTCAGCACGACGGGCGTGCGGCCCAGTAGCGCTCCTCTACGCGATCGCTTTAAAACTCTCTCGTGCGGCCTGCAGCGTGTGGGCAATGGGTTCCCCCTCGTGCTGAATGGACAGAAATCCTGCCTCGAAGGCCGACGGGGCCAGGTACACACCACGATCTAACATGGCATGGAAGAATCGATTGAACTTGTCCCGATCGGAACGATTGACATCATCGAACGTCACCGGGGGGCGTGGGCTGAAATAAATGCCAAACATGCCACCGACACTGTCCGTGCAGAAATTCTGTTCGCCGCATTCGCGGGCGATGACCTGCAGGTCGTGCATCAATTCTGCTGTCATCGCGGTGAGTTTGTCGTAAAACCCGGGGGCGCTGATGATCTTCAATGTGGCCAATCCCGCAGCGACGGCCACGGGGTTGCCCGAGAGGGTGCCCGCCTGATACACCGGCCCCAAGGGTGCCACGCATTGCATGATGTCGCGGTGGCCGCCGAATGCTCCCATGGGCATGCCACCGCCGATGACCTTGCCCAGTGTGGTCATGTCGGGACGCACGCCGGACAATCCTTGCACGCCCTGCATGCCCACGCGAAACCCGGTCATGACCTCGTCAAAAATCAGAACAGCGCCGTGGGCATCGCACTGGGCGCGGAGCGTTTCCAGGAAGCCCTTGACCGGTTTGACCAGATTCATATTGCCCGCCACCGGTTCCACAATAACGCCAGCGATCTGGGATCCATGTTCGGCAAAGCAGCGCTTTACGGCGTCCACGTCGTTGTAATCCAGCACAATGGTTTCGGCGGCGAAACTCTCGGGCACACCGGCCGAGGTGGGATTGCCGAATGTGAGCAGTCCGGACCCCGCTTTGACGAGCAGACTGTCGACATGCCCGTGGTAGCAGCCTTCAAATTTCACGATTTTGCTGCGTCCGGTGTAGCCGCGCGCCACGCGAATGGCCGACATCGTGGCCTCCGTGCCCGACGAGGTGAGGCGCATCATTTCCATCGAGGGCAGATGTTCACGGATCCATTCCGCGATCTCGACCTCGGCCGCGGTGGGTGCGCCAAACGATAACCCATGGGTGCAGGCTTGTTGGACAGCGGCAATCACATCGGGATGCGCGTGCCCCACAATCGCGGGCCCCCAGGAGCAGATGTAATCCACATAACGATTGCCGTCGGCATCCCAGCCGTACGGCCCTTTGGCTTTTGCAAAAAATCGCGGCGTGCCACCCACGGAGCGGAACGCGCGCACCGGTGAGTTCACACCACCGGGAATCGTGTGTTGGGCTTTTGCAAATAGTGCTTCGCTCTTGGCGGTTGGGCTATGGGGCATCGTGATTCATCTCGCGCGTAAACAATTCCCCGCATTTTAAAAGGTTTGGTTCTGGGGCGTTTTTGCGCTGGCTCAAAAACTTGGTCACAATCCCATTTGACGCGTCGCATGTGCGATCCATGCCCGCGGTGAATCGCCGACAACAGCAGTCAAACCTGACAATCCCTCGGAGCGCCCGAACGCATGAAAACTTATATGTGCTTGATTTGTGGTTGGATCTACGACGAGGCCACGGGATGGCCGGACGATGGCATTGCGCCAGGCACGAAATGGGAAGACGTGCCCATCACCTGGGCCTGCCCGGAGTGTGGCGCGCAGAAGTCTGATTTCGAAATGGTGGAAGTCTAGCCCTTTACCACCGAAAACCGCATTAAGGTTTTCTGGCGTGCCTGATCATGATCCACGATGGGCGCAGGATAGGTGTCGCCCAGTGCAATTCCGGCGCCCTCGAGCACCATGGGTGGGGCCGTCCAAGGCGCGTGGATCCACTTATCCGGTAGCGCCGCAATTTCTGGCACGTAGCGGCGAATAAACGCCCCCTTTTCATCAAAGCGCTCACTCTGACTGACCGGATTAAAAATCCGAAAATAAGGCTGGGCATCACAACCCGTCGAGGCGGCCCATTGCCAGCCACCGTTGTTGGCGCTGAGATCGAAATCATTGAGCTTCCAGGCGAAATAGGCTTCGCCCCGTCGCCAATCGATGCCCAGGTCTTTGGTGAGAAACGATGCCACCACCATGCGTAACCGGTTATGCATATAACCGGTGGCGTTTAACTGACGCATGCCCGCATCCACCAAGGGGTAACCGGTAAGACCGGCACACCACGCGGCGAATTGACGTTCGGCGTCGTCGCCCTGGGCCCAGACGATCCGATCGTAGGCCGGTTTAAAGGCCTGACTGACGACATGCGGATGGTGATACAGAATCTGCATGTAGAAATCCCGCCAGATCAGTTCTGACCACCAGGTCGCGGCCCCCGCTGCGGCCGATGCATCGGTGGATTGCACGTGCGCGGCAAATCGCACCAGCTCGCGAATCGAGATGGTGCCAAAACGCAGATGCACCGACAGGTACGAGGGGCCCTTGATGCCCGGATAGTCACGCGCCGTGTGATAGTGGCCCACGCGGGGTTTGAATTCTTTAAACAGTTGCCGGGCGCCGGATTCCCCGAGCGGGATCTGAAGCTGGGCCAGATTGCCGGGTGAAAATCCCAGTTCCGCTAAGGTGGGCGGCGGCCGGCGAAGTGACGTCGCCAACCGTGATGCGGGCAGCAGACGCTGCGCACACGCTTGCGAGACGGGGCCACCCGGCGCGGCCGGCCCTGCGCCGGTGGTCTGGGGCGCGACATCGCTGAGCGTAAAACGTTTGAGCCATGCGTTTTTATAGGGCGTGAACACGGAAAATGGTGTTCCCGCCCCGGTGAGCACTTCATGACGCTCGAAAATGCATTGGTCTTTTACCGAGATCGCGTCGACCCCATGCCGATGGAGCGCGGTGCAGACGGCGTCATCGCGGTGACGCGCAGCGGGTTCGTCGTCATGGGCAAACACCACGCGTGGTGCGCCCACGGCACGGGCGAGTTCGGGAATCCAGTGGCGCGGGTCGCCATAGCGCACCAGCAGGTGCGCTCCGCTGGCGTGGAGTCGTGCGGCGATCTCGGACACGGCCGCATGGATGAAGGCCACGCGTCGATCCGCGCACGCCGGGGTGCTCGCCGAGGCGGCGGCCGTCGAGGCGGTCTTGCCCAACATCTCGGTCGTGCGTGGAATTGCGGAGAGAATCCCCTCGTCGAAAATAAACACCAGCTGCACCGGTTCCGTATAGCGTAGGGCAGCGGCCAGCGCGGCGTGGTCGTCCAGGCGCAGATCACGGCGAAGCCACACCAGTGTGCAAGGCTGGGTTTTCTTACCGTCCGGGGGTAAAATTTCGTTATGGGTCATCCGCAGCAATCCGAAGCGTTATCACACGACATGCCGAGCGTGGCCCACCATTATCTCGTGGCCATGCCCAGTCTGAACGACCCCCAGTTTGGCAAAACCGTGGTGTATGTGGCCGAGCACACCGCCAAGGGGGCCATGGGCCTCATTGTGAACCGCCCCTCTGACATGAGCCTTGGCATGCTGCTCGATCGTATTGATATTGCGGCGGCCGCTCCCAACGACATTTCGGTGACCCCCAGTGCCGATGGGTCCGCCGGTGAGACGCCGGTCTTTCTGGGTGGACCGGTCCAGCCCGACCGCGGGTTTGTGCTGCACGAGCCCGTTGGCAAGTGGAGCTCCACCCTGGTGCTCAATGACCTCATGGGGCTAACATCGTCGCGCGATATTCTGGAGGCCACTGCACAGGGAAGGGGTCCGGAGCGTTTGTTTGTATCGTTGGGTTACGCCGGATGGGGTGAGGGTCAATTGGATCAGGAACTCGCGGCCAATGCCTGGCTCACCGTGCCGGCCACCGACACGTCATTGATTTTTGATGTACCGACCGAGGAACGATTCGCCTACGCGTTTCGATTACTTGGTGTCGATCCCATTCATCTATCGGGGGCTGCCGGGCATGCATGACCCGGCGCGTGGGGGCGAGACCCTCATGGCCTTTGATTTTGGTGAAAAACGTATTGGAGTGGCCATCGGCAATACGCTGACCGGCGGTGCGCGACCACTCACCGTCATTGATGATCCCCGTCGTGAGCTGCGCTTTGACCGGATCAAGGCCCTGTTGGCGGAATGGGGCCCGACCCGGTTGGTCGTGGGGATTCCGGTGTATCCCGACGGGGCGGCGCATCCGTTTGCGGCCCGCTGTCAGCGGTTTGCCCATCAGTTAGAAGGCCGATTTGGCCTTCCAGTGGCACTGGTCGATGAACGTTGGACATCGGCCTTAGCCCCAGACCCCCGATCCAAGGTCGATCAACAGGCGGCCGCAATCCTTTTGCAGGGCGTTTTAGATACACTGTCGAGTCATGCCTCGGTCCATTCAAATTAACGCCAAGGGTGAACTCACCCACCTGCTCACGACCGAGGGCATTCCAAAGGCGTTAATGGTTCAGATTCTGGATCGGGCCACCCGATTTCTGGATCCGGCCAATCCCAAAGAAGTGGTCAACGCGCCGGTCTTGGCCGGCAAGAGCGTGTTTAACCTGTTTTTTGAAAACTCCACGCGGACCCGCACGACCTTTGAAATCGCGGCCAAGCGCCTATCGGCCGATGTGGTGAATCTGAATGTGCAGGCCTCGAGCACCGCCAAAGGCGAGTCCCTGCTCGATACGATCGATAATCTGGCCGCCATGAAGGCCGATATGTTTGTCGTGCGCCATGGCCAGAGCGGTGCGCCCACTCTGATTGCGCAGCACATCAACAAGGTCGCACCGCACATCCGTGTGATGAATGCAGGAGATGGGCGTCACGCCCATCCGACCCAGGCCCTGCTCGATGCCTACACGATTCGTCACTTCAAGGGAGACTTTCAACACCTGCGGGTGGCGATCGTCGGCGATATCCTGCACTCCCGAGTGGCACGCTCGAATATTCATGCCCTCACCACCTTAGGAGTTCCCGAGATACGGGCCATCGCGCCGCTGACCTTGCTGCCGTCGGGGCTGCGTGAGATGGGGCTTCACGTCTACACCGATCTGGTCGAAGGCCTGCGCGACGTGGATGTGATCATCATGCTTCGGTTGCAAAATGAACGGATGCGCGGTGCCTTGCTGCCGTCCACGCAGGAATACTTCAAGCACTATGGCCTGACCACGGAGAAGCTGGCGGTGGCCAAGCCCGATGCCATCGTGATGCATCCCGGCCCGATGAATCGTGGTGTGGAGATCGATTCATCGGTGGCCGATGGCGTGCAGTCGGTGATTCTGTCGCAGGTCACGTTCGGCATTGCCGTGCGCATGGCGGTGATGAGCATGTTGGCCAAGGTGAGCCACTGATGGCCGCCGCGCAGCGCATGATTTCGGTGCCGGCGGTACTGCCACGGTTGTGCATTCGCGGCGGTCTTTTGATGGACCCTGCCAATGGCATCAATGCCAAGATGGACCTCTGGATTGCCGACGGCAGTCTGGTGGCCATCACCCCCACGGGTCAGAGGCTCGATGGTTTTGAGGCGGATCACGTGATGGAGGCCGGCGGCCATGTGGTCTGCCCGGGATTGATCGACCTCTCCGCACGTCTGCGTGAACCCGGATTCGAATACAAGGCCACGTTGGAATCCGAAATGCGTGCCGCGATTGCTGGCGGTGTGACCCGTCTGGTTTGCCCCCCCGACACGGATCCGGCGTTGGACGAGCCGGGCCTGGTGGAGATGCTCAAGCACAAGGCGCGTAACCTGACACAGGCCCATGTCCATCCTTTGGGCGCACTCACGCTCGGATTAAAAGGAGAGCAGCTCACCGAGATGGCGGAACTCTCCGAGGCGGGCTGCATCGGCTTTTCCCAGGGCCCGATCCCGATCGTGAACACGCAGGTGCTGATGCGCGCCATGCAGTACGCACGCACCTTTGATTACAGCGTATGGCTGTATCCGATGGATCCGTGGATTGGTCGCACAGGCATCGCCCATTCGGGGCCGGTCTCGGGCCGCATGGGCCTGCCGGGCATTTCGGTGGCCAATGAAACCATTGCATTGCAGACCATTTTCGAACTGATGCGCGCCACCGGGGCCCGCGTGCATCTGTGCCGACTGTCATCGGCCGCAGGAGTGGAGTTGGTGCGTCACGCCAAGCGCGAGGGCCTGCGTGTCTCGGCCGATGTTGCGGTTCATCACCTGCACTTGATTGATGTGGACACGAGTAACTTCGATCCGAATACCCGGGTGGTGCCGCCTTTTCGCAGCCAACGCGATCGCGATGCCTTGCGTGCGGCGGTACTCGACGGCACGATTGACGTGATCTGTTCCGATCACGCGCCCATCGATGACGATGCCAAGCAGGTTCCGTTTGGTGAAGCGGAGCCCGGTGTCACGGCGATTGAGTTGTTACTGCCCTTGACCCTGAAGTGGGCTCAGGAGACTTCGCTTGGATTACCGGATGCCCTGCAGCGGCTCACCGTGAACGCGGGGCGGGTATTGGGCCGTGATGCGGGCCAGTTGGCCATCGGGGCACAGGCCGATATCTGCATCTTCAAACCCGATGCCTCATGGACCGTGACGCCCAAGAACCTGTTTTCACAGGGGGCGAATACCCCGTATCTGGGCCGGGATCTGGAGGGGCAGGTGACGGCCGTGTTCGTCGATGGGCGTTGTGTCTTTGATCGTGCGCACGGCGGATTTACCCTAGGCGCTCACCCACGTTCATGACGCGTGCCGTGGCGAGGGCAGTGGCCATGATGCTGCTGCTCTTCCTAGGATTAATCCTGTTAATCGCATTCTTTCCGTGGTGGTCATCCGTCCGGCAGTTGCGCGTCAAGCGTGTCTGGTCACGGTGGGTGATGCGGGCCGTGGGAGTGCAATGGGCGAGCAACCCCCCGCCCCCGGAGCTGCCGGTAGGCCCTACGATGGTGGTGATGAACCATGTGTCCTGGTTGGACATCATCATTCTGAATGCCGTTATTCCATCCACTTTTGTGGCGAAGTCGGAGATCCGGAACTGGCCATTGATTGGCCTGCTGGCCGCGCGAACCGGAACGGTCTTTATCGAACGGGGCAGTCGGCATGCGGTGCGGCACGTGAATCATGAGATCGTGAAACGATTGGCCAACGGCGAGGTGATCACGTTTTTTCCGGAGGGCACCACGTCGGACGGCCGTCATGTCCTGCCGTTTCATGCCAGCTTATTTGCGATGGCCGTGGCCGATCGGGAGCATCACCGCGCGGGCGCCGCAGTAGTGCCGGTGGCCCTGAGTTATTTTCATCATGGACGGCCCACCACGCGTGTCGCCTATGTGGGCGAGCAGACGCTCATGCAGTCCATGATGTCCGTGCTCGCCACACCGGGCCTGCAGGTGGTGTTGGATATTCTGCCCACCATTCCCGCAGATGACGGCGCGACTGCAACCCGCCATGGCCTGGCCGCCCTCGCCCACGCCCGCATTGCCGCCGCAGTGGCCGTTCGACAGTCCAACGGCCAACGGCCGGTGCATTAGTCTTCTTCGGCAGCGCCTTCGAGACTCGACTGCACGTAGAGTTTATTGTCGTCGAGTCGAATGGCCGTGAGCTGTCGGCCCCAGACGCATCCCGTATCGAGCGCCACCAGATCCGGCCGCACCATGAGACCGAGTGTCGACCAATGGCCAAACACGATGCGTTGCCGGAGGGTTTTTCGATTCGGTGCATCAAACCATGGGGTGAGGTGTGCGCAGGCCGGCACCTGATCGGGCGTGAGTTTATTTTTATAGTCGGGCATTCCGTTGCGGTCGATGTAACGAAGGCGCGTGAGAGCGCTGAGTGCTGCCCGTAGGCGTTTCTGGGCACGTAGGCCATCGGCCCAGTGGGGCTTTACGCCGCCCACCATTTCGTGAAGGAAATCCATCCAATGCCGGCTGCGCAAGCGATCGGAAATCGCCTGGGCTTGGGACAGCACCTGTCGCGCCGTCCATTGCGGCAATACGCCAGCATGCACCATCAGGTGATGATCCTGCGCATACGCGAGCGGCCGTGTGCGCACCCAATCGATCACGTCATGGGCATCCCGGGCACGCAGAATCGGCGCCACGGTGTCCAAGGGCTGTGCTTTTCGGGCGCCGGCGGCCAGTGCCAAGAGATGAAGGTCGTGGTTGCCCAGAACGCACACGGCGCGCTGACGGGCCGCCATGATGCGACGAAGTGTTTTGAGAGACTTCGGCCCACGGTTGACCAGATCGCCCACAAACCACAGCCGATCCCGAGCAGGATGAAAGGGCAGCTGGGCCACCAGGGCCTCCAGGCTGTCGCAGCAGCCTTGAACATCTCCAATGACATAGGTGGCCATAGCGCGGGCGGAAAAGAAGTGGGATCAAACTCTTTAGAATGACGGGTTATTGTCGCATCAACCGCCATCGCGGTTGTAGTTTTAGCCGAAGAGGGAGTCCTTCATGCAGCCTGCCCGATCCATTTTTAAAGCGTACGACATTCGCGGTGTGGTGGATGACACCCTGACGGAACCGGTCGTTCAGTCGATTGGTACGGCGATCGGCGTCATGATCCATCGGGCGGGGAAACGCTCCTGTGTGCTCGGGCGTGACGGCCGGCTGTCCGGCCCGCGATTAGTGGATGCGCTCGCGCGGGGATTGATGTCGGCGGGCGTCGATGTGGTGGATATTGGGCAGGTGCCGACGCCCTTGGTCTATTTCGCCACCGTGGATACCGGAAGCGGCACAGGGGTGGCCGTCACCGGAAGCCATAATCCGCCGCAGTACAACGGACTGAAAATGATGGTGGCGGGGGCCACCCTATGGGGCGCCGATATCCAGGCCTTGTATGAACTGATCGTATCCGGGCAGGCCCAGGCGCACGTGGCGAGCATCACGGCCACGCAGCAAGGCCGTCGGACCCACGATTCCCAGATGGTCCAGAAATATGTGAGTGCCGTGCTCCGTGATGTCACGCTGAGCCGGCGAATGCGCATTGCTATGGATGCAGGAAACGGCGTGGCCGGAGGGGTAGCGCCCAGCCTGCTGTCGCAACTGGGCTGTGATGTGCAAGCACTCTTTTGCGAGGTCGACGGCACGTTTCCAAATCACCATCCGGATCCGGCCCATGTGGAGAATCTGCAAGACCTGATGGACGCTGTGCGCTCGGGTCCTGCCGAAATCGGATTGGCCTTTGATGGCGATGGCGATCGCCTAGGCGTGGTCACGAAATCCGGTGCCATCATTTGGCCGGACCGTCAGCTCATGCTCTATGCCGAGGATGTATTAAACGCCAATCCCGGTGGTCAGATTATTTTTGATGTGAAGTGCACTCGGCATGTGGCGACATGGGTGCGGGCCCATGGTGGTGTGCCGCTGATGTGGAAAACCGGACACTCCCTGATCAAGGCCAAACTGAAGGAAACCGGTGCACCCTTGGCGGGCGAGATGAGTGGCCACATATTTTTCAATGACCGCTGGTTTGGTTTCGACGATGCCCTCTACACCGCTGCGCGACTGCTCGAGATTCTGTCGCGCTCACCGGATCCCAGTCGCGTGCTGGAGTCCTTGCCGGATTCGACCGCCACGCCGGAGTTGCAGCTGGCCACGGCCGAAGGCGAGAACTTCACGCTGGTGGACCGTCTGCGCGAGCAGGGCCGTTTTCCCACAGCGGTGGAGCGCATCACGATTGATGGCATCCGTGTCGAGTATGCCGATGGATTTGGCCTGGCCCGTCCGTCGAACACCACACCCGTGGTCGTCTTGCGCTTTGAAGCCGACGATCCTCAGGCCTTGGCCCGCATCCAGGCCGAGTTTCGAATGAACTTTCAGGTATTAATTCCCGATGCGGTTTTGCCGTTTTAATCACGGTCGTTCATGACACACGCCCCCAACGGTTTATCGGTGGCCCTGGCGCGGAGTCTTTACATCCTGGCTGGTGTCATGCTGATCCCGGCGTTGGCGGTGCACCTGATCTGGCGCGGACTGCGACAACCGGCGTATTGGACGCACTGGTCTGAGCGGTTTCTCGGCCTGGCGATTCCCCGTGGTCCACACGATGGTGTGACCGGTCATGCCTTTACCGATGATCCGAACCGCAAGGTCTTATGGATTCATGCCGTGTCCGTGGGAGAAACCCGTGCGGCCGCGCCCATGATCACGTCATGGTTGCGCAAGAGCGCGGCCCATCGGGTCGTGCTCACGCACACCACGCCAACGGGACGTGAGACGGGCCGAACCTTGTTTGCTGCCGATCTGGCCGCACAGCCTCCTCGGCTCGTGCAACGCTATCTGCCGTATGACTTACTCTGGGCCAATGCGTCGTTTCTATCCTGGGCGCGTCCCACGGTGGGCGTACTGATGGAGACCGAGCTCTGGCCCAATCTGATTGCCCAGACAAAAGCCCGCGGTATTCCGCTTGCGTTGATCAACGCGCGTTTATCGCCGCGCTCAGCGCGACGCTTATTGGCCTTTCGTGCATTGGCGTATCCGGCACTGCACGCCCTGCACGGCATCGCGGCACAGACGGACACCGATGCCCAGGGATTCCGCGCGGTGCTCGGCGAGTCACCGCGCTCTGCCCCGTACATCGTGGTGATGGGCAATATGAAGTTTGATGTGACTCTGCCGGCAGAGATGCGCGCGCAGGGCGCGCATTGGCGGACCGGATGCGGGGGCCGTCGCATCTGGCTGGCCGCCAGCACGCGCGAGGATGAAGAGATCGGCCTGTTGGCCGCGTGGGGGGCGGCCAAAGCATCGGGTGGGCTCACGCTGCGCGATACCCTGTTGATTGTTCCGCGGCATCCGCAGCGTTTTGATCGCGTGGCCCGTCTGATCGACGAAGCGGGATGGCCGTGTCACCGCCGATCCCAGTGGCGTGAGGATCGTGCGATCTCGGATCGCGACGTGTTGCTTGGAGATTCCCTGGGGGAGATGTTTGCCTATTTGGAGATGTCCGATCTCGTGCTGATCGGTGGCAGTATTTCGCCCCTGGGCGGTCAGAATCCGATCGAGGCATGCGCTGTCGGACGCCCCGTATTTTTTGGCCCCCACATGTTTAACTTTCATCAGATTGCCCAGGCACTCATGGCTTGTGGGGCCGGTCGCGAAGTGGGCGATGCCCGCGAATGGATCGCCCAGGGCGTCGCTTTACTATCGGATGCGTCCGCGTATGCCGAGCGCAGCGCACTGGCGGAGCAGTTTGCCGATACCCATCGCGGTGCAACCCAGCGCGCCGAGGCCTTTTTGGATCAATTCTGCGAGTGATTACTTGGCCAACAGGCCGTTGATCTCGTCGATGTCGGCTTCACTGAGCGCACCCACCGAGGCCTTAAGCTTCAGGCTATTGATCAGCGTGTCGTAGCGCGCCTTGGATAGGTCGCGTTGCGTGGTGTAGAGCTGTTGCTGGGCGTTCAGCACATCGATATTGATGCGCACACCGACCTCATAGCCCAAGAGATTCGACTCCAAGGCCAGGCGGCTGGATTTCTCGGCGGCCTCATAGGCCTTCACTTGGGATAGTCCTGCCAGTACTCCGAGAAACGAGGTCCGCGCCGACTGCTCGGCCGTGCGACGCTCATTTTCCAGATCGAACGTGGCCTTATCCCGCAGGGCGATCACCTCGCGAGCCTTGTGGATGGCCGTACCACCATTAAACAGGGGCAAGGTCATTTCGATGGAGAGCGTGTCGGCGTCTGCGGATCCGTAGGGGGTTGTACCGCTGCGATATGGATCGGTGCGGGTGCGTTTCGCCACGAGATCGACCGACGGCAGGTTATCTGCGCTGATGGTCCGGGTGACTTCGCTTTTCGCAATTTCTGCAGTCGAGGTCGCGGACTGGACCTTGAGATTGGCACTGCGGGCCTGATCCACCCACCGGTTCACATCCAGCGGTTCGGGCGTTTTCAGGGCGATCGGATCCCGAAGCCCCGCTAAAGCCAGGGGCAGGGGTTTGCCGATGAGTTGCACCAGGGCGTTGCGCTTGACGTCCAGGTCATTGCGGGCCGAGATCTGTTTGGCGGTGGTCAGATCGAATCGGGCCTGCGCTTCCTGCTGATCGGTGATCGTGGCCGTGCCGACCTCGAAGTTGCGCTTTGCGGATTCGAGCTGTTCCCCGATAGCTTTGAGTTCGGCATCGACACTGGCCAGGCTGTCCTGCGCAATCAGCACGTCGAAATAGGCCTGGGTCACCCGCAAGAGCGCGTCCACGCGGGCCTGTGCGAAGGTGGCCTCACCGGATTTAGAGCGCTCCCGCTCCTGGTTAAAGGAGGCAATGCGGTCGATGCGCAAAATGGGCTGGGTGAGCGTGGCGACGTAGGTATTCGTGGTGCGGTCGGAATAATTTAGGCTAGCGTCACGGTCTACGGTTAACTCCGAGCGGCTGCGCGATGCCGAGACGCTGGCCGATGGCAGCAAACCGCCGAGGCCCTGGCCGAACCGCGTGGCGCTTGCCTGGGCCTGTTTTTGGGCGGCCAGAAACGTGGCGTCGTATTGAAGGGCTTCACGGGCCGCCATGGAGAGGTCCATGGCCATCGCCGATACCGGCAGCAGTGCGGCGAGCACCGCGGCCGATCGGGTTTGACGGTGGCCGTTAAAACGTAAAACGCGAAATTTTTGGGGCATCTTCAAGCGGTTTGGTCAATGTTTCGAATAAGACAATGGATCGACGGCCGGATACCGATGAGGCAAGCCCCGCTCCCACACGCTCGATCAACACGGCCTGCATGACGGGTGCGGTTCCCACGATAGCGACCATTCGTCCGCCGGGATTAAGACGGTCCAGGAAAAATTCCGGAATCGTCTCGACAGCACCGGAGATGGCGATGGCATCAAATCCCACATGGGCCCAGCGAGGATTCTCCACCAGTCCGTTGGCGGTCACGATTTCGACATTGCTGATCGCAGCGCGTTCCAGGTTATTCTTGGCCAGTTCGGCCAGTGCGGGATATTTCTCCACGGTCAGCACCGTGGCACTTAATCGGGCCATGAGTGCGGCCATAAAACCGGATCCGGTGCCGATCTCGAGCACCTTGTCCGAGGGCGTGAGGCTGAGTTCCTGCAGCAGGCGGGCCTCGACCTTGGGGGCCAACATGACCTGCCGCTCTGGAAGGGGAAGCTCCATGTCCACGAATGCCAGATGGCGATGACTGGCCGGAACGAACTCCTCCCGACGGATTTCGCTCAGAAGTTCCAACACATTCGGGTCCAGCACGTTCCATGGCCGGATTTGCTGCTCGATCATTTTCGATCGGGCCGTGTCGAGGTTCGAAATTTCAGGTTTCATACAGACTCCAGCAAGGGCTTGAGTCTAGCATTGAGGCGGCAGGGCGCTCAGGCGCGGGGCTTGGAGACGCTGGAAACGATCATGTCAATGGCCTGGCGGACGAACACCTCTTCCTGGATGGGCGGCTCGCTGTGGGTCAGCAGCACCTGGCGCCAGACCGCCAACCAGGACAGGGGGGAGAGCAGCACCTTGACCCGTTCACGGTGAACCTCGCCCGTGATCTCCCCGCGTTGTTGGCCACGCTCTAAGAGCAGCATCATGTGTCGATGAATGGGTCCCATGACTTCGCGCAGGTAGGCTTGTGCCAGATGGGGGAAGTTATTCGATTCGGCGAGCACCACGCGGGCGATCATGTACAACTTCGATTCGAGAAACTGATTCCACCCCCACTGAAGAAATTCGCGCAGCACTGCGTCGGTCGGGGCTTGCGCATCAATTGTCTGTGAGGCGATGGCCTCTAACCACGGCGTGACACGATCTTGAATGACCGCTTCAAAGAGATCCTGCTTGCTCGCAAAATAAAGATAGACCGTTCCCTTCGAAATGCCTGCCCGGGCGGCCACATCGTCGAGTCGTGTCTGGGCAAAGCCACGTTCAGCAAACAATTCCAACGCCGCGTCAATCACCTCTTGCGGCCGCGCCTCTTTACGCCGTTTCCATCGGGGCGCGGGACGCTCGGTGGCGATAGAGTCGTGGGGTGTGTGCGTCGTGTCCAGAGAGGTCATCGCGCGTATTGTAATCAGGGTGCATAATGCGGCAGACCTCTTTTCTGTCCCCAAATTTTTATGGAACTCGTTGACCTGCTGCGCGATTTGCCGGTGCTGGTGAAGGCCGTGTTGATGGGCATCGTCGAGGGCCTGACGGAATTTCTGCCCGTGTCGTCCACCGGGCATTTGATTTTGTTTGGGGCTCTGATCGGATTTGACGATGCGCGGGCGAAGATTTTCGATATCGCCATTCAGACGGGCGCGATGGGGGCCGTGGTCTGGCATTACAGGGCGCGATTTATCCGGCCGACAGCCCAATTCATTCGGCATCTGGCCATCGCGTTTACGCCAGCGGCCATCCTGGGTCTGCTGTTTGGGGGGTGGATCAAAGCGGTGTTGTTTTACCCGGTTCCGGTGGCCATCGTGCTGATCGTGGGGGGCGTGGTGATTCTGTTGGTCGAGCGCTGGATCGCCGCCCATCCGTCGCATGTCCGACTCCATGACGTGGATGCCATGACCAATTGGGACGCGTTAAAACTGGGCGTTGCCCAGGCCTTCGCATTGATTCCGGGCACGAGTCGATCCGGGGCCACCATCATCGGCGGTATGTGTTTCGGCATGTCCCGAAAGGCGGCCACCGAATTTTCATTCTTTCTGGCGGTCCCGACCCTGGTGGCGGCCGGCGGTTACTCCCTGCTCAAGGACTATCGGTTGTTGCGCCTGGAGGATCTGCCGCTGTTTAGCGTGGGGCTGGTGTCGGCGTACATCAGCGCGCTCTTGGTGGTGCGCTGGTTAATTCGTTGGGTGAGCGTTCATAACTTCAATGGCTTTGCCATTTATCGGATTGTGTTCGGGCTGATCGTGCTGTTCGCGGTGACACGTTTTTGAAAAATGATGTCGGCCACGGGGTGACCAAGACGCAGTCCACGGGCCTCGAATTTAGTCTGCGGCCGCCATGCCGGACGGGCTGAAAACCCTTGCCCGGCCTGGTTATTCAGGGATTCCTGGGCCGTGCATACGGCCAGCATTTGATCCGCATACTCCGGCCAGTCGGTGGCCATGTGCACGATGCCAGCGGGCTTGAGTTTCGGGCAGAGTTTTTCCATGAAAGGCGGTTGAATCAACCGACGTTTATGGTGACGTTTTTTGGGCCACGGATCTGGAAAGTAAATATGAACCGCATCGAGGCTGGCGTTGGCGATCATGGTGTCGAGCACCTCCACCGCGTCATATTCGATGATACGAATATTCGTGAGGCCATCCTGCTCGATCCGTCCCAACAGTGCGCCCACCCCGGGTTTGTACACCTCAACGCCAACGATATTCCAATTCGGGTAAGCCTTAGCGATCGCGGCGGTGGTCTCGCCCATGCCGAATCCAATCTCGAACACCACGGGGCCGTCGCGCCCGAAAATCCCTTTGAAATCAAGCGTTTCAGAGGGATAGCGAATTCCCCATATCGGAAGCAAACGCTCACGCGTGGTGCGCTGCGCCTGAGTAATGTGTCCGCTGCGCATGACAAAACTTCGGATATGGCGAGGAAAGTTGACGTTCATGGCAATAAAAATTTGGTATCGTTGCGTGCAGCAGGGTGGAGATTCTCAGGGAGACATGTCCAGCAAGAATAAGCAGTATCGCCTGATTCGTCGGGCGCCACACCTGTTAGACTAGTCGTTCGTTCCAACATTACAGAGTGAGTATCCGTCCACCATGAACAAAGCAGAACTCGTTGAAGCAGTAGCCAGTGCCACCGACTCCTCCAAAGCCGCGGTGGATGAAATGTTGAATGCCACCATTTCAACCATCATCAAGGCCGTGACCAAGGGCGATTCCGTGCAATTGGTTGGTTTTGGAACCTTCGGTTCCGGCAAGCGTGCTGCCCGCACCGGCCGTAACCCCCGTACCGGCGAGAGCATCAAGATCGCAGCGGCCCGCACCGTGAAGTTCACCGCGGGTAAGGCATTCAAAGACGCGGTCAACAAAAAGAAGTAATCCGGTCGTCATGACATCGCAAAGCCCAGGGGTTCCTGGGCTTTTTTTATCTCTTCTTTTTCCCGGCTGACCATGACGCTTCCGGTGGTGGTAGTGGGTGCAGGCCTTGCGGGGCTCACGGTCGCCCTACGTGTGGCCGATCATCGGCCCGTGGTGGTGCTGGCCAAGCGTACGCGCTCGGAGTCGGCGACGGCCTGGGCCCAAGGGGGCATTGTGGGCGTGCTCGACCCGAGCGATAGCGTGGAGTCCCACGTGCAGGACACGCTGGCGGCCGGGGCGGGCCTGGTGGTGGAGTCCGCAGCGCGCTGGGTGGCGTCGCACAGCGCTCAGGCCATTGAGTGGCTCTTGGCCCTTGGTGTTCCGTTTTCACAGGATGCGGCCGGACCCTTGGGCCTGCATCTCACGCGTGAGGGCGGGCATTCTGCGCGCCGGATTGCACACGCCGCCGACGCCACGGGCAAGGCCATTCACGAGGCACTCCTGGCGCGGTGCCGGCAACATCCAAACATCACGATCCATGAGCACTGGATTGCACTGGATCTGGTGACGAATCGGCATTGTCGAGCGGCGGGCCCCGACCGCTGTCATGGGGTGTACGTGCTCGACATCGATGCACAGCGTGTGGAATCCCTGGCGGCGAGCGCCGTGGTGCTGGCCTGCGGGGGCGTGGGCAAGGTCTATCGCTACACCAGCAATCCGGACACGGCCACCGGGGATGGCATCGCCATGGCCTGGCGTGCCGGATGCCGCGTCGGCAACATGGAGTTCATTCAGTTTCATCCCACGTGCTTGTATCACCCACAGGATCGCAGTTTTCTGATCACCGAAGCGCTTCGGGGAGAGGGCGCCCAGTTGAAAATCCCGGGGGCGCCGGCGGCCAGTGCACGGTTCATGCTGGCCCATGACCCGCGCGGAGAACTCGCGCCACGGGATATCGTGGCCCGTGCGATCGACTTCGAGATGAAAAAGCATGGCATCGATTTTGTGCATCTCGATGCCACGCACCTGGGAGAGGACTTTTTGAAGTCCCACTTTCCAACGGTCCACGCCCGATGCCGTGCGCTCGGGATTGATATTGCGCAGCAGCCCATACCGGTGGTGCCGGCGGCGCACTACACCTGCGGCGGTGTGGTCACGGATCTGATGGGCCGCACGGATTTGGATGGACTCTACGCGGTGGGAGAGACGGCCTACACCGGTCTGCATGGCGCAAATCGACTCGCCAGCAATTCACTGTTGGAGTGTGTGGTGGTGGGCACGGGGGCGGCACAGACCATCGCACAAACACCGTTGGCCACCCCGGTGATCATTCCCCCTTGGGACGAGAGCCAGGTGGAAAACGCCGATGAACAGGTGGTGATCGCCCATAACTGGGACGAATTGCGTTTGCTGATGTGGAACTATGTGGGCATCGTGCGCACCACGAAACGTTTGGAGCGTGCGTTGCACCGCATTGAACTCTTGCAGTCCGAGGTGCAGGAGTACTACTCGAATTTTCGCGTCACCAGCGATCTTTTAGAGCTTCGCAATCTATTGGTGTGCGCCGAATTGATTGTGCGTTCTGCGTTGGAGCGTCGCGAAAGCCGCGGCCTGCACTACAGTCGCGATTACCCGGACACGTGGCCGGTGGCTCAGCCGACTGTGTTGTCGCCATTACGCGCGGTGACGCGTAACGAGTAATCCACGGCCTGAATGTCTTTGGTGAGTTGGCCCACGGAGATTCGGTCCACTCCCGTGCGTGCGACCTCGGCGATCGATTCGAGGGTGATGCCCCCCGACGCCTCCAACAGCGCCTGACCGGCGGTGATGCGAACCGCCTCGCGCATGTCGTCCATCGAAAAGTTATCCAGCAGAATACTGGTCGCTCCTGCAGTCAGCGCCTGCTGTAACTCATCGAGGTTTTCCACTTCAATCTGAACGGAGACGGCGGCGTTCAGCGCGCGGGCCGCCTGAAGGGCCTGGGCAATGCCGCCGGCGGCCATGATGTGGTTTTCCTTGATCAGAATGCCGTCCCACAGGGCGAGGCGTTGATTGGTCCCGCCGCCCACTCGGACAGCATATTTCTGGGCCTGACGCAGGCCAGGGACGGTTTTTCGGGTGTCTAACACCGCGCAGCCGGTCGGATTGGGGCTCGCATTGGCAACGGCTTGCACATAACGCTGGGTCATGGTCGCCGTGGCCGACAGCAACTGAAGAAAATTCATGGCCGAGCGCTCGGCCGTGAGCAAGGCCCGGGCATTCGCGGTGAGGTCGCAGATCACGGTGTCGGGTAACAATCGATCACCGTCGCGGGCATGCCATTGAATCGTGGCGTTCGGATCGAGCGCCCGCACACAGTCGTCAAACCATTGCGTTCCACAAAGCACAGCCGACTCGCGTATTCGAAGTTGGGCACTGGCCTGGGTATCGGGAGCGATCAGCAAGGCCGTCCAGTCCTGATGACCGATGTCTTCCTGCAAGGCATCGCGAACATTTCGTGTCCGTGACTGCGCCAGAGATTCATGCTGATCATCGTGCATGGCCTCGGCCATCAGGCGGCTCCCATATGGGGCATTAATCCGGCCGGGGCCTTTGCCCGATGTTGCGTGAAATCGAGCATGCGGGTGATGCAGGCCAGCGCCTGTTGACCGATGGCGGCATCGACATGAATCTCACCATGGCCTTGTGTGAGGCAATCCAGAATTCCCTGAAGATTATTCATGGCCATCCAAGGGCAGTGGGCGCAGCTTTTGCAGGTGGCACTGTCGCCGGCGGTAGGCGCCTCCAAGATGGTTTTGGTGGGCGCGAGTTGTTGCATGCGATGAAAGAGCCCTTTGTCCGTGGCCACGATGTAGGTCGGTGCAGATCCATCCACAACCGCACGCAATAATGCGCTGGTCGATCCCACTACGTCGGCCAAGGCCACCACGCCGGACGGGGACTCGGGGTGTACTAAGACCATGGCCTCGGGGTGTTCACGCTTCATCATGCGCAACTCGTCAGCCTTAAACTCGTTATGCACGATGCAGTCCCCCTGCCAAAGCACCATATCGGCCTGGGTGTGCTCCTGGATGTAGCGCCCAAGATGTCGGTCAGGTGCCCATAGAATTTTTTTCCCTTGCGCATGCAGGTGATTCACGATCTCGAGGGCACAGGAACTGGTGACCATCCAGTCCGCACGGGCCTTCACGGCGGCACTCGTGTTGGCATAGACCACGACGGTGCGATCGGGATGGGCATCGCAGAACTCATAAAAGACGGGTGCGGGACAGCCGAGATCCAGCGAGCAGGTGGCATCGAGATCGGGCATGAGTACGGTTTTCTCGGGGCTGAGAATTTTGGCCGTCTCGCCCATGAAGCGAACGCCCGCCACGATCAACGTGGTGGCCGGATGCTGTCGTCCAAATCGGGCCATCTCCAGGGAGTCGGCCACAATGCCTCCCGTTTCAATCGCCAGATCTTGAATGTCACCGTCAACGTAATAGTGCGCCACTAACACCGCATTCATTTGGTGCAAACGGGCCCGAAGCTGCTCGCGCAGGGCGAACTTCTCGTCAGCGGCAAGAGGCGCTTGCACTTTTGCCCAGGCCTGTGTGATGCAGGTGGCCCCTTGGGCATCTTGAACCACAACATCGAAATCTTGTTTCATGCAAGTTCCAAATAAACTTAATACAAACAAGTGTGGTGGAGCGGGTGAAGGGGATCGAACCCTCGTCTAAAGCTTGGGAAGCTTTCGTTCTGCCATTGAACTACACCCGCAAAAAATTTTTACACCCATCGCGTGGTCTGCCCCACGTTGGGGCGAACTTTTGCTAGCATCAATTCTCCAAAACTTTATAGTTACTTCCTGTCGTCAAACGACATCTATTTTGAAAAAAATTATGCCCCCAATGAATGCCTGGTTGAACCTGCGTCAACTGCTCGATGTGGTCAATGCCGATACGGATTTCAAATCCATCGATGAGCGCAGCCAACGCCTCCTAGAATGGATTGTCGCCCATTATTCCCCGGACCGTCCCATGTTCGTGCAGACCATCGTCATGAAGTCCGATGTCGCCTCGCCGGCCACCATCCACAAAGGGCTCACCATTTTAGAGCGCGAGGGCATGATTTCGGTAAAAGTGGATCCGGAGGACACCCGTCGCCGTATCGTCAGTCCCACGGAGCGGGCGAAGAAGTTGATGGCCAAACTCTCCCAGCGCGTGAAGGCCTGGGCGGATGGACTCCAAGCCTAAGGCGCCGCTCGAGGACTGGTGGCCCACGCGCCCAGTGCCCTGGGCCATCGGGTTCGCGGCGCTCTATGTCGCCCTGTTTCTGCTTCAGCATCTGATCGGGTCGGCACTCTCGGTGATCCCGGGCCGCATCGATATCGTGTTTTTACCCGCTTTTGCCCGCGTGGCGGCCGTGTTAGTTGCCGGAATCGCCGGTTTGGTGGGCATCGCGGTGGGCAGCTTTGTGGTGAGTCTGGTGCTCTTTCAGGAGTCGATCAGCACCGCCTTCTGGTTCTCCTGCGCATCGGTCTCTGGAATATGGCTGTCGTATTGGATCGTGCGTCAGGCGATGGGCACCAAAACCCTGACGTTCACCCTTCCCATGTTGATGGTGCTGTCCGTGTTGTACTGCGCCTTTAATGCCGTGATTCATGGACTGACATGGGACTTGCTTGATATTACGGAGTATGTCTCCACCACCGATCTGGCATTGATGATGGCGGGGGATCTGCTTGGAGTTGTGCTGATGTTTGGAGTAGTGCGACTGTTTCTGCGCCGTTCAGCGTTGATCGCGAAGCCACTGAATCAGTGATCGACTGATGTCATCCAGAACAGGACCAGTCGTGGGGTTGGCCGATGATATCGATGGGTTATGTCGGTCTGCATCGCCATGCAGCGCATCGAATGCGGATTGGGCCATCGATTTTCCAAGCTCCACACCCCACTGATCGAATGGATTGATGTGATGCAGGGCCGCAAGTGCTAGCACACGGTATTCCCACAACCCAACCAAGGCGCCGAGTGCCTCGGGGCTTAAGCGATCCAATAACATCACGTTGACGGGGTGGCCGCCCCAACAGGTCTTATGGGCGTTCTCATCCGTGAAGCCGGTGGCGAGCGCCTGTGCCTGGGCAATAAAATTCGCCAATAGTGCATCGTGGCTTTCCCGCGCGGCGTGTTCGGGCTGAACACAGGCAATCAGGTCAATGGCCACGCCATGTGCGCCCTGGTGTAACAACTGAAAA
>JACCDI010255713.1_pt1 | contig 25700 bp, 22 predicted proteins | sample 7442791 | NCBI WGS metagenome assembly JACCDI01 (sample SAMN15323434, study PRJNA562643) | freshwater metagenome | isolation source: river surface water | place: USA:Blue River Watershed | collected 2017-08-15
GGTGTGACTATTCAGGTAATGCAAATAATTAAACAACTGGGAGCGACTCCTGTGGTGGCGGTTGACCCCTCCAACTAAAGTTATTTTTTATGGTCTTTAAGACTAGCCCTTAACATTCTGTCTTTGCCAAACATATCCTGTCTCAATTCAGCATGATATCCCATTTCATCGAATAAAGCTAGTATAGCTTTTCCTTGGTCATAGTGCAATTCAAAAAACAGTTGACCATGCGGGCTTAAATATTGTTTTCCTAATCTTGCTATTACGCGGTAAAAAATAAGTGGGTCTTCATTGGATACAAACAAGGCAATGTTAGGTTCGAAATTTTTTACTTGCACTTGCATGTTTACATTTTCCTTAAAGGGGATATAGGGAGGATTGCTAACAATAATGTCATACTTATTGGGTAGGTAAGTGGTATCTAAAATATCTTCTTGAAGCCAACTAATATCAGCTTTCAAGGACGTCGCATTTTGTTTGGCTATCTGTAATGCAGTTTCGCTAATATCCAAACCTGCAATCATACAATTGGGTAAAGCTAATTTTAAAGAAATAGCAATACAGCCAGATCCTGTTCCAATATCCAATACTTGTAAAGCCTTATTTTTAATTGTTGCATATTCAATAACCCAATCAACTAATTCTTCGGTTTCAGGTCTAGGAATTAAAACATTTTCATTTACTAATAATTCATTACCCATGAACCAAGCTTTCCCAGTTATATATTGAATGGGCTTTCCCTTTTTCAATGCTTCAACTGCTTCTAACAAAGCGGCTTCCTGGTTTGCATCTAGTGCTTCCTCCTTATGTAAAACTTGTTGAATTTGATTCCAGCCAGTAATGTGTTCAAATAGTATGGCCATTAAACTGTTCAATTCAATGTTTTCATATTCATTTGCTAACGCTAGTTTGATGGTTTGCTTTAATGCTTGTAAACTCATAATGCAATGTTACAAATCATTGACCATTATGAGTTAGCTTTGCGCTGTTATTATTTAGCATTATATAAATGGATCCATTTTTTTACAATACCATTGAGCAGCCTGCAATCGCTGAATTTAAGGATAGGGGAAGTAAGTTTTTAGCGTATAGTTTTCCGGTACAAAATATAGATACCTGTAAAAAACAGTTGGCTTTACTTAAAAAAGAGCATCCCAAAGCAGTGCATCATTGCCTAGCCTACAGAATAGGTATTGATGGAGCTACCTTTAGAGTTAGTGATGACGGAGAGCCGGCTGGCTCGGCTGGACGCCCAATTTTAGGGCAAATTGATAGCAAGCAATTAACCAACATTATGGTTGTGGTGGTAAGGTATTTTGGAGGAACTTTATTAGGTGTTCCTGGCTTAATTAATGCCTATAAAACAGCCACTTCTTTGGCATTACAATTATCACCAATCATACAAAAGCCTGTTGAAATAATATATACACTTAGTTTCGATTATCAAAAAATGAACGAAGTGATGACGGTTGTTAAGTATTATAATTGTTCGGTAGTCGAACAAGTTGCTCAGTTATTTGTGGAATTAAAAATTGGCATCCCAAAACATAGGTTGGAAGAAGTATTAAATAAAATTAAGGATTTACAAGGGGTTAGCTTTTCAACAGTATTGTTAGTATAGCATCCATCAACTAACTCCTACTATAATATGCTACTATAATATGCTGTTGCATTATGATGCTATAAAATCTTTCAAAAAATAAGATTAAAAAAAGTTAGTGGTTGATTATCACTTTTATTCAATAAGAACAAATGAATAAAATTTCGAAAAATTAGGCTAATTGTATTTGTAAAAACCTTCGCCTGATTTTACCCCTAATTTCCCTTCCTGAACCATTTGAACAAGCAGTGAGCATGGAGCGTATTTATGATTCCCAAATCCATCATGCATGATGTCTAAAATATTTTTACAAACATCAAGTCCAATATAATCGGCTAGTTGTAATGGTCCCATAGGGTGTGCCATGCCTAGTTTCATAATTTGGTCAATTGTTGCAGCATCGCTAATGCCTTCGGAGAATGCAATAATGGCCTCATTAATCATTGGCATTAAAATTCGATTTGCAATAAAACCTGGCGCATCCTTTACAACACAAGGAATTTTATCAATTGTTTTTGTTAAATCAACAATCGTATTAGTGGTTGCTTCATTCGTTTCTTTCCCATTAATAATTTCCACCAATTTCATTACAGGAACTGGATTCATAAAATGCATGCCAATGACTTTATTTGGCCTATTGGTCACAGCTGCTAATTCAGTAATCGAAATGGAGGAGGTGTTGGTTGATAAAATACAATTCGCTTTTGCAAATTGGTCCATTTGTTTGAAAATATCTTTTTTAATGGCACTATTTTCAGTCGCGGCCTCAATGATTAAATCAACATCCTCTAAGCCATGCTCAATGGACTGAAATGTCGAAATGCGTAAAAGGGTTTGATCTTTATCGGCTGGATCAATAATCCCTTTACTAATTTGACGATCTAAATTTTTAGTAATCTTATTAATAGCTTTGTCTAATATTGCTGAATTGGTGTCAATTAAATGAACCTTAAATTGTTTTTGTGCAAACACATGCGCAATGCCATTTCCCATTGTTCCAGCACCAATGACTGCAACTGTTTTTATTGAACTTTGCATGTTTTATATTTTGTCGTTAATTTTTAGACTTAAAGTCACCTCTCTTCCATGAATTAATAAAGCTTTTCCATGCTACGGGATTTAAAATATTCATAGGCGGTAATTGGCCTGAGTAATAATATCTTGCCGCTTGGTTAGTTAAGGAAGCGCCAACGGCTTCTTTTCCGTCACGAGGTAAACTTGCAAGAATGATTCTTTTTTGAGCTTCGTTTGTATTTTTTCTGGCCGTTTCGTATAGGTCGTCGTCAACTTTGGCATTCACGAAATCTCTTTCAAATTGAGCTCTTGTTGGACGTGGTTTTAATATCGTTGCAGGTAAAAAATTGGTATCATTTACCATTAATTGAATAACACTATATTGATTTCCCTCTAAGTTGGTAGGAATTGAAATAATGCGGTCTTTAAATCCAATACAGGTAAAAGTTATTTTTTCTCCTTTATTAACTGCTATTGAAAAAACGCCATCATTATTGGTGATGGTTCCCCTTCCTTTTTTATTGACCACAATGCTTGCAAATGGGATAGCTTTTAAGCTGTCAGCAGTCATAACAACTCCAAATAGCTGTACTACTGAATCACGATAAATATTGGGACTATTTGGTGTAGTATGTTGCGCAAATGAGGTTTGACTGAACAAGCAAAACAGTAAAATAGTGGGTAATAAAATTGTTTTTTTCATGACAGCACAAATTTAAGCTAGATGGTTCAAATTTTTGCGAAAATAAGCCATGCAAGAGTTAACTTTGTACCTGTTTTTAACTTTTTAACAAAAACTTTCAAAATGACAGCAGCAGACATACTAAAAGCATTAAGTAACGTACAGGAACCTGACTTGGGAAAGGACTTGGTGACTTTGAATATGATACAGGATATAAAAATTGATGGCCTTCAGGTAAGCTTTACAATTGTATTGACAACACCGGCTTGTCCAATGAAGGACTTAATGAAAAATGCATGTGAAAATGCCATTAAATTATTAGTCAATAAAGAAGCCATTATAACAGTCGGGTTTACTTCAAATACCACTTCTCTTCGCAAAACAGATGATAAAATTTTATCAAAAGTTAAAAATATTATTGCAGTAGTGAGTGGAAAGGGAGGGGTAGGAAAAAGTACCGTATCGGCAAACCTTGCACTAGCATTGGCTGAAGGCGGCGCAAAAGTAGGTTTAATGGATGCTGATATTTATGGGCCTAGCGTACCAATTATGTTTGGAGTAAGAGGACAAAGACCTTTAATGAAAGATGAAAATGGGCAGGGTATTATTATTCCTATTCAAAAATTTGGAATAAGCCTAATGAGTATTGGATTACTTGTTGATGAAAAAGACGCTGTTGTTTGGAGAGGTCCAATGGCGAGCAGTGCCATAAGGCAGTTTATTACCGAAGTAGATTGGGGGGAATTGGATTATTTAGTTATTGATATGCCGCCAGGTACTGGCGATATTCATTTGACCATTATGCAAACAGTTCCAGTTACCGGTGTTGTAATTGTTACTACGCCTCAAACAGTAGCGCTTGCCGATGCAAAAAAGGCCATTGCTATGTTTGGCCAAGCAAATGTCAAAGTACCTATTATTGGATTAGTTGAAAACATGGCATATTTTACGCCAGCTGAATTACCAAACAATAAATACTATTTATTTGGAAAAGAAGGCGGAAGAAATTTAGCATCAGAATATGATTTACCTTTTTTAGGACAAGTTCCATTGGTGCAATCTATCAGAGAAGGGGGTGATGCAGGCGTTCCTGCAATGGTCGGAGAGGATGAAATTTCGAAAAGCGCACTGAGAGAAGTTGTTTCAACTGCTGTTCGTCAAATTGCCATTCGAAATGCCAATATGCCCAAAACACAAACTATTACGGTAGCTTAAAAGTTAATCATGTCGAACAAAATAATAATCGCCATTGACGGGTATTCATCATGTGGGAAAAGCACATTAGCAAAGGCGTTGGCTACTAAATTGGAATATGTTTTTATTGATACGGGTGCTATGTATCGTTCCATAGCTTTGTATTTTTTGCGCAATAATATTGCCTTTGATGATCAGGCAGCAATTATAAATGCCTTGCAAAATATTAAGTTACATTTTGAATTTAATGCCGCTACACAAAAAAGTGATATTTACTTAAATGGTGAAAATGTCGAAAGTTTGATTCGCGAAATGAGTGTGAGTTCCAAAGTAAGTGAAGTTGCCGCGATTGCTGCTGTGAGGGACTTTGCTGTAGCACAACAGCAGGCAATGGGCGTTCATAAAGGAATTGTAATGGATGGCCGAGACATTGGTACAGTTGTTTTTCCGCAAGCTGAGTTAAAGCTATTTGTAACAGCCGACCCTTTGATTAGAGCAAATCGCAGATTGAAAGAATTACAAGCTGTTGACCCAACAATCACTTTAGAGGTGGTATCTGAGAATTTACAACACAGAGACTTAATAGATAGTACGAGAGCGCATAGTCCGCTCAGGCAAGCCGATGATGCGTTGATTTTAGATAATAGCCATATTACAAAACAGCAGCAATTTGAAATTGCCTTGAAATGGGCAATGGAGCGTATTGGTTAATAGGCTATCCACTCTTCAATGAGTTGTTCAAGTTCGTTTTCTTTTCCAAAATAGCCTGCAATTTTTCGAATCGATGATTCAACAACTGCATCAGGACAACTTGCACCGCTGGTCATTAATATTTTTACAACAGGTTTTTTAGGGATATAGTTATTAACCTTTACTGCATTTTTTGTTTTCCAATCATTTGAGATGATTTCGTTTTCATCAATAATTTTACTCGCATCATCAATAAAATAAGTTGGTAATTTTTGCTCGCACAATTCAACTAAATGCGAACTATTACTGCTATTTTTCCCACCCATCACAATAGCTAAATCAGCTTTTGTTTCTAATAATCCAATCACAGCTGACTGATTGTCGTTGGTCGCATAACATAGCGTGTCCCTGGTTTCGGCAAAATGAGATTCGATATGATCAACTCCATATTTCTCAACCATGACGTTTTTTAAATAGTCCGAAATAGCTTGTGTATCGGTAGCTAATTGGGTAGTTTGATTAACAACGCCAATTTTGTCTAAATCAAGTGATGGATTAAATCCTTCGGAATATCTTTTTTCAAAATACTGTATAAAATCAGCCTCGCTTAATTTTCCAAGTATGAATGCACCTAGCATTTTGGTTTCATTCATGTCATTTACAATAAGCGTAGGGGTGTTGGAAGCAGCATGAGAAAAAGTTGCTCTTGTTTCCTCGTGTTTAGGCTTTCCGTGAATGATAATTGAATATCCTTTTTTTGCAATTTGTTCACTACGATTCCAAACCTTTTCAACAAAGGGACATGTGGTATTGTATTTTTGAATTTCTATTCCTTTGTCATTAATTATTTTTTCTAATTCTAAAGTGGTTCCAAAAGCCGGAATCATCACCACGTCGGTTGAATTTAATTCTTCAAGTGGTATGATAGAATTACCATTTGTATCGTGCAAAAATTTAACTCCTTTTTGTATTAAATCAGCATTCACCTGAGGGTTATGAATCATTTCGCTTAACAAGAATATTCTTTTGCCCTGATTTTCTTCAATCGTTTTATAGGCGATATTAATTGCATTTTCAACTCCATAACAAAAACCGAAGTGCCTTGCTAAATAAAACTGAATGTTGCCCAAGTCAAGCAAAGTTGGACTAAAATCCTTCTTTAATTTATCGTCATTTTTTCTTTTTTGCTTTATAGCAGTAATTAAAGGACTTCGATATCCATTAGGCACCTCAAATTGCTTCATCTTTTCAACTATTTAACTTTGTTCAGTACAAAAGTACAATAAAATACGGCTTCCTTGCATGTGGGACTTATCTTTGCGCCATGCATTATGTATCAGTAGAAGGGCTTACAAAAAGCTATGGAATTACCCCCCTTTTTAAGGGCATTAGTTTTAATATCAATGAAGGGGATCGCATTGCCTTAATTGCTCGAAATGGAGTAGGAAAAAGCACCCTACTTCGGATTTTATCAGGCAAGGAGCATCCAGATGCTGGCACCTGCAAAATCCATAAGGATGTACATTTAGTATTGTTTGAACAAGAGCCTCAGTTTATTGAAACGGCCACTGTTACACAGAATCTGTTTAATCAAGAACACCCCACCATGAAAGCCATAAGTAATTATGAAATGGCCATGGAGTCGGAGGATGAGGACTTAATCACCAATGCCATCATGGAGATGGAGGAGCATAATGCTTGGGATTTTGAGTCAAAAGTAAAAACCATACTTACGCAGTTAAATATTCATCATTTAGAGCAGCCAGTAGCTAAATTAAGTGGTGGTCAACGCAAGCGAGTTTCTTTGGCGAAAACCCTAATTCAAATTGGTTTTGAACCAAAGCATGTTTTATTGTTAATGGATGAGCCTACCAATCATTTGGATTTAAATATGATTGAATGGCTGGAAAATTATTTAGAACAAGAAAAAGTGACCTTATTATTGGTATCACATGATCGATATTTTTTAGAAGCTGTAACCGATGAGATATGGGAATTGGAGAGAGAAAAATTATATAGTTATAAAGGTGATTACGAAAACTATTTAGAGAAAAAAGCTGCGCGCATTGAATCTGAACTAGCGAGTATCGATAAGGCTAAAAATACTTTTAGAAAAGAATTGGAATGGATGCGCAAGCAACCTAAAGCAAGAACGACAAAGAGTAAAAGTAGGCAGGATAATTTTTATGAGGTTGAAGCAAAGGCAAAACAAAAAATTGATGATACCAACTTGCAATTGGATATGAAAATGACCCGCTTAGGTGGTAAAATTATTGAAGCCAAAAAGGTATATAAGTCCTATGGGGATTTAGTAGTCTTAAAAGGTTTTGATTATACATTTAGCAAGGGTGAACGTATCGGAATTGTAGGCAAGAATGGAGTAGGAAAAAGTACTTTTCTTCAAATTTTACAGGGTATTACGCAGCCGGATAGTGGCAAAATAAATGTAGGTGAGACAATTGTGTTTGGACATTTTAGTCAAGAAGGGCTAGTGTATAAAAAAGACATGCGTGTAATAGAGTACTTGAAAACATTCGCAGAACAATTTCCTTTAGCAAGTGGTGGTTCATTAAGTGCCGCGCAGTTTTTAGAACTATTTTTGTTTACACCCGATAAGCAATACACCTATTTGAGTGCTTTAAGTGGGGGAGAGAAAAAAAGGTTACAATTATTAACCATTCTTTTCAAAAATCCTAATTTCTTGATTTTGGATGAACCTACTAATGACTTGGATTTACCAACATTAGCAGTGCTTGAACAATTTTTAATTGACTACGCTGGTTGTGTTTTGCTAGTTTCCCACGATAGATATTTTATGGATAAACTAGTGGATCACTTATTTATTTTTGAAGGTGATGGCGTTATTCGTGACTATCCTGGAAATTATACTCAGTTTAGGATACTTGAAAAATCAAAACAAAGCTATGCATCGGTAAGTTCTGACATTACCACTTCAAAGGCATCCACTTCAAATGAAAAAATAGTTGCACCAGTACCCGTTGTTGAGAAAAAGGTTGTTGAAAAAATGTCCTACAAGGAAAAATTAGAACTAGAGACTCTAAATAAAAATATGCCTGAATTAGAGGCTAAGAAAAATGAACTTACTGCTAAATTGAATAGTCCAGATTTGAATTACGAAGAGATAATTTCCTATAGTGAAATGCTTGCAAAATTAAATTCAGAGCTAGAAATTGCAGAATTAAGGTGGTTGGCTTTAAGTGAAAAAGAGTAAAGCATAGCATAAAAATGAGGCCTAAGTATAAATTAAATGAGGCCTAAGTAATTTCTTTGCTTATTCTAATGGTTTTAATATTGAATATATTATTTCACTATTAAACCTAACATCATGAAACCAATTGAAAGAATCGCCATCTACCTTCAGTACAAAACAATTTCTCCGCATTCGTTTGAAAGGAACATTAATTTGTCAAATGGGTATTATGCAAAGCAGCTTAAGAATTTAGGATCAGTAGGGTCAGACATTTTAATTAAGGTTCATAATCATTACCCTGATTTAAATATATTATGGGTACTAACAGGGGATGGTCAAATGATTGCCGAGCATGATAGTGCTTTGGGTGTTTCCAATATGGATGATTATCCATTGCGCTATATTTCTGATAATAAGAAACTTAAAAATCTTGAATCAGACTTGGAAAAATTAAATGTCGTTATAAAAGATAAAGAAAAAATTATTGGTCTGTATGAATTTATGCTAAATAACAATCAGCAAAGCAGCACCATCGCAGATATCAGATAAATAGGTTTAAAGTTATCTTGCTTAAAAGGCAAAGATCATATCGTTTTTGAAATAAAAATGCCTCGTTCATGAACGAGGCATTTTTATTTATTGACTTTGCAAAAATTTGTTATGCGTAGGAAGCAACTGGTTCGCAGGTACAAACCAAATTTCTATCACCATGTGTATTATTTACTCTTGCAACGGTTGGCCAGAATTTGCTTTCTTGTACATAAGGAAGTGGGAATGCTGCCGTTTGTCTGGTATAAGGGTGCTTCCACTCATCACTACAAATTACTTTTTGTGTATGAGGTGCATTTTTTAAGGGGTTATCTGTTTTATCAAATTGACCGTTTTCAATTGCTTTAATCTCATTACTAATGCCAATTAATGCATCGCAGAAACGATCTAATTCACCTTTATCCTCACTTTCAGTAGGTTCAATCATGATAGTGCCAGCAACAGGGAAGCTCATGGTAGGAGCGTGAAATCCATAATCAATTAAACGCTTTGCAACATCTTCCGCTTCAATTCCTGCAGTTGCTTTAAAGGGTCTCAAGTCAATAATGAATTCATGTGCACATGTGCCATTTTTTCCAGCATATAAAATGGTATAATGTTTTTCCAATCTCGACTTCATATAATTTGCATTCATGATAGCGTAAGCTGTCGAAAGGGTTAAACCATCCGCGCCTAACATTTTAATGTATGCATAACTAATTAATAAAATACTTGCCGATCCTAATGGTGCAGCACTTACTGCGTTTGCGCCATCACCATTATAGTTATGACCAGGTAAGAAAGGAGCTAACTTATCGTTAACACAAATTGGTCCCATACCAGGCCCGCCTCCAGCATGCGGAATAGCGAATGTTTTATGTAAGTTTAAGTGACAAACATCGGCGCCAATATTTCCAGGACTTGTTAATCCAACCTGTGCGTTCATATTTGCACCGTCCATATATACGAGACCTCCTAAATCATGAATGGTTTGACAAATGTCAATAATGGTTTCTTCAAATACACCATGTGTACTTGGGTAGGTAACCATTAGGGCTCCTAGGTTGTCCTTGTGTAAAACTGCTTTGGCTTTTAAGTCATCAAAGTCAATATTTCCGGCTTCATCACAAGCAACCACTACCACTTTGAAGCCTGCCATTACTGCACTTGCAGGGTTTGTGCCGTGCGCGCTTATTGGAATTAAGACAATATCACGATGTGCTTCATTGCGTGCTTTGTGGTATGAACGGATAGTAAGTAAACCAGCATATTCTCCTTGCGCGCCACTATTTGGTTGTAAGCTACATGCTGTAAATCCTGTTGTTTCACATAAATAGTTACTTAATTCCTTTGTCAATTCTTGGTATCCAATTGTTTGATGGCTTGGTGCAAAAGGGTGAATACCTCCAAATTCAGGCCAGCTAACAGGAATCATTTCAGTTGCTGCATTTAATTTCATGGTACAGCTACCTAAGCTAATCATACTGGTATTTAAAGAAAGATCCTTGTTCTCTAATTGTTTGATATAGCGCATCATTTGTGTTTCACTATGATGGGTGTTAAACACAGGGTGCAATAAATAGGTTGAAGTTCTTACTAAGTTTTCTTGAATATTTGCGTTTTTAACTGTAGCATTTTGCGCATTAGATTTTTTGCCAGTTAATTTTTCAAATAAGGCAACAATATGTTGAATATCATTAGTCGATGTAGTCTCATCAATGGTAATGCTAATTGATCCGTCGTTCAAATAATTGAAATTAATTTCAGCAGCAGTTGCTAATTGTTTCAAGGCATTCGTGTCAAAGCCACTTACTAATAAAGTGTCAAAATAAAAATTATTAGCTTGTTGTAAACCTAATGATTGTAATTGTTGGTCTAAGCTTTGCGTTAATCCATGTACTTTTTCGGCAATTTTTTTAATGCCAGCAGGTCCATGAAATACGGTATACATAACAGCCATATTAGCAAGTAATGCTTGTGCTGTACAAATATTGGATGTTGCTTTTTCTCTTTTAATATGTTGCTCACGTGTTTGTAAAGCCATTCTTAAAGCTCGATTGCCTTGTGCATCCACACTTACTCCAATTAATCGGCCAGGCATTCCTCTTTTAAATTCATCTTTTGTTGCGAAGTATGCAGCATGTGGGCCACCAAATCCCATGGGTACACCAAAGCGCTGTGTATTACCAACGGCAACGTCAGCATTTAATTCGCCTGGGCTTTTTAATAATGTTAAGGCTAAGATATCAGCGATTACAATTACGAAGCCGCCAACCTGATGAACTTTATGGATGAAGGCTTCATAGTCCTCAATACTACCTTTGCTATTTGGATATTGTAAAATGGCTCCAAAAAAACTATTGTCAATACTAGCAGATTGGTAATCGCCTTCAAACAATTCAATATGAATAGGGTTAGCGCGCGTAACTAAAACGTCCTTTGTTTGCTTAAAAATAGAGGCGTCTACGAATAGTTTTGGCTGCGTAATATTATCACCTTTATTCACATGATTAAAAATCATTGCCATGGCTTCAGCTGCTGCTGTTGCTTCGTCTAATAACGAAGCATTTGCAATTGGTAATCCTGTTAAGTCGGAAACCATTGTCTGGTAGTTCAACAAACTTTCTAAACGTCCTTGCGCAATTTCTGCTTGGTAAGGAGTGTATTGTGTATACCAACCTGGATTTTCAAAAATATTTCTAAGAATTACACTTGGTGTAATCGTGCCATAATATCCTTGACCAATATAATTTTTTGCAACAATATTTTTAGCACCTATAGCTTTCAGTGACTGTAACATTTCAAACTCAGATAAACCAGCTGGAATGTTCATTGGTTTTTTTAAACGAATATTATTTGGAACCGTTTTTTCAATTAATTCATTTAATGATTTTGCGCCAATGCTCGCTAACATTTTTTGTGTGTCGGCATCATTCGGGCCAATATGTCTTTTGATAAACTCTGCACCGTTCGTACTTGATTGCAACATAAAAGGAGGTTTTAAATGGCCACAAAGATACTTAATTATCAATGGTTAGGAAAGCCTTTTAAAGTGATTGGGGAAAGCTTGTGGATGACAAGCAAATGTGTTAGATTTGAGCTATGATTGACCCTTCTGTTGAACATTTATACGAAACTCCTGCCCCGGAGATACTCAAAAAGTTTCAAAATTTTTTGAAAAGGGTGGATAAGCGCGTTATTTTAAAACAGCTTCCTGATTTACATGAAGTAGCATTTGAAAAAATCAATTGCTTGGATTGTGCTAGGTGCTGCAAAAATTATTCACCTCGCTTTAAAATGCCTGACATAAAAAGAATAAGTAAAGCGATGGGAATGAAGGAAGTTGCCTTTATTGAAAAATATTTATCTATGGATAGCGAGGGGGATTATGTAGTAAAAACAAAACCTTGCCCATTTTTAGAAGCTGATAATACCTGTGGGATTTACGATTACAGACCGTCGGATTGCGAAAGATTCCCTTATACCGATGAGGATGTTTTTTTTAAACGATCAGCCATTACCATGAAAAATGCTGAATTCTGTCCAGCTGTACATGACGTCATGATTGGACTGTTAGCCAAATAAAAATTGGGGACTAACATTTAGTTGAGCTTAATTTAATATTCCATTTTTCTCAAACTTGGCGCTTTAAACCAGGTAGCAAATACGACCAATAAAGTCATTGAACCACCAAATACTACTGACGGGATTACACCCATTAATTTAGCTGCCACGCCACTTTCAAATTGGCCTAGTTCATTGCTACTATTAATAAACATGGAGTTAACACTCATGACCCTGCCACGCATATGGTCAGGTGTTTTTAATTGAACAATGGTACCTCTTACAATCATACTAAAGCCATCTAATATGCCGCTCATTACTAATGCGGCAAATGATATCCAAAATATTTTTGATAAGGCAAATACAATAATGCAAACACCAAATCCGCCAACAGCAAGTAATAATTTTTTTCCTTGTCCTTTGTTTACGGGGAAAATACTAATCAAAACAATTACGAGCATTGCACCAATATCGGATGCTGCATTTAGCCAACCAAAACCAATGGGGCCCACCTTTAAAATGTCTTTTGCAAATACAGGTATCATCGCAACGGCTCCACCAAATAATACGGCACAGAAATCTAATGACAGTGCCCCTAGCACTTCTTTTGTATTAAATACAAATCTTAATCCCTCCTTTACACTCTCCATTGGTTTTTGATCTACAATAATATCCTTATGAGGAGGTAATGGGTTAATTTTTCGAATAAATAAAAAGCCAATACTTACCATTGAAACGACAACGACTAGTGATCCGGTATGTCCAAATCCTGCAATAATAAATCCCACAATGGCATGCCCAAGTATGGAGGCGGAAAGCCATATACCTTGGTTCCAAGTGGTTGCGTTTTGAAGTAAATTTTTAGGTATGATGGCACCCACAATGGTACTAAAACTTGGTCCCGTGAATGACCTAATGATGCCCGTGCAAAAAATAATAAAATAAATACCTATTGCAATGATTAGGGTATTGTTATCGGTGCTTTGATCTGCTTTATCATTATATATAGATAAACCCAATAACCCCAAAGCGCATATCCAGTATAATACAACCCCTCTTAGTAAAAGCTTTCTTTTTTCACTTACATCAATAACATGTCCCGCGTACAATGCTAAGGATACTGCTGGAATCACTTCAGCTAATCCAATAAGTCCAATCGCAAATGGCTGATTGGTTAGTTCGTATATCCACCAGCCCACTAAAGTACCCAACATTCTAAGCCCCATGATAAATAAAAATCGCCCAATCATTAAATTTTTGAATTCAGCTATTCTGATAGCGCTAAATGCATCATTTTTAATTTCTTTTTGAGTCGATTCCATATTAGCTAGTTAAGGCAAGTTAAAATAGTGCTGACCATCCTCTAAATCTTTTTCTAAAGCATCAGTAATAACTTTAAAATGAGCTTCGTTATATAAGAAATCGGCATTACTAGCATCCACAAAAATAGTTTTAACATTGTGCTGCTTTATATAACTTGTATAAGTCTCTTGAATTTTAAATAAATATTCATCCGGGATGGCCAATTCAAATTTTCTATTTCTTTTTTTAATATTTCCCTGTAGCTTATTTACCGGTGCGTGCAAATAAATGATGATATCAGGTGGGTACAATTGTTGAAAAAATACATCAAACATTTTTTGGTACAATCTAAACTCTTCCTCCGGCAAATTTACTTTTGCAAAAAGTAAGCATTTTGTAAAAATGTAGTCTGAGATAGTAACCTCTTGAAATAGATCTTTGTTTTTTATTAAATCTTGTTGTTGCTTAAATCGCTCAGCTAAAAAAAATAGTTCTAATGGGAATGCGTACTGTTTAGGATTCTCGTAAAATTTTGTCAAAAAAGGATTCTCCGCAAATTCTTCGAGTACCAATTTGGCATTATAATGTTGTGATAATAAATGAGAAAGCGTTGTTTTCCCCGCACCAATATTCCCCTCAATTGCTATAAAACGATAATTCATATTATTATTATTCTTCCTGGCCAAATATAGTAAGCAAGCTGCTTAATAATTTGTTTTTTTATACACAGCTAAAGAATCTCCACAATCTTTCAACAAACTGGCGTTTGTTTTGTTTAAAATAGGATGTAAATAGTTTGGGGCTATCTCAAATAATGGTTCTAATACAAATTTGCGTTCGGCTAATTTTGGGTGAGGAATGGTAATTAAATTCGTTGATATTACTTCGTTGTTAAAATACATAATATCTAAATCAATTGTTCTCGGACCTAATTTAATGGTTCGGATTCTTCCCATTAAATTTTCAATGGATAATAACTTACTCATTAATTCAGCAGCCTGCATATTAGTATTTACCAATAATGCTTGGTTTAAGAAATCAGGTTGATTCGTTTGACCCCATGCAGCTGTTTCGTAAATCGATGATTTTAATTCAATATTCCCAATTTGTTCTTCAATTAGTTTAATGGCCATTGCTAGGTTTGCCATTCGATCACCCATATTGCCACCTATCAAGAGGTATACTTTATTCATACAAGGATTATAAAAGTACCCCAAATATCCATAATTTTACAGCGTTACCCTATTTTAGGCAAACCTATTTTAGCTGGATGTTTTTTCAACTTCAATTTTATATATGAAAAGTTTTTTCAAAATCGTTTTCGCTAGCTTATTATCCTTAATTATTTTTTCACTGATAGGGCTTTTTATTATTATTGGAATTGCTGCTAATTTATCAAGTGAGGAGCCAAGCCAAGTAAGTGCAAATTCGGTTTTAGTGTTAGATTTAAATGAAAACTTTCCAGAACAAACTAAATCAGATGCTTTTACTGAAATATTAAGCAAGAAAAAAGGGAAAATACCAAGTTTGTCAACATTGGTTAATTTGATAAACTATGCTGCTAAGGACTCTTCTGTAAAAGGGATTTATATAAAATGCCAACAAAATCCTAATGGATATGCTGCGTCTGAAGAAATAAGATCAGCACTATTGGATTTTAAAAAATCAAAAAAATTCATCATCGCTTATGGTGAAACCGTTACACAAAAAGGATATTGGATTGCAAATGTGGCGGATCAAATTTACACACATCCTCAAGGTGGTTTAGAATGGAATGGATTTAGTTACGAGTCCATGTTTTTAAAGGGGTTATTGGATAAATTAGAAATTCAGCCTCAAGTTTTTTACGCTGGAAAATTTAAAAGTGCAACGGAGCCCTTTAGATATACTGAAATGTCTCCAGCGAATAAATTACAAACAAGTATTTGGTTGAATGGAGTGTATAATAACTTTATTCAAGGTGTAGCGACACAAAGAAATATCAGCGTTGATACTTTAAAATATTTATCCGATAAAGGGGTTATTCAAAATGGTCAAGATGCATTGAAGCATCACTTAGTGGACGGGCTTTTTTATGATGATCAGGTTAAAAAAAGAATAGCTCAAAACCTTCGTCTGTCAAAAGTACAAGACATTTCATTTGTGAGTTTCAATGAATATGCAACGGCAGTTGCTATCAGAGGAACTGGTGCCGGAAAAATAGCAGTTATTTACGCTGATGGTGATATTGTTATGGGGAAAGGTCAAAATAACAGCATTGCAAGTGATGACTATAGGTCAATTATACAAGATATACGAAATGACAAGAGTATTGATGCTGTTGTATTAAGAGTTAATTCACCAGGCGGTAGCGCATTAGCTAGCGATATTATATGGCGCGAAATTGAGTTATTGAAAAAAGAAAAACCAGTGGTAGTCAGCATGGGTGATTACGCAGCATCAGGTGGATATTATATAGCTTGTAATGCTGATTTAATATTTTCAGACGCGAATACGATAACGGGCTCCATTGGCGTATTTTCAGTAATTCCTAATATTTCTAATTTTATGAAAAATAAATTGGGGATTACATTTGACCGAGTGAATACTTCAACCTATGCCGATGCGCCAAGTTCAACGCGCGCATTAAATGCCACTGAACAAAAGTTTATACAAGCAGGTGTAGATAGCATTTACAACACTTTCAAAAATCGAGTTGCAAAGGGAAGAAATAAAAGAGTTGAATATATTGATTCAATCGCGCAAGGTAGGGTTTGGATAGGGGCTGATGCTATTAAAGTGGGATTGGTTGACCGTATTGGAAACCTCAATGATGCGATTGCTTCAGCTGCTAAAATGGCTCGCTTAAAAGGGTATGGGATTAAGGTTTATCCAGAACCAAAATCCTTTATTGAGGATTTTATAGAAGATTATGAAGATAAGGTTAAGACAAAAGCTATTAAGGAAGAAATAGGGTTGGATCAATGGCAAGCTTTTCAGCAAATAAAATCAATTCAACAAATGGTGGGTGTGCCACAAGCTCGAATGCCTATCTTTGTTGTGAATCATCCATAATTGTATGCGACCATATAGTCAGCTTAAAGCAATGCTTGCCATCACAAAGGCTAGTTTAAGATCCACCTTTAGAAGCCCATCGGCAGTAGTTTTTAGCATTGCTTTTCCACTTATTTTCATATTGGTATTTGGATTTTTAAGTAGTGGAGGTAATATCAATGTGAACGTTGCGATGGATGATAAGTCCGATACCTTAAATGTTGTTTATAAAGCAATTAGACAAATCCCAGGTTTTAAATTCATTAAAGGGGATTCTGAAAAAATTAATAGTGAACTTTCCAAAGGGCGAATTGTAGCTTTAATTAACATCCAAAAAACAGATAATCAAAATGCGCCTTATACTATTAAACTAATTAGTTCCGACGCAGCTAATCCGCAAAATGTTCAATTAATCAAGTCCATTTTAAATTCCGTGATTAGTAAAATAAATGAATCCGCATTTCCACAGGCTCAAACTATTGCGGTGGTTAACAATACCGTTCAAAAAGTACCTGGTAGGGTTTATCGTACCATTGATTTTATACTTCCGGGTCAAATGGGCTTTTCCTTATTAAGTGCAGGTGTATTCGGTGTAGCGTTTTTGTTTTTTAATTTACGTCAACAATTAGTGTTAAAGCGATTTTATGCAACCCCTATAAGAAGGTTATACATTATACTAGGTGAAGCGCTAAGCAGGGTCACCTTCCAATTAATCACGGCAGTTATTATTATAGGAATTGGACACTTTGCTTTTAATTTTACTTTAGTGCATGGGTGGGAAACATTTGCAAGCATTATGGTACTTAGTTTTATCGCACTCGTGTTATTTATGGGCTTTGGATTTATCGTTAGCGGAGTAGCAAAAAGTGAAAGTACGATACCGCCATTAGCCAACTTATTTACACTACCTCAATTTTTATTAGCTGGAACCTTTTTTTCAATCGATAATTTTCCTGCTTGGATGCAGCCCTTTTGTAAAATACTTCCTTTAACGCATTTCAATAATGCCATGAGAGATATTGCTTTTGAGGGAAATAGTTTATTGGAATCATGGGGTGATATTTCAATCTTATTCATATGGATAGTAGTTGTATATGCAGCAGCTTTCAAAATATTTAAATGGGAGTAAAATGAGATTAATAAAACTTTTAATAATAAGTTTATTGGTATTGGGATTATTGGTTACTGCTATTGCTGCTTTATTTCCGTCTACTGTTATAGTATCGAGAGCTATAGAAGTTAGTGCGACAGCTTCTCAAATCGAAAAATATGTTAGTAATTTAAATGAATGGGAGGGATGGATGAGTGATTGGAAAAATAACAAATCGGTTTTGAAAGACAGTACCATGTATATTGGCACACAAACAATTACTTTAACTCAAAAGAATGACACATCTGTGACTTTTAATTGGGTTGCTACTGGACAAAGACCTTATGTTGTTAAGTTTGAATGGATCCCCTTGCAAACAGGAATTTATGTAATACACTGGTCCTTTGAACAACAAGTTAAATGGTATCCTTGGGAAAAATTTCAGACCTTATTAAATGAAAAAGTGCTAGGCTATAAAATGGAAATGGAGTTGGCTAATTTGCGCGACTTATTATTGAAACAAAATAATTGATAGGCTATTTATTTTCCTGCTCCTTTAAAAACTGGATATTTCGTTGTATTCCTTTTAGCTTAGACCTTAATAATGGCGATTTTTTAAATCTTGCCTTAAAGGTGGTTTCTTCAATTTGCAACCAATCAGCTGATTTCATTTGCAGTAAACCATCTAATGGTTTAAATTTCCTTTCATTATGTGATTTACTGAATTGATTCCAAGGGCAAACATCTTGGCAAACATCACATCCAAAAGCCCATTCTTTATAAGGACGATCAGTTTCGATGGTGTCTTTTTTTAATTCAATGGTAAGGTAGCTTATACAATGGTTTGCTTCAATCGTTTTATTGGGAAGTATGGCTTGTGTAGGACAAGCGTCGATGCATTTTGTGCATCCACCACAATAATCTTTTGGATGAGGATCGTCATAAATTAAATCCAAGTCAACAATTAAGGTAGCAATAAAATAAAAGGAACCTGCTTTATGTCTAATTAAATTACCATTTTTTCCAATCCATCCTGCGCCCGACAATTCGGCCCACGAGCGTTCTAAAACTGGAGCTGAATCAACAAATCCTCGACCTTCAATAGGTCCAATCATGGAACGCATCGTGTCTAAAAATTCAAATAATTGTTGCCTAATTACTTCGTGGTAATCTTCACCATAGGCATACTTTGCAATTTTTTCGTCCTGTGCTTTTCCTAATGCTAGATTTTCTTCCGACGGATAATAATTTTTTAAAAAAGTAATCACCGATTTAGCACCAGGTACCAATTTGCGTGGATCAATTCTGAGCTCAAAATTATTTTCCATGTATTGCATATCGCCATGATATCCTTTCTCAAGCCACTGCGTTAAACGCTTTGCATCTTCCGTTAATTCCTTGGCTTTTGCAATACCACAGTAATCGAAGCCCATTTGCTCCGCAAGTTCCTTAATAAATTGGGTATTTGAAAATTCGTTCACACTGTAAAAATAGCAGAAAAACCTTGATAGGACTGACTTTTATTCCGTTTATGTGAATATTATATGACATTATAACTTATATCATAGATTAGCGCTTGTTTTGCCCTTATCTTTCTATAAATAAATAATACTATGAATTTAAATCAATATACCATCAAGGCACAAGAAGCTATCCAAGCCGCGCAACAATTAGCATATAATAACCAAAATGCCGCTATCGAAACAGCGCATTTATTAAAGGCTATTTTGCTGGATAAGGATAGCTCGACCGAGTTTTTATTAAAAAAGAACAATGTAAACCCTTTGTTAGTGCTACAAAAAACGGAGGAATTAATTCAAATTTCTGCCAAGCAGCAAACAGGTGAACCAGCTTCAAGTTTGAGCCGAGATTTAAACGCGGTTATGCTAAAGTCCAATGCAGCGTTAAAAACATTTGGGGATGAATTTGTTACTGTTGAACATTTATTAATTGCCATATTACAAGTTAATGATGCTGCAGGTAAAATATTAAAAGACGCAGGCTTAACGGAGAAAGGTTTAGTAACTGCTATTAAAGAATTAAGAAAGGGTGAAACCATTCATTCAGCAACGCAGGAAACACAGTTTCAGGCATTATCTAAGTATGCAAAAAATTTAAACGAATTAGCCAATAAAGGAAAGTTAGATCCAGTGATTGGTCGTGATGAGGAAATTAGACGAACACTTCATATACTTTCACGTCGTAGCAAAAATAATCCCATATTAGTGGGTGAGCCAGGTGTCGGCAAAACAGCCATTGCCGAAGGTTTAGCAATGCGCATCGTGAATGGCGATGTACCAGAGAACCTGAAAAGTAAAATTATTTATGCACTAGACATGGGCTTATTAATTGCTGGAGCAAAATACAAGGGTGAATTTGAGGAGCGATTAAAAGGGGTCGTGAAAGAAGTTGCTACTAGCGACGGAGAAGTGATTTTATTTATCGACGAAATTCATACTTTGGTAGGAGCCGGTGGAGGTGATGGTGCGATGGATGCTGCAAATATTTTAAAGCCTGCATTAGCCCGTGGTGAATTAAGAGCGATTGGTGCGACGACGCTTGCGGAGTATCAAAAGTTTTTCGAAAAAGATAAGGCATTGGAACGTCGTTTTCAAAAAGTAATGATTGATGAGCCAACTAAGGAAGACGCCATATCCATTTTAAGAGGATTAAAAGAGCGATATGAAACGCATCACCATGTGCGTATCAAGGACGAGGCCATCATTGCCGCGGTTGAATTATCAACCAGGTATATTACGGATCGTTTTTTACCCGATAAGGCGATTGATTTAATTGATGAGAGCGCTGCTAAGCTTCGTTTAGAGATGAATTCAATGCCTGAGGAGTTGGATACCCTAATGCGTCAAATTCGTCAATTAGAAATTGAAAGAGAAGCCATAAAAAGAGAGAATAATCCTGAGCAATTAAAGACATTAAATATTGATATTAGCAATTTAATGGTGCAGCAGGATACCTTAAAGGCAAAGTGGACGGAAGAAAAAGACATTGTTGATAAAGTGCAAAAGGCGAAATCACAAATCGAAAAACTAAAACAAGAAGCCGAAGTTTGCAGAACGTAATGGTGACTATGGAAAAGTTGCAGAAATTAGATATGGTAAATTAAAAGAGGCCGAAACTGATTTAGCGGATTGTACAAAACAATTACAAGAATTAGGCGTGAGTGGAAAGCGTTTAATGAAGGAAGAGGTTGATGCCGAGGATATTGCTGAAAATGTTGCAAAAGCAACAGGCATACCAGTGAGCAAAATGATGCAATCAGAAAGAGAAAAATTATTGCATTTGGAAAGTGAGTTACACAAGCGTGTCATTGGGCAGGAGGAAGCTATAACTGCCGTTTCAGATGCCATTCGAAGAAGCAGGGCTGGATTACAAGATCCTAAAAAGCCCATTGGTTCCTTTATTTTTTTAGGAACAACGGGTGTAGGTAAAACTGAATTGGCGAAAGCATTAGCTGAATATTTATTTGACAATGATTCGATGATGACCAGAATTGACATGAGTGAATATCAAGAAAAACATTCGGTATCAAGACTTGTTGGTGCGCCTCCCGGTTATGTTGGTTATGATGAGGGTGGTCAATTAACGGAAGCAGTTAGACGAAAGCCCTATAGTGTTGTTTTGTTAGATGAAATTGAAAAAGCACATCCAGATGTTTGGAATATTTTATTACAAGTATTGGACGACGGCCATTTGACCGACAACAAGGGCAGAACAGTCAACTTCAAGAATACTATTATTATTATGACCTCCAATATTGGAAGCCATATTATTCAAGAGACATTCGAAGGAGTGACAGATAAAAATTTGGAATCAAAAGTGGAAAAGTCAAAAACCGATGTCATGGCTTTACTAAAGCAAACCATACGTCCTGAATTTTTAAATAGGGTAGACGAAATCATCATGTTCTCACCCTTATTACAAAAACAAATGGCTTCCATTGTTAAAATACAGTTGAATAATTTAAAACATTTGGTTGCAGAAAACGGAATGCATATTGAGTTTAGTAACTACTTAGTTGATTATTTATCGGAACAAGGGTTTGATATGCAGTTCGGAGCAAGACCCCTAAAAAGGTTAATACAAAAAATGGTAGTTAACGAGCTAAGTAAAAAAATATTAAGTGGTGAAATTGATAAATCGCAGAAAGTGCTCATTGACATTTTTGATGGCTTGATTGTTTTCAGAAACGAAGCCTAATTTAACAATCCCCGTCCATTTTTGGATGGGGATTTTTTTTATGTATATTTACTCTATGATGAAAAAGAATGACAGAAAAGCAGCAGTGGGTTTTATATTTATTACCATTTTAATTGACGTTATTGGTTTTGGAATAATTATTCCTGTTGTTCCCCAGTTATTACAGGATTTTTATCATATTACAGACAGGAGAAATGTGGCTGCTATTGAGGAGCCTTTATTGTATCTAACATCAATTTATGCTGTGATGCAATTTATATGCGCTCCTATTTTTGGTAGTTTAAGTGATCAATATGGTCGCCGCCCCATTCTTTTATTATCCTTATTGGGTTTTGGTATCGACTATATTTTTTTAGCATTAGCGCCTTCGGTTGGCTGGTTATTCATAGGACGAATGTTTGCTGGTATAACAGGAGCGAGTATTCCAACTGCTGCTGCTTATATGGCCGATATTAGCGATGAAAGTAATCGTGCAAAAAACTTTGGTATGATTGGCGCTGCATTTGGAATTGGTTTTATCATTGGGCCATTAATTGGTGGCTTGCTTGGTCAAATAGGATTGCGTATTCCTTTTTATATGGCAGCATTCTTAGCGCTTGTTAATGCATTATATGGATATTTTATTTTACCGGAATCATTGAGTAAGGAACATAGAAGAAAGTTCGACATCAAAAAAGCAAATCCAATTGGAGCTTTAAAAAACTTAAATAAATATCCAGCAGTTTTTGGATTAATTGTATCCATGTTCTTTATTTATATTGCTTCTCATTCGGTTCAAAGTAATTGGAGCTTAGCGAATATGAGTAAGTTTGGATGGGACGCCAAAACCATTGGAATTTCATTGGGTGTGGTAGGATTATTAGTTGGACTGGTGCAGGGACTTTTAATTAGAGTAGTGAATCCGAGATTAGGTAATGAAAAGAGTGTTTATATTGGTATTTTATTGTCAGCAATTGGCCTGATATTATTTGCTTTTGCATCACAAAGTTGGATGATGTTTGTGTTTTTAATCCCCTACTGCTTAGGGGGAATTTCAGGGCCAGCATTACAATCACTTATTTCCATTCATGTTGCCAAAAATGAACAAGGTGAATTACAAGGTTCATTAACTGGCTTACAAAGTTTGACGGCAATTTTTGGCCCACCCTTAATGATATGGCTAACTACTTTTTTCTCAAGAAAAGACAATAGTTTACATATATATTTTCCTGGCGCAGGTTTTTTAGCTGGTTCTATTTTCATGCTAATAAGTTCGATCATTGCATATTTGGTGTTAAAAAACGATCCAATCGTAAAAGGACAAGCACCTAAAGCCTAGTTTTGCCGTTTTAATGGGTATTGCTTGTTATATTTGTGTCCAAATTAAAGGCGCAATATGACTCAATTAATGACACAGTTACACGAGACAACTAATTTTATTCAGTCTAAAGTAAAAGAAACTGCTACTACTGCAATTATTCTAGGAAGCGGACTTGGAAATTTAGCTACAAAAATTGAAGTTGATTTTGAAATACCATATAAGGATATTCCACATTTCCCAGTGAGCACCGTGGAAGGGCACAAAGGTCGTTTAGTTTTAGGTAAACTAAACGGGAAGCGTGTTTGGGTTATGGAAGGTCGCTTTCATTTTTATGAAGGATATACCCCTGATCAGGTTGTTTACCCAGTGCGCGTTTTGAAGTTGTTAGGGGTGCAAAATTTATTATTATCCAACGCTGCAGGTGGCGTTAATGCTGATTATGCTGTAGGCGATTTAATGATATTAAGAGATCAAATTAGTTTGTTCACTATAAATCCATTGATTGGTAAAAATGAAGCTGAATTAGGAACGCGTTTCCCAGATATGAGTGAGCCATATGCAGATAGCTTTATTCAAAAAGCAAAAGCAATTGCAAAAGCGAATGACATCAAATTGCACGAAGGTGTTTATGTTGGCGTTACTGGTCCTACTTTTGAAACTAGGGCCGAATATAAGCTTATTAAAGCAGTTGGTGGCGATGTAGTAGGAATGAGTACTGTGCAAGAAAATATTGCAGCTGTTCATTGTGGTATGAAGGTTTTTGCAATTAGCGTAGTAACTGATTTAGGTATTCGTGAGGATAATAATGTAATTACCCATGAGGAAGTATTAGAAGCTGCTAATGCTGCTGAACCAAAATTGACATTAATTTTTAGCGAACTTCTAAAGGAAATCGCTTAATATAATACCCATGTCTTTAATTTATAAATACTTATTTATAATTGTTGCTGTATGTTTTTTTCATAATAGCGTGGAAGCACAAAATTTTGGACAAGGCATGGGTGGGATGTCAAATTTTAATAATTCAAGCCAAAGAAATTCAAAAGCAGATTCTTTAAAAAGAAGAGATAAAAATGCCGACTCCATAACCATATATTATAAGCTTTATAATAGTAATGAAATTCAAAAATTGGATTCAAGTATTAACGATTTTTATAAGCATTATCCATTACCTTATACTTCATATCATTTAGGAAATCTTGGGACTGCGTCAAGATCCTATTTATTTAATTCAATTAAAGAAGCAGGTTGGGATGACGGCTTTCATGCCTTTGATACCTATAACTTTACATTGCAAGAAACCCCTTATTATCAAACTACAAGACCATTTACCGAATTTGGATATTTGCTAGGGAGCAAAGGGGAGCAAATGGTTGATATCAAGCACACTCAAAATAAAACACAGCAATTAAATTTTTCATTTGAATATCGATTTACGAACGCTCCTGGAAATGTAAAAAACCAAAAATCGAATTCAAATCAAATGAGAATAACCGCTCATTTTCAATCGAAAAGAAAAAGGTATGAGTCTTATTGGACTTTGTTATTGAATTCATCAGCATCATCAGAAAACGGAGGGTTGGTAAATGCGGCATTACTAGATAGCCTCTCGCTAAATAATCCATATGAGCTTGAAACGAGACTGGGTATTAGTGGCGCTTCCTTTAGAAATCCATTTAATACTTATGTTGCCACAGGTACATCATATCAAAAAAATATATTTAATTGGAGACAAAGCTATGATTTTGGCCAAAAGGATTCAATTGTAAAAGACACCATAGTTACACATTTGTTTTATCCGAGACTACGTTTGCAAAATGAAATTAAAATACAATCAAGCCAATTTAAATTTTCGGATGCCAATCCAAATATGATGAATTATGCTCAATATTTTGATTTTACATTAGATTCAATAGCGCCTTTTAACTTCACTGATAATTGGAATTATATTAACGACGAATTTAGCATTATTAGCTATCCGGATAAAATGAATAGCAATCAGTTTTTGCAATTAGGCGCAGGGTATGATTTATTTTATGCTAGCTTCCCTAATCAAAACAAATGGAGTAATTACAATATTTATAGCTTTGCGGTATATAAAAATAAAACCAAGAATCAACTATGGGATTTATTAGCATCAGGGAAGCTATTTTTGAATGGGTATCATGCAGGGGATTATAATGCAAAAGCATCTTTGTCAAGGATACTAAATAATAAAGCCACTTTTTTGCAGGTTTCATTTCAAAATTTAAACCGAACTCCATCTTCAAATAC
>JACCDI010165212.1_pt1 | contig 25694 bp, 21 predicted proteins | sample 7442791 | NCBI WGS metagenome assembly JACCDI01 (sample SAMN15323434, study PRJNA562643) | freshwater metagenome | isolation source: river surface water | place: USA:Blue River Watershed | collected 2017-08-15
CGAAAAGCTGTTCTGGAACCTGTTGAATGCAGGAACCGCATAGACCGAAGTCAGTGCTCGCACGCGGCCAAAGGCTTGGTTCACGGTTTGATTGTCTATGGGCGAAGCGATCTGATGGATATCGAAGTCGAACATGGCAAACTCCAGCTGACGGACCATTTTCATCCCCGCCTGGAAGTTGCGGGCGGCGAGCATCCGGGAAAGCAGGCTCGCCGGCAGAGCCTCTCCTGTCGCGTAGTGTCCTGATATCAGGGCGATGGCGGCAGGCTCCCAGCACCAGTTCTCCATCAGCTGGCTGGGAAGTTCGACAGCGTCCCAGGCGACACCATTGATGCCTGCGCTGCGCAGATGGGTCTCGGCAGTCAGCATGTGGTGCAGCCCATGCCCGAACTCATGAAACAATGTTGTCACTTCGTTGTGAGTCAGCAGGGCAGGCTTGCCGCCAGTTCCCTGGGCGAAGTTGCAGATCAGATAAGCAACGGGAATCTGCAGAGTCCCATCGGACAGTTGCCGTCTGGAGCGGCACTCGGCCATCCAGGCACCGGACTTCTTGCCTTCACGCGTGAAGACATCGAAATAGAATCTGGCAACCGTGCTTCCGCCTCGCTTCACCGCGAACGCTTCGACACCTGCTTCCCAGACGCTCATGCCGCTGTCCGGGACTATCTGGACGCCATAAAGTCGACTCGCGGTTTCGAAGAGACCTTGCTGCACCTTCGGGAGTGGAAAGTAGGGCCGCAGTTCTTCCTGCGAAACATCGAAGCTGTGCTTGCGCAGCTTTTCGCTGTAGTAGGCAACGTCCCAGGCTTCGAGCACAGGCACTCCATGATGTTGGCGGGCGAATTCCTCCAGTTCTGCATACTCGCGACGCGCAGCAGGGACAGCCAGTTCACACAGATCGTGCAGGAATTCGTTCACCCGAGTCACGGACCTGGCCATCTTGCGGGCCACCGAGACTTCTGCATAGCACGCATAGCCAAGCAGGGAAGCCAGCTGTGCGCGGCAATTCAGGATCTCGACGATCAGGCCCTGATTGTCATGCTTTGGGTCATGCCCGCCTTGATCTGAAGCTCGAGTGACATACGCGGAATAGATACGCTCACGCAGGGCACGATTGTCGGCGTTGGTCATGACGGCGATGTAGCAGGGCGCATCCAGCGTCAACAGATACCCAGGCTTGCCGCGCTTTTCTGCGAGTGCAGCAGCCGCCTGAATGCTCGACTCGGGCATTCCGGACAATTCACCCGCATCGGTGATATGGAGCGTCCATGCCGCAGTCGAATCCAGTACATTGTTGCTGAACCTGGTCGAAAGGCTGCTGAGGCGAGCTTCCAGTTCCGCGAATTCCTGCTTCCGCTCCGCTTCCAGGTTGACGCCGGACAGGCGGAAATCCAGCACGTAATCCCGGAGGATCTTGCGCTGCGAAGCATCCAGCCCCAGATTTTGGGCGCGATCAGCCAGCCGCTGCACCGCATCGAACAACTCGCGATTCTGGCCAAGCTCCGTGTAATAGGCCGTGATCCTTGGCTGACACAGGTTGTAGGCTTCCCGGATCTGAGGCGTATTCTTGACAGCATTGAGATGACTGACCGTTGACCACACCTTGCTCAGGCGATCTTCCATCTCATCCAGCGGCAACATCAGGCTTTGCCAGGTGGGCTCCAAGGCATTCTGGGAATCACCCAGAAGCTGCTGCAGTTGTTCTCTGTTGGCCTGCAGGACCGTGTCCACGGCTGGTTCGATATGTTCCGCCTGAATTGAAGAAAAATCAGGCAGGCTGGTGAAATTGAGCAATGGATTGGTCGTCATGAGTTCGTCTGTCCCCTTGTTCACTGTCATTGATCACGCGCGATCCTGTCTGTTTTCCCGGGCTCGGCCGCCCTATAGTACTGCAAGCGCTGGTTTGGCCAGCGCCAATTTTCACCCGTCAAAAAGGAAGCTGCGATGTCCCTGCGCGCGTTTGAAGGCTTTTACCCCTCACTTGACCCCAGTGTCTTTGTGGACGAGACCGCACTGATCATCGGCCAGGTGAGCGCCGGTGCAGACAGTTCGTTCTGGCCACTTGTCGTCGTGCGCGGCGACATTCACCGAATCAGCATTGGCGCGCGCAGCAACATCCAGGACGGCACGGTGATCCATGTGACACATGACGGGCCGTTCAATCCCGGCGGCTATGCCACCACCATTGGTGACGATGTGACCGTCGGACACAAGGTCATGTTGCACGGTTGCACCATCGCCGACCGCGTGCTCATCGGCATGGGCGCGATAGTCATGGATGGGGCGGTGGTGGAGTCGGAGGTGGTCGTGGGCGCTGGCAGTCTTGTCACACCGGGCAAGCGACTGGAGAGCGGCTTCCTGTATGTCGGTTCGCCCGTAAAGCAGATTCGGCCGCTTTCCGAGAAGGAACGCGCTTATTTCACTTACTCGTCACAGCGCTATGTCGAATTGAAGAACCGTCACCTGCAATCGTTGTCACGGCCGTGAGTCCGGGAGCCGGGCGGCCAACTCCAGGCGCAATGCATCGATGATCGCCGCCGTTTGCGGCGTGACTCCGCGCCAGAGGGAAAAGGCCTTGGCCGCCTGCTCCACCAGCATGCCAAGTCCATCAATCGCCTTTTCGGCACCAGCACGATGCGCCCACTGGACAAACGCTGTTTGCCCCTTGCCATAGACCATGTCGTAACACCAGGTCCGTGCATGCAGCGCGCCCGCTGGAATGGAGGGCACATCGCCGTGAAGCCCGGCAGATGTGCCATTGATGATCAGGTCAAATGGCTGCGCAAAGGGCGACTCTGAACGCCATGCCGTGATGTCTGCCTCCCCTTTGAAATGCTCCGCCAGCTGGACGGCCTTGTCATGACTACGATTCAGGATGCAGAGGTGCGCAGGACGTTGCTCCAGCAACGCGGGAATGACCCCTCGCACTGCGCCGCCCGCTCCCAGCAGCAGAATGCGGCGCTCGGCGAGGCGGGCGCCGTGGTTGGCGACGAGATCCCTCAGCAAGCCATGACCATCGGTATTCTCTGCACACAGGACCCCGCCGGCATCGAGGTAAAGCGTGTTGGCCGCGCCACACGCTTCGACGGCAACACTGCGCTTGCGGGCCATGGCGCAGGCGCGCTCCTTGAAAGGCACTGTGATGTTGAGGCCGGATCCCCCCTCATCGAAGAATCGGGCGACTGCTGCTTCGAATTGCGCAGGCTCGACATCCATGGCGGTGTACTGCATGGCCTGTTTGGTCTGTGCCGCAAACTGAGCGTGAATCCAGGGCGAGCGGCTGTGACTGATCGGATGACCGACAACGGCGTAACGATCCACGAAACCCTCCTAGACCCACTCGCGGAATCGCAAGTAGTCGCTGTAGAGGCGCGCCTCTTCTGTGCCGGGCGCCGGTACCCAGTTGTAGTCCCAGCGCACGACCGGAGGCAGTGACATCAGTATGGACTCGATACGGCCAACGCCCGACTGCAAGCCGAAGAGAGTGCCGCGATCGTAGACGAGGTTGAACTCCACATAGCGGCCACGACGATAGGCCTGGAAGTGCTTGTGGTGTTCGCTGTAGGGAGTCGCGCGGCGCCGCTCGACGATGGGCGCATAGGCCTCGATGTAGCTGTTGCCGAGCGCCTTCACCATTTCGAAACTCGAGGCGAAGCCTGGCTCATTGAAGTCATCGAAGAACAGACCCCCGACCCCGCGTGGCTCGCCGCGATGCTTGATGAAGAAGTACTCGTCACACTCCTTCTTGAAGCGCGGATAAAGATGGGCTCCGAATGGCTCGCAGGCATTCTTCGCCGTCTGGTGCCAGTGTCGACAGTCTTCGTCGAAACCGTAATAAGGGGTGAGGTCGTAACCGCCGCCGAACCACCACACCGGTTGCTCACCCTCTTTTTCTGCCACGAAGAAGCGGAAGTTGGCGTGAGAGGTCGGCACGAAGGGATTGTCCGGATGAATCACCAGGGACACGCCCATCGCCTGGAAGGAGCGCCCGGCCAGCTCCGGCCGGGTAGCAGAAGCGGACGGCGGCAGTCTGGATCCAAATACGTGCGAAAAATTGACACCGCCCTTCTCGAAGACGGCTCCCTGACTGATGACACGGCTGCGCCCGCTGCCGCCGGCATCGCGCTCCCAGGCGTCGGTGATGAAGCGAGCCCGTCCGTCGATGGCCTCAAGGCGATTGCAGATCGAGTCCTGCAGCCCGAGCAGGTACTCCTTGACTGCGCTGATAGTGACGGCTTCCAGTGGATTGCTGGCCATGTTTGGCTCCTGCGGCTTGAAAGGTGAACTGGACGCTCAGCGGACAACACTTCCCGAGCATGCATCAATGATTCTTGTGTCAGTAGTCTGCCTCCCTGGCTTTCCGGAGATCACACCGTCGACTTTCCTGCCCAGATGTTTTACTGCCTGCAGAGTACTCCTGAGCGGGGCCTCGCTCTCGCGGTTGGCAGAAACCGAAACCAAGGGCCCGCCGAATGCCAGACACAATGCCTGCAGGAGAGGGTGGGCACTTGCACGAATGGCAACACCTCGTTGCGATCCCTTGATCCAGGAGGGAATCTGATCATCGATGTCCGGAACCTGCCATGTGGCAGGACCCGGCCAGCTGGCCACGATGGCGTGGCGCTGCTTTCTCGTCAGACCATCCAGGAGATGTTCGACTTGCGCTATCGAGGCGGCAACCAGCATCAGGCCATCCTGTTCCGAGCGATCCAGGATGGCGCGAAGTCTGCGGGTGCTCGTCTCGTTTTCGGGATCGCAGCACAAGTCCCAGAATGTGTCAGTGGGACAGGCCAGGACTTTGCCATCCAGCAGCTGCATCGCAGCCTGCCTGATTTTCCAACGTCCTTGCTGCACGAGCAGAGTCCTCTGACTTACTTGCGAGATTCCTGCAGGGCACGATCCTGAGCTTGCACACTGGCTGCTTTCTGTTCGCGCTCGGCGCGAACTCTCTGGGCCAGAGCGGGATCCTGCAAGGCCAGTATCTGCGCCGCGAGATAACCGGCATTCTTGGCGCCGGTCTTGCCAATTGCCACTGTGGCAACGGGGATTCCCGCGGGCATCTGGACTGTGGACAGCAAGGAGTCCATGCCTTGCATGGGGCCGGAGTCGATGGGAACGCCAATGACTGGCTTGAGGGTGTGTGCGGCCACTGCCCCGGCCAGATGCGCGGCCAGTCCAGCCCCGGCGATGAACAATGCACAGCCGCGCGATTCGGCATCACTGATGTACTGCTGTGTCGCTGCCGGCGTCCTGTGTGCAGAAGTGATCTTCATTTCACAGCGCACACCAAGCCCGGACAGGACATCACTGGCTCCCTGCATGACAGGCAGATCGGATTCGGAACCCATGAGAATCGCCACGAATGGACCGGACATTTTGCACCTCTGCTTGCGAATTTTGAGCCGGAGAAAGTACAGGACTCTCAGGGGCCTTGCAAGGGCGCAACACCGCGCAGCACATAGCGGCCAGCCTCTGCGTGCACTGCGCCGGCAAGCTCCAGAGTCAGCAAATCCGCCTGCAGTTCAAGTGCGTTTCTGCCGGTGCGGGCAACGATGACATCAAGGCTGGCCGGCTCGAATCCCAGCTGGGCAAGCAAGTCCCGCTGAGCCGGAGTGAACGAAGGACTGCGCTGTGCATTGCACAGCCGGCTTCTGCCCCTGGTGACAGCTGCGGCATTGCGAGTGGACAACTCGAGCAATCCGTCGAGAGAGGTCCACAGATCTTCCGGCGTGTCGGCGAGTGTAGCCCCGTCTCGGATAAGGCGGTGGCAACCTCTCGCGAAAGGATTGCGAATCGCTCCCGGGACGGCAAAGACTTCTCGATTCTGTTCCATCGCCATTCTTGCAGTGATGAGCGACCCGCTTTGCAGCGCTGCTTCGACCACAAGAACCCCGATGCTCAACCCGCTGATGATCCGATTGCGACGGGGAAAGTTGACGGGAAGCGCGGGATAGCCGAGCGGGAACTCCGAAACCAGCGCGCCGTTTTCCAGGATCCGGGAAGCCAGCCGTGCATTCGAGCGCGGATAGATCTGTTCAACCCCTGTTCCCATGACCGCGTTGGTGATCCCGCCTGCATCCAGAGCCGCTGCATGGGCAACGGTATCAATGCCAGTTGCCAGACCACTGCACACGCCCAGCCCCTTGTTCACGATCTCGTTGACGAACATGGCGGTGTTGTCGCGACCGTCGACGCTGCCTCTTCGACTGCCCACGACGGCAATCTGAGGCAACTGCAATGCGTCAACGTTGCCGCGAATGAAGAGCAAAGGGGGAGGGTCGGCAATCTCACGCAAAAGAATCGGATAGAGAGGATCCGTCAGCGATAGCAGTCGATGGTCCTCCTGACTGCTCCAGACCAGCGCTGCCTCCGCCTTTGCGCGTGCATTCGCCGATTGCAGCGCCTTTTGGAAAACCAACCCGATTTCGTTGTCGGCACTGGCCAATTCGCGCAGCCGTTCGTGGAACCCGCCTGGCTTTGTGCTGACCAGCAGCAGTTCTCGCGCGAGAGAGAGTGAAATGCTGTCGTCATGAAACAACGTCAGCCAGTCAAGGAACTCCTGGGAATTCATGCTTTTGATCATCCTTGATCGAAAGTGGAATTGTGTTCAACGAAGACTCACGGCGAGCGAACGAAGTCTCCTGCAGCCGAAGGTTCGGTGAGTGTCAGGATGACACCGTAGCTCATGCGTTCGAAAGTCTTGTATACCAGAAGCAGGCCAATCTCTGTTGCTGGCAGGGTGACACTGCTTCTCGCCACGACATCCTCGACAACGTTGCCTTTGCGCAGAATTGACAGCAGGTCGCCTTCGTCCAGGCCGTCCGACATGCCGAGATCGATGACCACTGACTCGAACTGCGCTGCCTGACTCTCATTGTTGAGCAGACCGATGATGCTGCCCTCGAGAGTCGACTCAGGCGAGCGCGGAAAGTAGTTCAGCTCGAGACGGGCGACTTCACGCGGGAGCAGACGGTCTCCGGCCTTCAGTTCCTCGTCGCTTTGCACGATGAGCGCACGCCGCAATCCATCGCCTTCATCCGAAATCACTGTCAGTTCGCCCAGCTTGATGGCTTCCTGCCCGAGCACAGCGCCTTCGTCATCGCGATAAACGGCACCGAGTCGAAACACATCAAAACCCGTTTCGGTGCTGGGCCATTCCCCGCGGACAAACACTTCATGACCGGCACCCATGATCAGATTTCCCGTGGCGCTCGACAGGATGTAAGGGGCTGATTCGAAAGCTTGCTTCTCGACAATCCGATTTTCCACCAGAAAGCCTTGCAAGGCCTGCCGAGGAATTGTGGGAATGGGGTTGAGCAGCGGTGACTCACGTACCGTGGGGCTGAGTCTGACGACCTGACGACCCGCTCGCTCCATGACAAGCCTTGGCCCGTCTGCCGTGGCGATCAGCTGCAGCACGTCGCCGGGATAGATGAGGTCCGGGTCCTGAACTTCGGGATTGCCTTGCCATATTTCAGGCCAGCGCCAAGGTTCCTGCAGAAACACCGAGGCGATGTCCCAGAGCGTGTCGCCTTCCTTCACCACATAGGTTTCGGGAGATCCGGGTGCAAGTGTGAGTGTCTGAGCCTGGATGTTCGTCAGAGGCAAGGCTGCCATGACCATACACGCGCATGCCAGGAGTAGCCTCTTCAGTCTAGACGCGTTCATATTTACAATCCGGCTCGTTTGGGAGAGGTGCCGTATCTTAGCAATACGGTATACTCAGCACTAGAAGCAGTTCACAATCCTGTTTTAAATTTCAATCCTAAGTTCGCGCGCTTGCTGGTATTTATCGCATATGGCCATACTGAACATCCTCGAGTTTCCTGACCTGAGGCTGCGCCGCAAGGCGACACCCGTGGTTGAGTTCACCCCGGAATTGTCGCGCACCATCGACGACATGTTCGAGACCATGTATGCCGCTCCCGGCATTGGCCTGGCGGCCACCCAGGTGAACATCCACAAGCAGCTGATCGTGATCGACATTTCGGACAACAAGGACACGCCTCTCGTCTTCATCAATCCTCGCATCGAAATTATAGACCAGACGCTGGAGGACTATGACGAAGGCTGTCTTTCCGTGCCAGGCTTCTACGAGACGGTATCGCGTCCGCGCATGGTCCGCATTCACGCGCTGGATCGTCATGGCGAACCATTCGTCATTGAGACAGACGGCTTGCTCGCCACCTGCATCCAGCACGAAATGGATCATCTCAATGGCAAGCTGTTCGTCGACTATCTGAGCAGCCTCAAGCGCGAGCGCATACGCAAGAAGCTCGAGCTGGCCCACAAGGAATCCGCCTGATACACCCACTGGATCACCTGCGTCGCAAGGCGTCGTCCGGTCCACCTCCGGAACATCTATGAGCAGATTGAGAATCGTCTTCGCGGGCACACCGTCATTTGCTGCAGGCATCCTCGAGGCACTGCTGCGGTCCGAGCATGAGGTCGTCGCCGTCTACACGCAGCCCGATCGGCCTGCCGGTCGCGGCAAGCAGCTGCAGGCGAGCGCCGTGAAACAGATGGCGGCCGCGCGAGGCCTGCCAGTCCTACAGCCGCAAAGCCTGCGAACGGAAGCAGCTGCCGGCGAGCTCGCCCAATGGCATGCCGATGTCATGGTGGTCGTCGCCTACGGGCTAATTCTTCCTCAGGCGATTCTGGACACTCCACGATTGGGTTGTGTGAACGTCCATGCCTCTCTCTTGCCGCGCTGGCGCGGTGCGGCACCGATCGAGCGTGCCCTGCTGGCAGGCGACGCTCGCACCGGCGTCACCATCATGCAGATGGACAAGGGTCTGGATACCGGTCCGATGCTGTGCACTGAAGAAGTCGACATCACGGAGGAGGACGACCGCATCAGCCTTGAGAGCAAACTCGAGCAGGCCGGGATCAAGGCGCTGCTGCATGCTCTGGCTGATCTGGAACAGTTCATCCTTCACGCCAGTTTGCAGGATCACGGCGCGAGCACCTATGCCGCCAAACTGGAGAAGCACGAGTCCCTGATCCTCTGGGACCAGGACGCACTCTCAATCAATCGACAGATTCGCGGCATGGTCGGGCGCCAGCCGGCCTTTGCGCAGTATCGGAACGAACGAATCCGGATACTGGCCGCGTCCGTGCTGCCAGGGATCGCTGCCTGCAATCCGGGCACGCTGATCAGTGCAGATCGCGACGGGCTGCGCGTCGCTTGTCTCGATTCGACTCTGAACATCACCCGGATTCAGCTGCCTGGAAAGAACGCCGTGAGCATTCGCGATTTCCTCAATGCACATGGAAGCTACTTCGAGCCCGGTTCGCAGTTCGACGCAGTGACAGCCGCTGCACCATGAAACCTGGCCAACTGCGCGCACAGGCTGCCACGATTCTCAGCAGACTCCTGCAGCAACAGGGTTCTCTTGCCACGCTGCTGGAGCGCCCGAACGACAACGCCCAGGACTTTCCCTTGCTGCAGGAAATCTGCTTCGGCACCTGCCGCTGGTTTTTCCTGCTGGATGCCGTCCTGGCGCAATTGCTCGAGAAGCCACTGAAGACCAAGGATCAGGATATTCGCTGCCTGCTGCTGTGCGGGCTGTACCAGCTGCATGGGATGCGCGTTCCGGAATACGCGGTCGTCAATGAAACCGTGGCGGCTACTCTGGTATTGAAGAAGCAGTGGGCCAAGGGCCTGGTGAACGCCGTGCTGCGCGCGTTCCTGCGTGACGCTGATACCTTGCTTGCACGAGCCAGGCAATCCGATGCATCACGCCTGTCCCACCCTGACTGGTTCATGCAGGCCATGCAGGCTGCCTGGCCCGAGCACTGGGAGGCCATTCTGGAGGCCAACAATCAGCACCCCCCGATGACACTTCGCGTCAATCTCGCGCGAATCGCCAGGCAGACCTACCTTGAGCAACTTTCCCTGGCGCAACTTGCGGCACACCCAGGCGAGCTGTGCGGCAGCAGCATCTATCTGGAACATGCCCAGCCGGTGACAGCCTTGCCCGGTTTCGCCGAAGGACAAGTCAGTGTGCAGGATGAAGCCTCTCAGCTGATTCCGGATCTGCTCGACCTGGAGCCCGGAGTCAGCGTGCTGGACGCTTGCGCAGCGCCTGGCGGCAAGACCTGTCATCTGCTGGAGCGCGGTGTTCCATTCGCGTCACTGCTGGCGCTGGACAACGACGCCAGACGCCTGGAACGTGTGCAGCAGAATCTGGATCGACTGCAGCTGCATGCCACGCTGGTGTGTGCTGATGCAGCGCAAGTCGACGCATGGTGGGATGGTCTGCCCTTCGACCGGATCCTTCTGGACGCTCCCTGTTCCGCTACCGGCATCATCCGTCGCCATCCCGACATCAAGTTGCTGCGTCAGGAAGATCAGGTCCTGGCCTTGCAGCGTGAACAATTGCGGCTGCTGTCCGCGCTCTGGCGAACCCTGAAACCGGGAGGACTGCTCCTGTACTCCACATGCTCCGTGCTGCCGCTCGAAAACTCGGATGTCATCGGTCGCTTCCTTGCGGAGCAGGCGGACGCAAAACACGAGGAAATTCCAGCCAACTGGGGAGTAGAATGCGCCCACGGCAGACAGCTGCTGCCCGACGCCGCGGGCCACGATGGGTTCTTCTTCGCGCGGCTGCGCAAGACTCCGGAGACATTGCTTAGATGAAGATCATCATCCTTGGGGCGAACCACGTCGCCGTCTCGCTCGCCGAGAATCTCGCCAGCGAAGCCAATGACATCACCATTGTGGACCCTGACGCAGACAAGCTGCGGGAGTTGAAGGACAGGATCGACATCGGCACGGCGGTGGGTCAGCCCTCGTACCCTGACGTGCTGCGCATGGCGGGCGGAGACGATGCCGACATGCTGATCGCGGTGACCGAAAATGATGAAGTGAATCTCGTGGCATGTCAGATCGCCCAGGTCCTGTTCAAGACGCCCAAGAAGATCTGCCGCCTGCGCTCCGCATCCTACATGTCAGCCGAAGGCCTCTTCGAGCCAGGCGCCATCGCGGCCGATGTGGTCATCAGCCCCGAGCAGCTGGTGTCTCACTACATCGAGCGGCTCATCGACCTGCCAGGCTCACTGCAGGTCCTCGACTTTGCCGAAGGCAAAGCGCAGCTGGTAGCCGTCAAGGCCTACTACGGTGGCCCCCTGGTCGGTCAGGAGATCCGCTTCCTGCGCGAGCACATGCCGAACGTCGACACCCGCGTCGCGGCGATCTTCCGGCGCGACACGGCCATCATGCCGGAAGGCTCCACTGTCATCGAGGCGGACGACGAAGTGTTCTTCATTGCTGCCCAGCGCAATATCCGCAGGGTGATGGGAGAACTGCGCCGCCTGGATCGCCCGTATCGGCGCCTGATCATTGCCGGCGGCGGCAACATCGGCTCGCGTCTCGCTGAAGCGGTGGAGTCGCGTTACCAGACCAAGATCATCGAACACAATCCGCAGCGCTGCGCCTATCTGTCCGAGCGCCTGAACAAGACGATCATTCTCAACGGCGCGTCTTCCGACAAGGAGCTGCTGCTGGAGGAGAGCATCGAAGACACCGATGTGTTTCTTGCGCTGACCAACGATGACGAGGCCAACATCATGTCGTCGATGCTCGCCAAGCGACTGGGGGCTCGCAAGGTCATGACCCTGATCAACAACCCGGCTTATGTCGACCTGGTGCAAGGTGGCGAGATCGACATCGCGATTTCCCCCCAGCTCGCCACGATTGGCAGCCTGCTCACCCATGTGCGACGTGGCGACATCGTGAATGTGCATTCGCTGCGCCGTGGCGCGGCGGAAGCTCTTGAGGCCATTGCGCACGGTGACAGTCATTCCTCCAAGGTGGTCGGCAAGGCCATCGAGGATATCGAGCTGCCCCCCGGGACAACGATCGGTGCCATCGTGCGAGACGACGAGGTACTGATTGCCCATGACAACATCGTCATTCAGTCGGGGGATCATGTCATCCTGTTCCTGGTCGACAAACGCCGAATTCCTGAAGTGGAACGCCTCTTCCAGGTCGGCCTGACTTTCTTCTGAGACGATCATGCACCTGAGCGTCGTTTCCAAGATCCTGGGTGTGCTGCTGATGCTGTTCAGCATGCTGGCTTATCTGCCTTCGATGCTGGTGTCACTTCTGTATGCCGATGGTGAATTGTCCTCGTTCGGCACCGCTCTGTTCATCACCTTCAGCACCGGGTTCATCCTCTGGCTGTTGACCTGGCGGGCAGCGAAGGAACTGCGCACGCGAGATGGCTTCCTGATCGTGACGCTGTTCTGGTCAGTGCTGGGCACCTTCGGCGCATTGCCATTCTATTTCTCCGCAGAGCTGCCGCTTTCCATCACCGATGCGGTTTTCGAATCAATTTCCGGCCTGAGCACCACTGGTGCCACCGTCATCGTCGGCCTCGAGGCGGTTCCGAAATCACTGCTGTTCTACCGTGCACAACTGCAGTGGCTTGGCGGCATGGGAATCGTGGCACTGGCAGTGGCTGTACTGCCCATGCTGGGCATCGGCGGCATGCAGTTGTACAGAGCGGAGAGTCCAGGCCCCGTGAAGAATGACAACCTGGTGCCTCGCCTGGCCGAGACAGCCAAGGCTCTCTGGTATATCTACCTTGCCCTGACAGCCGCCTGTGCGCTGGCCTTCTGGGCTGCAGGCATGAGCTTGTTCGATGCCATCTGCCACAGCTTCGCCACTGTCGCGATCGGCGGGTTCTCGAACTATGACGCCAGCCTGGGGCATTTCGACAGCGCTGCCATCAACATGATTGCGACTGTTTTCATGGTGATTGCGGGTGGCAACTTTGCGCTGCATTTCACTGCCTGGCGCATGCACAGTGTGACGCAATACCTCCGCGATCCGGAATTCAAGTTCTACCTCTGGATTCTTGTGCTGCTGTCCGCGGCCACGAGCATTGTGCTTTACTCGAGCAATACCTACAGCGGATTCGACTCCCTCGTTCACGGCATCTTTCAGAGCGTCTCGATTGCCACCACGACTGGCTTCACTACAGCGGACTTCAGCCACTGGCCGTCCTTTCTTCCCTATATGCTGATCTACGCGTCGATCATTGGCGCCTGCGCTGGCTCCACCGGCGGAGGCATGAAGGTGATCCGGATTCTGTTGATTCTGAAACAGGGCCTGCGGGAAGTGCAGCGGCTCATTCATCCCAACTCCATCATCCCCATCAAGCTGGGCAACACGCTGGTGCCAGATCGGATCATCGAAGCGGTTTGGGGGTTCTTCGCGGTTTACGTGATGGTGTTCCTGGCACTGCTTCTGGCGATGCTGGCGACAGGCCTGGATGTGGTGACCGCGTTCAGTGCCGTCGGGGCCGCCATCAATAATCTCGGGCCCGGTTTGGAAGGGGTGTCGCAGAACTACAGTCTGATTTCGGACTCTGCGAAGTGGATTCTCTGCTTTGCGATGTTGCTCGGACGCCTTGAGATCTTCACCTTGCTGGTGCTTTTCCTGCCCATGTTCTGGCGACGCTAGCGGTACAGCGCATTCTTGGAATGGTCGGGCTGGTGCTTGAAGCGACGATATTCCCACTGGTATTGCCCGGGAACCTCTCGCACACAGCGCTCCACCATCTCATTCAAGGCGGCTGCGGCAATTTCTGCCTCGGGATGGGCCAGCGCTGAGTCAACCGGTGCCATGCGTATGGCAAATCCTCGGCCCTTGGGCAGTCGCTCGGCATACATGGCCACGAGCGTTGCGTCCGTCCGCGCAGCCAGACGCGAGACCAGTGTCATGGTCAGAGCCGGAACACCAAAGAACGGCGCGAACACGCCGCTGTCGAGCGCTGGCTCCTGATCCGGAAGAATGCCCACAATCTCGCCGCGCTCCAGTGCCTTCACCAGCATCGCGACGCCCTTGCGCGTCGTGGGTGCCAGCTGTGCACCGGCACGCGAACGGTAAGAGATCATAGCGGATTCGAATCCAGCAAGTTTGGGCGGGCGGTACAGATAGGTAGTTGCGGCCCGGCGATCCAGATGCAGGCCACACAATTCCCAATTGCCTATGTGAGGAGCCAGGACGATCACGCCCTTGCCGCGTTGCAGCGCCTGCTCCAGAACGTCCTGGCCAGTGACCTCGACCACGCATTCCAGGACCTCGTCAACCGGTCGAACCCAGACGCGCCCCAGCTCACAAGCGAACTTTGCTGTTTCCAGAATGCTGCTGCGCGCCAGTTGCTCACGCTCCTGCTCCGTCATCCGGGGAAAGCACAGTGAGAGATTGCGCAGGGTGATCCGTCGTGCATCTGCAGAGAAGTTCCAGACCAGGGCCGCCAATGGCACAGCCAGCGCGTGGGCCTGGCGCAAGGGCAGCAGGGCGGTGACGCGCAGCATGAGTTTGAGAAGCCAGACCTTGATGGATTGGATTTGCAGACTCCTGCCTGAGGCTGGGGTAAGGAAAGACGGGCCGGCAATACGTGTGCCCGGCACGGCACGGGAGCCGCAATTCTACCCCAGGCACTCGAGCGCCGGCAAAACCTCTCAGCCCTGCAGGAATGGCGTAAGTATGGATATTGATTGAAGAATCAAGGATAATCCCGGCCTCTTCAAAACACGCTCCGGAGCCTTTTCTTGACTGCCACCGATACGCGTCCCGATGTGGGAACCTTTCAAGGCCTGATCCTTGCACTCCAGCAGTTCTGGGCAAATCAGGGCTGCGTGCTGATGCAGCCTCTCGACATGGAGGTCGGTGCGGGGACTTTCCACCCGGCGACCTTCCTGCGAGCAATCGGTCCGGAGAGCTGGAATACGGCCTATGTCCAGCCAAGTCGACGTCCTACCGACGGCCGCTATGGAGAGAACCCCAACCGCCTCCAGCATTACTATCAGTTCCAGGTCATCTTGAAGCCCTCTCCGGCCAATATTCAGGAGCTGTATCTGGAGTCTCTGGCGAGCCTGGGAATCGACACGCGCGTGCACGACATTCGCTTCGTCGAGGACAACTGGGAATCTCCCACTCTGGGCGCCTGGGGGCTGGGCTGGGAGGTCTGGCTGAATGGCATGGAAGTGACGCAATTCACCTATTTTCAACAGGTTGGCGGGCTTGAGTGCCATCCGGTAAGCGGCGAGATCACTTACGGAATCGAGCGAATCGCCATGTATCTGCAAGGTGTCGACAGCATCTACGACATCGTCTGGACGCGGGGGCCCAACGGCGTCGTCACCTATGGCGATGTGTTCAAGCAGAATGAAGTGGAAATGTCGGCCTACAACTTCGAGCACGCCGACGTGGACATCCTGTTCCGCAACTTTTCCGATTGCGAGCAGCAGTGTCAGCGGCTGATCGAGCGGGGCCTCGCGCTTCCGGCCTACGAACAGGTGCTGAAGGCTTCTCACTACTTCAATCTTCTGGACGCGCGTCACGCCATTTCGGTGACGGAGCGTCAACGCTACATCCTTCGCGTGCGAACCTTGTCGCGCATGGTGGCGGAAGCCTACTTCGAAAGCAGAAAGGCGCTGGGCTTCCCCCTGGCCACGCCCGAATTGCGCCAACAATATCTGGATTGAGAGCTCACAGCACACCATGACTAAACGTGATTTTCTGGTAGAGATCGGCACTGGAGAGCTGCCCCCCAAGGCGCTGCGGCTTTTGTCGGAGGCGTTCCTTGCCAATACGCGAGCGGCCTTCGAAGGCGCGGGCTTGAGCTTCGACACCATTGAAGCCTTTGCGACCCCGCGACGGCTTGCCGTTCGCGCTTTGGGCCTGATCGACTCTCAGCCGGACAAGGTGATCGAGAAAACGGGACCGGCCGTGGCGGCCGCTTTCGACAAGATCGGGACACCGACTCCGGCAGCGCTCGGCTTTGCACGCTCGTGTGGCGTAGCGCTCGAACAGCTGGAGCAGGCACAGAAGGACGGCGCGCTGAAACTCGTGTTTCGCAGTTTCGCCAAGGGCAGCCAGACCAGTGCGTTGTTGCCAGACATGATCAGCAAGGCGCTGGCGAATCTGCCGATTCCGAAGAAGATGCGCTGGGGCTCGACCCGCGACGAATTCGTTCGACCCGTGCATTGGGTGGTCATGCTCTTTGGTGCCGAAGTCATCCCCGCACAGATCCTGGGGATCACCGCAGGCAATCAATCACGCGGCCACCGGTTCATGCATCCTGCACCTGTCACTGTGTCTGCAGCAGCGCACTACGAGACCGCCTTGCGCGAGGCGAAAGTGCTGGTCAACTACGCGGAGCGCAAGACGCTGGTGCGCGCACTGGTCGAAGCCGAAGGTGCCAGACTGAACGCCTCCGTCGTCATCGACGATGATCTGCTGGAGGAAGTCACCAGCCTGGTCGAATGGCCCGTGGCACTGACCGGTCGTTTCGAGAGCCACTTCCTTGAGGTGCCCAGCGAAGCGCTGATTTCCTCCATGAAGTCCCATCAAAAGTGCTTCTACCTGCTCGACAGTCAGGGCGCGCTGCTGCCGAACTTCATCACGCTCAGCAACATCGAGAGTGAAGACCCGGCCCAGGTGATCGCCGGTAACGAGCGTGTCATTCGCCCACGGCTCTCGGATGCGAAATTTTTCTTCGACACCGACCGCAAGACCTCGCTCGAGGCGCGAACCGAGCAGCTCAAGAACATCATCTTCCAGCAGGAGCTGGGCACGGTATATGAGAAGTCGGCGCGTGTGGCGGCGCTCTCCGGGTTCATCGCCACTGAACTCAAGGCCGACGAATCCCTTTGTCGCCGGGCCGCGTTGCTCGGCAAGGCTGATCTGCTGACCAATCTGGTGTCCGAGTTCGCCGAGCTGCAAGGCATTGCCGGCTATTACTACGCCCTGCATGACGGGGAACCGCGTGAAGTGGCTCTGGCGCTGAACGAGCAGTACCTGCCACGCTTCTCGGGCGATCAGCTGCCCAGCAGCATGACGGGTTGCGTGCTGGCGGTGGCCGACAAGCTGGACACCATCGTGGGCCTGTTCGCCATCGGTCAGCCGCCCACCGGCTCAAAAGACCCGTTTGCGCTGCGGCGCGCAGCACTTGGCATCCTGCGGATCATCGTCGAGAAACAGCTCAATCTGAACCTGCTCAGCAGCATCCAGGCAGCGTGTGCCGGCTACACCGGACTCACCCTCAAGCCGGGCCTCGACACCCAGGTGTTCGACTTCCTGCTCGAGCGCTTCAAGGCGTGGTATCAGTCGGAAGGCATCAGCGTGGAAGTGTTCCAGTCAGTGCTGGCTCTCAAGCCAGCCAGGCCACTCGAATTCCATCGCCGCGTCCATGCTGTGCATGAGTTCAGCCATCGTCCGGAAGCACAAGCGCTGGCTGCAGCCAACAAGCGCGTGTCCAACATCCTGCAGAAGCAAGGTGCCGAGTCCAGCAAGGCCGCCATCGATCCAGCGCTGCTGCAACATGAGGCCGAACGCCGCCTGGTGGCGGTACTTGAACAGTGCCGCAAGGATGCCGCACCGCTGTTCGCCGACAGCCGTTTTGCCGAGGGGCTGGAAGTGCTTGCCAGTTCCCGTGATGCGATCGATGCGTTCTTCGACGCGGTCTTGGTGATGGATGAGGACCTTGCCGTGCGCCAGAACCGAATCAACATTCTTGGCGAGTTGCGCAGCCTGTTCCTGCAAGTTGCCGACATCTCCTGCCTGCAAGGCAATTGAGACACCCTTGAAGCTCATCATTCTCGACAGGGACGGCGTCATCAACCTGGACTCGGACGACTACATCAAGTCTCCGGACGAGTGGATTCCTGTCCCTGGCAGCATCGAAGCCATCGCAGAGCTCAGTCGGGCAGGGTATACGGTGACAGTCGCCACCAATCAGTCCGGCATCGCGCGACATCTGTTTGACGAGTTCGACCTGGCAGCCATGCATCAGAAGATGTGCGCGCTGGTGGAAGAGCAGGGCGGTGAGATCGCCGGCGTCTTCTTCTGCCCCCACGGCCCGGACGAAGGATGTGAGTGCCGCAAGCCAGGCATCGGGCTGCTCAAGCAGATCGAGAGCGAGTTTGGGACCTCTGTCTCCGGTGCCCCGTTCGTGGGTGACAGTGCCAAGGATCTGCTGGCCGCCAAGCTGGCGGGTTGCCAGCCAATACTGGTGCTCACCGGCAAGGGGGCGCTCACTCGCCTGGAGTGTGACGAGAGCGAGCTGGCGGGCGTCGAGATCCACGCTGATTTGAATGCGTTCAAGGAAGCCCTGCTGCAGCGATCATGTTGAACTATCTTCGTTCCGTGCTGTTCTACGCTGGCTACTTCGTCGCCACGGTGGTGACAGCCATCATCTGCATGATCATCTTCTGGTTCATTCCGCTGAAAAAGCGCTTTGTCGTTTACTCTCTGTGGTGCCGCTTTGTCCTGTTCTGGCTGCGCCTGGTCTGCGGCGTGCGCTATCGGATCGAAGGCCTGGAGAATATTCCCCAACACCCGGTGGTGGTACTTTCAACGCATCAAAGCGCCTGGGAGACCATCTATCTTTACTATGCCGCGTCGCCAGTCTGCCCGATCCTGAAGAAGGAGCTGTTAAGCATTCCGTTCTGGGGATGGGCGATGCGCTTGCAGAAACCGATCGCAATCGACCGAAGCAAGCCTCGTGAAGCGGGCAGGACGCTACTCGTCGAAGGCAAGAAGCGCCTGGAGGAGGGCCTGTCCGTGGTGATTTTCCCGGAGGGAACGCGCAGTCCTGCTGGAGAGGTCAAGCCATTCAGTCGTGGCGGTGCCAAGCTGGCCGTCACGGCTGGCATTCCTGTGTTACCCGTCATACACAACGCGGGGGACTGCTGGCCAGCGCATACCATCCTGAAGAAGCCTGGCACCATTCATGTGCGCTTCGGTCCATTGCTGGACGTGGAGGGGCAGGATTCGACCGACGTGACTGAGGCTTTCGAAGCCTGGGTGAAGGACAACATGGACGTCATTCGCGCTGACGCCCATGAGCCCGCCTGAAACACAACTATTTGTTAAATATCGAGATTTTGTGCAGCCAATGCATTGGCTTCAATGAACTCGCGCCGCGGATCCACCTGATCACCCATCAGCGTGGTGAAAAGCTGGTCGGCGGCAATCGCATCCTCGATGGTCACTTGCAGCATGCGACGACTTTCCGGGTCCATCGTGGTTTCCCACAGTTGCTCCGGATTCATCTCACCCAAGCCCTTGTAACGCTGCAGGTAGTGACCTTTCATCGCATCTGAAGTCAGCCAGTTCAGCGCCTCGGCAAAATTGCTGACCGGTTGCTTCTTGTCTCCGCGCTGCACATAGGCGCCTTCTTCGATCAACCCGGCCAGGGTATTGCCAAGTTTCACGATGGCCTTGTATTCACCTGAATTGAAGAAATCCATGTTGAACTGATAGTCCCGCGTCAAACCATGGAATGACTGCCGAACGTGGGGTAGATAGAGACTGCGCTCCTTGTCCTTTCTGGCAGACAGCTGATAGCCGGCCGCGGCCTTGGGATGCAGACGCTCGAGGCTGGCGTTGAGTGCTTGCACCCATTCTGCGACCACGTCTTCACCGAGATTGGCCACGCTCAGCTCCGGCGTGAAGATCATGGCCTCCAGCACTTCGCTCGGGTACAGGCGATTCAGACGCTTCACAATGGCATAGGTGCTGTTGTACTGCTTGACGATCATGTCCAGCGCATCGCCACTGATGGGCGGCGCCTCCGCATTGACGAACAGACTCGCACCCTCCAAAGCAATATGCGTCTGGTAGCGGGCGAGCTCTTCGTCATCCTTCAGATACTGCTCGTGCTTGCCTTTGCGGATCTTGTACAGCGGCGGCTGGGCAATGAAGATATGCCCGCGCTCGACCAGTTCGCGCATCTGCCTGAAGAAGAAGGTCAGAAGCAGTGTGCGGATGTGCGAGCCGTCAACGTCGGCATCGGTCATGATGATGATGCTGTGGTAGCGCAGATTGGCGGGGGAGAATTCCTCGTTGCCGATACCGCAACCAAGCGCCTTGATCAGGGTTCCAATCTCGGCCGAGCTCAGCATCTTGTCGAAACGGGCTTTCTCCACATTCAGGATCTTGCCTTTCAATGGCAGTATCGCCTGATTTTTCCGGTTGCGACCCTGCTTGGCAGACCCGCCCGCAGAATCACCCTCGACGATATAAATCTCGGACAGGGCAGGGTCCTTTTCCTGGCAATCGGCCAGCTTCCCCGGCAGACCTGCGATGTCCAGAGCCCCCTTGCGTCGAGTCATTTCACGCGCCTTGCGGGCGGCCTCGCGGGCACGGGCAGCGTCCAGCATCTTGTTCACGATGGCTTTCGCTTCCAGCGGATTCTCCATCAGATAGTCCGTGAAGTGGGCCGTCATCTCCTGCTCAACGACCACCTTCACCTCGGAAGACACCAGCTTGTCCTTGGTCTGAGAGGAGAACTTCGGATCTGGCACTTTCACGGAAATGATGGCAGTCAGCCCCTCGCGGGCGTCGTCTCCAGTCGTGGCAACTTCCTTGGTTTTCTTGGCGGACATTTCCTTGTCGATATAGGTGTTCAAGACGCGCGTCAGTGCCGCGCGAAACCCTGCGAGGTGGGTGCCGCCGTCCTTCTGCGGAATATTGTTGGTGTAGGGAAAGATGTTTTCCTGATAGGTGTCGTTCCACTGCAGGGCTATCTCGACAGATATTCCGTCCTGAACGCGCTCGGCATTGAAGTGGAATATCTTGTTTACCGGGGCCTTGTTGGTATTGAGATAGTTCACGAAAGCCTTCAGCCCGCCCTCGTACTTGAACAGCTCTGTCTTGCCCGTTCTTTCATCCTTCAACTGAATGGACACGCCTGCGTTGAGGAAGGCGAGTTCTCGGAGTTTCTTGGCCAGGATTTCGTAATGAAACTCGATGTTGGAGAAGGTTTCCTTGGAGGGCTTGAAGTGACATTCAGTACCCGTGACATCGGTTTCACCAACGACGGCAAGCGGGGCTAGAGGCACGCCGTGAGCGTAGTTCTGTTCGTGAACCTTGCCATCGCGGCGAATGGTCAGCTTCAGCTCTTCAGACAGGGCGTTCACGACGGAAACGCCCACGCCATGCAGTCCTCCGGATACCTTGTAACTGTTGTCGTCGAATTTTCCACCAGCGTGCAGTACCGTCATGATGACTTCGGCGGCGGACACGCCCTCGGCGTGCATATCTGTAGGGATACCACGTCCGTTGTCGGACACCGTGATGGTTTCCCCAACATGAATGGTGACACGAATATCATCGCAGTAGCCCGCGAGTGCCTCGTCAATCGAATTGTCCACCAGCTCGAAGACCATATGGTGCAGGCCAGTGCCATCGTCGGTATCACCGATGTACATCCCTGGTCTCTTTCTGACAGCATCAAGGCCTTTCAGCACCTTGATACTGGACGAGTCATAGGTTGAGTCCTGAGCCATGCGTATTCTCCTGTTCTTGTATCGATTGCTTCGCGGGGCGTCCTGATTGGAGGAGGTGCATTGTCACGTCATCCCGGAGCTGCTTGAAAACGCGGACATTTTACCATGTTCCACGTGGAACTTTCTCATCGACGTGCCTGAACTCCAGCCTGTGTCCAAATCGTTCTCGCCGACGCAAGTCATGAATGCTTGGCTATCAAAGCGCTCCAAGAGACGGCACACCCTTACACGATTAGGGGCATCCAGCTCAGACGGCAAATCATCTACGAGGTAGATCACACTGCCTCCGCCAAGCTCTGTCAACAACCGCCCCTGTGCAAGCTTGAGCGCGACCACCAGAAGCTTTTGCTGGCCCCTGGATAGATAATCCTCTGCGCGGAACTTGCCGATCCTGATCTGCAGATCGGCCCTGTGAGGACCGATCTGCGTGGCCCCGTAACGCGCGTCACGGTCGAGAGAACCACGCAGCAGTTCCAGAAGTGAATGCCCCTCGTCCCATCCGCGAGAGTACTTGATGCTCAACGCCGGGACATCAAGCAAGTGGGCGAGGGTGCCTTCAATCACGGGCAGCAGGCGCTGCAGATACAGGGAGCGGGAGTGGTCAATCCTTTCAGCATAGGCCGCCAGCTCAACGCTCCACGCGTCGATTTGCCGCTCATCAATATTCCGACTCTTGAGAAGCAGATTGCGCTGGGCAATACAGCGAGCAGCTCCCCGCCAACTGGAGGCAAAATCATGTTCCACGTGGAACACACCCCAGTCGAGAAACTTTCGCCGGACCTTGGAGCTACCTTCGAGAAGGGAAAAGCTATCGGAATTGATGAGCAACAGTGGCAAGGAGCGGGCGGTGTCGAGCCAACTTGACTGACGCTCACCCCGCAATTTCAGTGTATGTGCACCAGCACGACTCTTGCTGACACCAATGCTGGTGCCCGAGAACAACTCCATGAACACGGTAGCCTCGGCCAAGTCAGTGCAAATGACTGACTCGACTCGCGCGCTGCGAAAGGAACGCCCCAGTCCGGCGTAATGAATGGCTTCCAGAAAGCTGGTCTTGCCGCTACCGTTGGTTCCGAAGAGGATATTGATGTGTTCAGAGGGCGCGAGCTGCGCGCAGGAGAGGTTGCGAATACCGTGCACATCAATCCGTCGAATCGCAGAATTACTCATGCTGAACCGGCATCTTTGTCTTCAGACGGATTGATGGCAACGAGCGTCGATCAAAGACGCATGGGCATCACAACGTAAAGAGCATCTCCATCACCGCCCGCTGCTTCAAGCAGGGCGCTGCTGTTGGAATCATGCATGCTGATCTTCACTCGCTCGGACGACAGTACACTCAACACATCAACCAGGTAACTCACATTGAAACCAATTTCCAACGGCTCGCCTGCATAGTCCACAGAGACAGACTCCTCCGCCTCTTCCTGATCAGGATTGTTGGCCAGGATTCGAATTTCACCATCGGACAGGAGAAGACGAACACCGCGATATTTCTCGTTGGACAGAATCGAGGCACGGGCAAATGCCAGCTTCAGCTCCTGACGATCGCCCACCACGTGCTTGTCTCCCCCTTTGGGCAGAACACGGTTGTAATCAGGGAACTTGCCATCGACCAACTTCGAGGTGAACGTGTAGTCCTGCGTGCGGGCCTTGACATGATTCCTGCCAAACACGATGGCGACGGTCTCTTCATCACCCGTCAAAAGACGAGCCAGCTCGATGACACCCTTTCGCGGGAGAATGATCTGCAAGGGAGAATCAACATTGGCATGCGCGGACATGGTCTGCATGGCCAGTCGATGTCCATCGGTAGCCACGACGCGAAGATGCTGCGTCGAGACCTCGAACAACATGCCATTGAGATAGTAACGGACATCCTGCTGTGCCATCGCGAACGAGGTGCCCTCCAGCAGCGCCTTGAGCGCGGACTGCGACAGTGTCAGTTCACAGGTACCGGGCTCCTCTTCCGTCACGGGAAATTCTGTTGCCGGCAAGGTCGCCAGACTGAAACGACTGCGTCCGGACTTGATGACCATCTTGCCCTCATCAACGGAGAACTCGAGAGTGGCATCCTCCGCAAGCGACTTGCAGATATCCACCAGTTTGCGCGCGGGCACGGTGATGTCGCCGGGACGGGATGTTCCGCTGACTGGGATCCTGCCACTGAGTTCGACCTCCAGATCCGTGCCTGTGATCGTCAACTGGGAATCAGCACCCAGGGAAAGCAGGACGTTCGACAGGACCGGCAGAGTCTGCCGACGCTCGACAACTCCGGTAACCAATTGAAGAGGTTTGAGGATTGCTTCCCTGGAAATTGAAAAATGCATGCTTTTACACTCTGTCATCAATATGTTGTCAATGGGCTGCGAGCAGACGAAATCTATTGTATCCGGGATCAGGTTGCCAGCGCTCTGAGAAGATTGTTGTAGTCCTCAGAGAAGTCGAGCGACGTGCTTCTCAGATTCTTGACCTGCTTGCAGGCATGGAGAACCGTCGTGTGATCTCTCCCGCCGAAGGCATCCCCGATCTCCGGCAAACTGTGATTCGTCAATTCTTTGGAAAGGCACATCGCCATCTGTCTAGGGCGGGCCACAGAACGATTGCGTCTTTTTGAGATCATGTCGGACATCTTGATCTTGTAATACTCGGCCACCGAGCGCTGGATATTGTCGATGGTCACGAGTTTGTCATGGAGGGCGAAAAGATCTTTGAGTGCTTCCTTCACAAGCTCCAGGTCGATTGGCCGGCCGACAAATCTTGCGTGCACGATGACCTTCTTGAGCGCGCCCTCCAGCTCCCTGACGTGAGAACGCAGGCGCTGCGCAATGTACATGGCAGCGTCGGCAGGCAGTTCCACATTACTCTGCTCGGCCTTGTTGATGAGGATTGCAGCGCGAGTCTCCAGCTCGGGGGGCTCCACAGCAACAGACAAGCCCCAGCCAAATCTGGACTTGAGCCTTTCCTCCAACCCATTGATTTCCTTGTGGTATTTATCGCTGGTGAGGATAATCTGCTGGCCGCCCTCGAGCAGGGCATTGAAGGTGTGGAAGAACTCTTCCTGCGATCTCTCCTTGCCAGCAAAAAACTGGATGTCGTCGATCAGCAAGGCATCGACGGAACGATAGTAACGCTTGAACTCGTTGATCGCGTTGAGCTGCAGTGCCGTCACCATGGTCGCGACGAAAGTCTCGGAGTGCAGATAGACCACTTTCGCATCCGGCTTGCGCTCCACCAGATAATTTCCAATGGCATGCATGAGGTGAGTCTTTCCCAAACCAACACCACCATAGATGAACAGCGGGTTGTACGCGCCACCGGGATTCTCCGCAACCTGCATAGCCGCCGCACGTGCCAGCTGGTTGGACTTGCCTTCGATGAAGTTGTCGAAGGTATTTTCCGGGTTCAGGCTTCCTTTATGCCTGAGCTTGCCATCAATGATGACCTCCATATTGCGGGATGTTCGACGGATCAATGAGGTCTTGCCGCCTGCGCCAGTCACCGGCACGGGTGGTTCATTCATGGGGATCACTTCAACGGCAGGTGGCGGGGTGATGCCCTCAGCAGTCAAAGAAGGAATTTCTTCGTTCGTACTTTTCGCAACATCAGTCTGGGCAGCTGATACTGCCTGCGACTCACCAACCTCGAAAACCAGTTCAACAGACCTGTCCGGAATCTGTTCGTTCAGAAGTTCCTTGATGCGGCCGAGGAACTTGTCCTTGACCCAGTCCAGGATGAATCGGTTGGGAGCGTACAATCGCAACTCGTTCGAACGGCTCTCTGCTTGCAGGGGGCGGATCCAGGTGTTGAATTGTTGAGCGGGGAGTTCGTTCTTGAGGCTGTTTACGCAAGTTTGCCAATACGCGGAGTTCACGCTTTGCTTACCCTTCAATGGATATTCTTATAAATGATCGAGCAGCGATAATAGCGTCTGATTACGGACTTATCCACACAAGGCAATCCATTTAGCCCTCTTTTCGGCGCATTTTTAGTTGTTTAAAATCAATGTGTTAAATTTTATGGTTGCGCTTTCATCGAGAATTTCAGGGGTTTTCGCTCTAACGGCGCTCTAATGAATTACCTGTGGATAAGTTGTTATCAAGCAGGTATTGTCCGGTACAGCCCGGCTAAGGCGGAGTTGCTGGCGGGACTAGCGCGAATCTGGCGCCTCTCACTCAGCAATCGCTCAGGAATTCAATTGCAATGCCTGTACTAAACAACTAGAATTCGCGCTCATTTTGAAACCGACCCACTTCATAGCTATCACTGGGATACATCATGAAAAGAACCTTTCAGCCTAGCCTTCTGAAACGCGCCCGTACTCACGGCTTTCGCGCTCGCATGGCAACCAAGGGCGGCCGACTCGTGATCAAGCGTCGTCGTGC
>JACCDI010286995.1_pt1 | contig 25691 bp, 17 predicted proteins | sample 7442791 | NCBI WGS metagenome assembly JACCDI01 (sample SAMN15323434, study PRJNA562643) | freshwater metagenome | isolation source: river surface water | place: USA:Blue River Watershed | collected 2017-08-15
AGACAAAGGTGATGTGGCATCTTTGTTGCGCAGCAAAGACTTCGGTGTGAAGATGATCAATGGCTTGCGCAAATTGCGAACCATTTGACGACGCAACACGTGGAAGATTTGGCTGGCTGTGGTGGGCTGAACGATTTGCATGTTGGTGTCTGCAGCCAACTGCATGAAACGCTCCAAACGTGCAGAACTGTGCTCTGGGCCTTGACCTTCGTAACCGTGTGGCAACATCAGTGTCAAGCCATTCACACGGCCCCACTTCACTTCACCCGAGGCAATGAACTGGTCAATCACCACTTGTGCGCCGTTGGCGAAGTCACCAAACTGGGCTTCCCAAATCACCAAGGTATTGGGATCGTTAGAGGCATAACCGTATTCAAAACCGAGCACGGCCTCTTCTGACAAGATCGAATCGATCACCACAAAAGGCGCTTGATTGTCAGTCACGTTTTGCAAAGGCACATACGTACCTGTGTCCCACTTTTCACGGTTTTGATCGTGAATCACAGCGTGACGGTGCGTAAAGGTACCGCGGCCGCAATCTTCACCTGACAAACGCACGGGGTAACCGCTGGCCACCAAAGACGCGAACGCCATGTGCTCACCCATGCCCCAATCCACAGGGATGTCGCCACGCCCCATGGCTGCACGGTTGTCGTACACGTTCTTCACCAGCTGGTGAGGTGCCACTGAGCTGGGCAATGTGGTGATCTTGTCGGAAATGCGCTTCCACTCAGCCAAAGGCAATGCAGTGCTACCTGCATCTGTCCACTTTTGATTGAGGTAAGGCGCCCAGTCAACAGAAAACTTGGTTTTGAAGTTGGTCAAGACCGCGTCTTCGTCTGTGTGTTTGCCCGCATCCAAGGCTGCACGGCAGGCTTTGACCATGTCATCGCCCAATGTGTCGCCCAAACCTTGCGCCGCCAAACGGTCGGCAAACAACTTGCGTGTGCCAGGGTGCGCCGTGATTTTCTTGTACATCAAGGGCTGTGTCAGGCTAGGCGTGTCTTGCTCGTTGTGGCCCAATTTACGGAAGCAAATGATGTCCAACACAACGTCTTTGTTGAACGTCATTCGGTATTCCAGCGCAATTTGCGTGGCCAACACAACGGTTTCTGGATCGTCTGCATTGACGTGCAACACAGGCGCCTCCACCATCTTCACGATGTCTGTGCAATACACAGTTGAGCGCATGTCGCGTGGATCGGATGTGGTGAAACCAATTTGGTTGTTGATGATGATGTGCACTGTACCGCCTGTGGAGTAACCACGGGTTTGGGCCAATGCCAAGGTTTCTTGGTTCACGCCTTGACCGGCAAAAGCAGCATCACCGTGCACCAACACGGGCAACACTTGCTTGCCAAGCGGGTCGGCACGGCGGTCCATACGGGCGCGCACAGAACCTTCAACCACAGGATTCACAATTTCAAGGTGTGAGGGGTTGAATGCGAGAGACAAGTGAACCGGACCACCCCGAGTGCTGATGTCGGAGCTGAAACCTTGGTGGTATTTGACGTCACCCGCGGGCAGATCTTCAGGCGCTGTGTGATCGAATTCAGCAAACAAATCTTTGGGCAATTTGCCCATGGTGTTGACCAACACGTTCAAACGACCGCGGTGAGCCATGCCGATCACAATTTCTTGAACGCCCTTTTCACCTGCGGCTTGGATCAATTCGTCCATGGCCGCGATGAAGGTCTCGCCGCCCTCCAAAGAGAATCGCTTCTGACCCACGTACTTGGTATGAAGGAAACGCTCCAAGCCTTCTGCTGCTGTTAAGCGATCGAGAATGTGCTTTTTCTGATCTGAATTGAAGTTGGGCTTGCTGCGAATGCTTTCCAACTTTTGTTGCCACCAACGCTTTTCAGCTTGATCTGTGGTGTACATGAATTCGGCGCCCAAGGTGCCGCAATAAGTTTCGCGCAATGCATTGAGCAATTCGCGCAGGGGCATCGAGTTTTTACCGAAGAAGGTGTTGCTTGTGTCAAACACAGTTTCTTGGTCGGCATCGGTGAAGCCGTAAAAAGAGGGATCAAGGTCCGGAATGTTCGGGCGCTCGGTACGCTTCAAAGGGTCGAGATCGGCCCAGCGTTGCCCCACGTTGCGGTAAGCCGCAATCAGTTGCTGTGCGGCTGTGCGCTTGCGACCCATTTCGGCATCGGCACTGGCCATGACGACTTTGGTGCCACCTTGTTTTGCGCGTTCTGCAAAAGCATTGATCACGGGCAAATGGGGGACGTCTTTGGCGGAAGAGCCATCAACTGCAGGAACGTGTTGCAAGGCGTCGAAGTATTCGCGCCAGCTGTCGGGAACGCTGCCTGGATTGGCCAGGTAGTTCTCGTACATTTCCTCAACGTATGGCGCATTGCCGCCGAAGAGATAGGTGTTGCCTTGGTAGGCGGTGTAGACGGATTTTGTCTCACTCATATTTCGCTGACCTTCGCTCCCCTTCAGGGAACATTAGTTGGTGGATTTACCTTCCGCGACACGGCTGAACCGGTTGGCGGATGCGACTGTGGCATGGGAAGGGCCTAAGTAACCTTCGAATTATCACATCGATTCCTTGTCCGCGGGTGGTTTTTATGTGAAAACGGGGAGAATTTGCATCCTCCCCGTCAGTCACTCGTCAGTTAGGCCCTTTCAGGCTTTCACCAACTCAGAGATTTGAAGCAAGGCTGTCGGGTCGTCCATGGTGGTCAAGTCGCCAGGATCGCGGCCTTCGCAAACCGCTTGAATGGCGCGGCGCAACAACTTACCGCTGCGTGTCTTGGGCAACACCGTCACAAAACGCACGCGCGCGGGTCTTGCAACAGCGCCCAGCGAATTGTCGACCACCTTCATGATTTCACCTTCAAGCTTCAACAATGCCGCAGCATCGTTCAGTAGCGCGCCATCTTTGAGCACCGCAAACGCCATGGCCACTTGGCCTTTGAGGTTGTCTGCAACACCCACCACGGCCACTTCGGCCACTGCGGCATGACCTGAAATACTCTCTTCAATTTCACGTGTTCCTAAGCGGTGACCCGCCACATTGATCACGTCATCCGTACGGCCCAAAATAAAGAAGTAACCGTCTTCATCTTTGATGCCCCAATCGAAGGTGGAGTAAACCATCTTGCCAGGCACTGTTGTCCAATATGTTTTGACAAAACGCTCGTCGTCACCCCAAACCGTTTGCAAACAACCCGGCGGCAGAGGTCCCTCGATGGCGACAACGCCTTTTTGATTGGGCTGGGTCAACTCCTCACCGGTCTGATCGTCCAGCAACTTGACGTCATAACCATAGACCGCCTTGCCAGGCGAGCCAAATTTGCTGGGCGTTTTTTCAACGCCATTGCAAACCGTCAAGATGGGCCAACCCGTTTCGGTTTGCCAATAGTTGTCAATGATGGGTTTGCCAAGGCCTTCAGAGATCCACTTGGCGGTTGGCTCATCCAAGGGCTCGCCCGCCAAGAACAAAGCTTTCAAGCTGGACAAGTCATATTTGCTGAGCAATGCCGGGTCTTGTTTTTTCAGGACGCGAATGGCGGTAGGTGCACTGAACATGACAGTGACTTTGTATTTCTCAACCAAATGCCACCAGATGCCACCGTCTGGCCGTGTAGGCAGGCCTTCGTACATGATGGTGGCCATACCGCCAATGAGCGGACCATAAATGATGTAACTGTGACCGACAACCCAACCAATGTCGCTGGTACAGAAAAATGTCTCGCCTGGTTGACCGCAAAAAATATTGGGAATGCTGGCGGCCAGTGCGACCGTGTAACCACCCGTGTCACGTTGCACGCCTTTTGGCTTGCCTGTTGTGCCCGAGGTGTACAAGGTGTAGCTGGGATGTGTGGCATCGACCCATTCGCATGGCACCACATCGTTCAAATGTTTTTCGCGCAAGTTGGACCACAGCTGGTCACGACCTTCGGTCATGGCCATTTTGGCAAGACCTCGGTCGACCAGCACGACCGCTTCAGGCTTGTGTGAAGACAGGCGAATGGCTTCATCCAACAGCGGTTTGTACTCAACCACCTTACCACCACGAGAACCTGCATCGGCACTCACAATCACTTTGGGACTGGCATCTTCAATGCGTGAGGCCAATGAGCCAGACGCAAAGCCACCAAACACAACCGAATGAATGGCACCAATGCGCGCACAAGCCAACATGGCGAAAGAAGCTTCGGCAATCATGGGCATGTAAATCAACACACGATCGCCTTTTTTGACACCCAAAGACAAAAGCGAAGCCGCCGTGCGTTGCACCTCGGCATGCAGCTGCTTAAAGGTGTAAGTGATTTCTTGATTTGTCTCTGTAGAAATGAAAATCAACGCAGCCTGATCGCCGCGATCGTTCAAATGGCGGTCAACCGCGTTGTGACACAGATTGGTTTCACCCCCCTTGAACCACTTGGCAAAGGGTGGGTTGCTGTAATCGCAAATTTCTTGGGGTGGCTTGTGCCAGTCGATTAGCTGGGCTTGATCAGCCCAAAACGCGTCACGGTCCAGAATGGAACGTTTGTGGAAATCTGCATATTGACCCATGGTGCCTCCTAAAGCCGCTCGATCGCAGCAAGCTGCAATAAATGCAGGCGAGCTTTGGACACACATCAAGTCAGCCGGTCTCGCCTTCTGAATTCATAATTATTCATGAGGGACTTGCGGCAAACTGACTTTAAGTCAGTGCTTTGACCCAAGATTGAACTTCTTTGAAGTCGGGATTCTCAGCAGAGCGTAACCACTCAAAGATCACCATCTCCGTTGTCAGTAACTCAGCGCCCGCGCCGGCCAGTCGGTCAAATGCAGCATCACGGTCTCGATCAGAACGCGATGCGCAAGCATCTGTCACCACCCACACCTCAAATTCGTCTTCCAATAAATCCAATGCTGTTTGAAGCAAGCAGACATGCGCCTCACAACCTGCAATGACCACAGATGGGCCTACCTCAGGTTCAACAGGTTTTTGCAAGTGACGTGGCAAGCTTCTGGCATTGCCTTTGGGCACCGCTGGTGCTGGAGGACTCAACCATTCGCCAAGCCCTTCCTCAACGGCACTGAAAGCCATCTTCGACAACACACGATTGCAGTGTTGTCGAATTTCAGGGCTGGTTTCGCCCAAACCAGAAGGATTTTGCTCAGTGGCCCAAATAGGAACCTGGAGAAGTTTGGCCGTTTTGGCCAGCATCTCGGCGCGCTGCCATACGGCCTGCGCATCTTTCATGGCGGGCATCAGTTTAATTTGGTAATCAACCAAAACCAATTGGGAGGCTTCTACTTCTAACAACATGTTGCTTCTTTCTAACGAAAAATGGTCCCCTCGCCGCCACGCTACAAATTTTCAAAGCGCGTTTGAATACCCTTTGAAGGGATTAAACTGAGAGGCTATGAGATGGATTCTATGTGGACTGGCGTTCTTGACAACGGTGGCTGTATCGGCACCCGTTGAAGACGAACTCGACCACTTGCTCAAAGAACGCGGGTTGATCAATCAAATCACCGACCAATTGTCGCAACAAATATCGAGTCAACTCAGTGGCCCACTGCAAACAGCACGGAGCAACTTTGGTGGCAAAGCATCGGAATTGGTCATTCAAGCCATGGGCTTGCTCGGTGTGCCCTACAAGCGCGGCGGCAGCTCTGAAGAAAAGGGCTTTGATTGCAGTGGTTTTGTTCGCCACATGTTCGAAAAATCTGTGGGTTTGGTGCTGCCCCGAAGGGCCGAAGAACAGGCCAAAGTTACAGAAGAAATCAATCGCAGCGAACTCAAACCTGGCGACTTGGTGTTCTTTAACACCATGAAACGAACTTTTAGCCATGTGGGAATTTATGTCGGTGACGGCAAGTTCATCCACGCCCCCCGGCCTGGAAAATCGGTTCGCGTAGACGACATGCGTGAGGCCTACTGGCAAAAACGCTTCAATGGCGCACGCCGCGTTCAATCAGACAAGTTGCAAACAGAACCTGCACAAAAATGATTCGTGCCTGCCCATGAAAAAACCGCCCTGAGGCGGTTTTTTCATCGAAAGAGCTGACGCTTACTTTTTGGAGGGAGGCAAGTCTGTGCAACTGCCATGGGCAACTTCCGCCGCCATGCCAATGCTCTCGCCTAAAGTGGGGTGTGGGTGAATTGTTTTTCCAATGTCCACGGCATCAGCACCCATCTCGATGGCCAAAGCAATCTCCCCAATCATGTCGCCTGCATGGGTACCAACCATGCCACCGCCCAAAATCTTGCCGTGGCCATGGGCCTCGGGTGAATCGTCGAACAACAACTTGGTGACACCTTCATCACGACCGTTGGCAATGGCGCGGCCAGAAGCCGTCCAGGGGAACAAGCCCTTCTTGACCTTGATGCCTTGTGCTTTGGCTTGGTCTTCCGTCAAACCGACCCAAGCCACTTCGGGATCGGTGTAAGCCACACTCGGAATGACGCGTGCGTTAAATGCACTGGCGGCGAGTTCTTTATTGCCTTGAATTTCACCGGCGATCACTTCGGCCGCCACATGCGCCTCATGCACAGCCTTGTGCGCCAACATGGGTTGACCCACGATATCGCCAATGGCAAAAATGTGGGGCACGTTGGTGCGCATTTGAATGTCCACTGGAATGAAACCACGGTCGGTGACGCTCACACCCGCTTTGTCCGCGGCAATTTTTTTGCCGTTGGGTGTGCGCCCCACAGCTTGCAAAACCAAGTCATAAACTTGCGGTGCAGGCGCCGCAACGCCCTCCTCTGCGGATTCAAACGTCACTTCAATGCCCGCCTTGGTGGCTTTGGCACCCACGGTTTTGGTTTTGAGCATGATGTTGTCAAAACGATGGGCATTCATTTTTTGCCAGACTTTGACCAAATCACGGTCAGCACCTTGCATCAAACCGTCCATCATTTCAACCACATCCAAGCGTGCGCCCAGCGTGCTGTAGACCGTGCCCATTTCCAAACCAATGATGCCACCGCCCAAAATAAGCATGCGCTTGGGCACTTCCTTCAAAGCCAATGCGCCGGTGCTGTCTACCACGCGCGGGTCGTTGGGCATGAAAGGCAAACGAACAGCTTGACTACCCGCTGCAATGATGCAGTTCTTGAAAGACACAACTTTTTTCGAGCCCGTTTTTTCTTGACCTGTGCCAGTGGTTTCTTCCACGACCACATGGTTGGCGCTCACAAATTCGCCAACGCCACGAACCGTTGTCACTTTGCGCATCTTGGCCATGGCAGCCAGACCGCCCGTCAATTTGCCGATGACTTTTTCTTTGTGCGTGCGCAGTTTGGCGATGTCCACTTTGGGGGCACCAAAATCAATACCAAGGTCTGCCATGTGGCTGACTTCATCCATCACAGCGGCCACGTGCAACAAGGCTTTGGAAGGAATACAACCAACGTTCAAACACACACCGCCCAAGGTGGCATAGCGTTCAACGATGACCACTTTGAGACCCAAATCGGCTGCACGGAATGCAGCGGAATAACCGCCAGGTCCAGCACCTAACACGAGCAAATCGCATTCAAGGTCGACAGCACCGCTATAGACAGAAGCGTTGCCAGCGCTGACAGCAACTGGCGCTGCACTTGTTGCTGGAACTGATGCTGCCACAGGTTTGGCAGCAGGCAAACTGACTGGCGCGGGCGCAGCAGATTGTGAGCTTGAAGATGCAACATAAGCTTCACCTTCCAAGACCAAGACTACTGAGCCTTGTTTGACTTTGTCACCCAACTTCACCTTCAGCTCTTTGACCACACCTGCTTGTGAGCAAGGAATTTCCATAGACGCTTTGTCGGACTCAACCGTGATCAAACTTTGCTCAGCCTTCACGGTATCGCCCACCTTGACCAAAAGTTCAATAACCGCCACTTCGTCGAAGTCGCCAATGTCTGGAACTTTGATATCAACTAATGCCATGGTTCAGCCTCTCAAAGTAGAACACGGCGGAAGTCGCCAAGGATTTGACCCAAGTACGCATTGAAGCGTGCAGCAGCGGCACCATCGATCACGCGGTGATCCCATGTCAAAGACAAAGGCAGCATGAGGCGGGGTACAAATTGTTTGCCGTCCCAAACGGGCTCGTGTGTGCTTTTGCACACACCCAAAATGGCCACTTCAGGCGCGTTGATAATGGGCGTGAAATACTTGCCACCAATGCCCCCCAAGCTAGAAATTGTGAACGTGGCACCCGTCATTTCTGCAGGGCTCAATTTGCCGTCACGGGCCTTCTTGGCCAACTCACCCATTTCTTGGCTGATTTGCAAGATGCCTTTTTTGTCGGCGTCTCTGATCACGGGCACCATCAAACCATTGGGTGTATCGGCTGCAAAGCCAATGTGCCAGTAGTTTTTGTAAACCAAGGCGTCGCCATCCAATGAGCTGTTGAATTCGGGGTATTTCTTGAGTGCGGCCACACAAGCTTTGATCAAGAAAGCCAGCATGGTCACTTTGATGCCCGATTTTTCATTCTCTTTGTTGGTCGACACGCGGAAAGCTTCCAACTCAGTGATATCGGCATCGTCGTGGTTGGTCACCGCTGGAATCATGATGGCGTTGCGCAATAAATTGGCGCCACTGATTTTTTTGATGCGGCCCATTTCTTTGCGCTCAATGGGACCAAACTTGGCGAAGTCAACCTTCGGCCATGGAATCAAGCCTAAAGCAGCGCCATCGCCACCCGCTGGTGGTTTGGCTGCTTGTGCTTTGGTTTGCGTGGCGCCAGCCATCACCGCTTTGGTGAAGGCATGCACGTCGTCTTGCGTAATTCGACCTTTGGGACCACTGCCTTTGACTTCTTCCAAAGGCACTCCCAATTCGCGCGCAAATTTTCGGACGGAGGGAGAAGCATGTGGCACGCCCAAAGTAGATGCGCCTGGATTGTGAGCTGGCACAGCAATGGAAGCTGTTGCGACGGCAGGAGCAACTGAAGGTACCGATACTGCAACGGATGCAACGGATGAAACAGCGCTTGCAGCGACTGCCACTGGCGCAGCGGCAGCAACGTTGCCTTCCAAAATAGCCAGCAAGTCACCAATGTTGACTTTGTCGCCTATCTTGACCTTCAACTCTTTTAAAACGCCGGCTGCCGAAGATGGAATTTCCATGGCGGCCTTGTCGGACTCCACCGTGATGAGCGATTGCTCCATCTTGATGGCGTCACCCGGCTTCACAAAAATTTCAATGACTGCAACGTCTTTGAAATCACCAATGTCTGGAACGTGAACCTCAATGGGACCACTTGCAACAGACGCCGCAACAACAGCTGCGGGAGCTGCCACAGGGGGTGCAACAACTTGCGCCGCAGCTGCTGTACTTGCTGGAGCACTGGCTGGGGCACTTGCCGGTAAAGCTGCGTCGCCGCTAGCCTCCACCATCAACACCACCGATCCTTGTTTGACTTTATCGCCCAACTTCACGCGCAGCTCTTTCACGACGCCAGCCGTTGAGGACGGAATTTCCATCGAGGCTTTGTCAGATTCAACGGTAATCAAGGACTGCTCGGCCTTGACGGTGTCACCCACCTTGACCAAGAGTTCAATGACCGCTACTTCATCGAAATCACCGATGTCTGGAACTTTGACTTCTACCAATGCCATTTGTGTCTCCAAATCTTTTTATCAAGCGTACAAAGGATTGATCTTGTCAATCTTGATGCCGTATTGCTTCAATGCTTCAGCAACTTTGGCAACCGGCACAGCGCCCTCTTCGCTCAAAGCTTTGAGTGCTGCCACAACAATGTAATGGCGGTTGATCTCAAAGTGCTCACGCAATTTGCTGCGGAAATCGCTGCGACCAAAACCGTCTGTGCCCAGTACTTTGAACGTGCGACCTTTGGGAATAAATGGGCGTATTTGTTCCGCATAGTTTTTCATGTAATCGGTGGACGCAATGACCGGACCGTCATACTTGGCCAACTGTTGCGAAACAAATGAAACACGGGGTGTTTCCAAAGGGTGCAACATGTTGAAACGCTCAACATCTTGGCCATCGCGTGTCAATTCATTGAAGCTTGGGCAACTCCAAACGTCAGCCGCAATGCCCCAGTCTTTGGCCAGCAATTCTTGCGCAGCCAATGATTCACGCAAAATTGTGCCCGAGCCCATCAATTGAACGCGTGTTTTGTTTTTGCCACCCGCTTTACACAGGTACATGCCCTTGATGATTTGCTCTTCTGTACCCGCCGTCAGGCCAGGCATGGCGTAGTTTTCATTGAGCAAGGTCAGGTAATAGAAAACGTTGTCTTGTTTTTCTACCATTCGCTTCAGGCCATGGTGCAAGATCACGCCCACTTCGTGTGCAAAGGTGGGGTCGTAGCTGATGCAATTGGGAATGGTGCCTGCCAAAATGTGGCTATGACCGTCTTCGTGCTGCAAACCTTCGCCGTTCAATGTGGTTCGGCCAGATGTGCCGCCCAACAAGAAACCTCGCGCTTGCATGTCGCCAGCCGCCCAAGCCAAATCGCCAATGCGCTGGAAACCAAACATGGAGTAGTACACATAGAACGGCACCATGATGCGATTGCTGGTGGAGTAGCTGGTCGCCGCTGCAATCCAACTTGACATACCGCCCGCTTCATTGATGCCTTCTTGCAAAATTTGACCTGCTTTGTCTTCTTTGTAGTACATCACTTGGTCTTTGTCGACCGGTGTGTATTGCTGACCTGCAGGGTTGTAAATACCGACCTGACGGAACAATCCTTCCATACCAAAGGTACGCGCTTCGTCCACCAAAATGGGCACAACGCGTGGGCCTAAAGCTTGATCTCGCAAGAGTTGGGTGAGGAAACGAACGTAGGCTTGAGTGGTAGAAATTTCACGACCTTCAGCCGTTGGCTCCATCACTGACTTGAAAACATCCAAAGATGGCACGGTGAAGCTCTCGTCCGCTTTGGTGCGGCGATGTGGCAAATAGCCACCCAAGGCTTGACGACGCTCATGCAAATAACGCATTTCTGGCGTGTCATCGGCTGGTTTGTAAAAAGGAACCTTCGACAATTCGCTGTCTGGCACTGGGATGTTGAAGCGGTCGCGCATGTAGCGAATGTCTTCGTCCGTCAGTTTTTTGGTTTGGTGAACGTTGTTTTTTCCTTCACCAGCTTTGCCCATGCCAAAACCTTTGACGGTTTTAATCAGCAACACGGTAGGCTGGCCTTTGGTATTCACTGCTTGGTGGTAAGCCGCATAAACTTTTTGCGGATCATGACCACCTCGCTTCAAGGCCCAAATTTCGTCATCGCTCATGTGCGCCACCATTTCTAAAGTGCGGGGATCGCGACCAAAGAAATGTTTGCGAACGTAGGCGCCATCGTTGGCTTTGAAAGCTTGATAGTCGCCATCCAAGGTGTCCATCATGATTTTGCGAAGGGCGCCATCTTTGTCGCGGGCCAACAATTTGTCCCAGTCACTGCCCCAGATGAGCTTGATCACGTTCCAGCCTGAACCGCGGAATTCACTTTCAAGTTCTTGAACGATTTTGCCGTTACCGGGCACTGGGCCGTCCAATCGTTGCAAGTTGCAATTGACGACAAAGATCCGGTTATCGAGGTTCTCCCGGGCAGCCAAGCCAATCGCGCCCAGGGATTCAACTTCGTCCATTTCACCGTCACCACAAAAAACCCACACTTTGCGGTTTTCTGTATTGGCTATGCCACGCGCGTGCAGGTACTTCAAGAATCGCGCTTGGTAAATGGCCATCAATGGGCCAAGGCCCATGGACACTGTGGGGAACTGCCAGAACTCTGGCATCAACTTGGGGTGCGGGTAGCTGGACAAGCCTTTGCCGTCGACTTCTTGGCGGAAATTGAGAAGTTGCTCTTCCGTCAATCTCCCTTCAAGGTAGGCACGAGCATAAACACCTGGCGACACGTGGCCTTGGATGTACAAGCAATCGCCACCATGATTTTCACTCTCAGCATGCCAAAAATGGTTGAAGCCTGCGCCAAACATATGAGCCAGTGATGCGAAGGAGCCAATGTGGCCGCCAAGGTCGCCACCATCAGCAGGGTTGTGTCGATTGGCTTTGACCACCATGGCCATGGCGTTCCATCGCATGTAGGCGCGCAAACGCTCTTCAATTTCGATATTGCCTGGGCAATGAGCTTCCTGATCAGGCTCAATGGTATTGACATACCCTGTATTGGCAGAAAACGGCATATCGATGCTGTTCTGGCGGGCATGTTCTAAGAGCTGCTCCAACAAAAAGTGGGCGCGCTCGCCACCTTCTTTTTCAATCACGGCGGACAGGGCATCCATCCACTCTCGAGTCTCGATGGCATCCAAGTCAGAGAGGACGTTATTTGGCTGAACGGCTGACATGTTTGTCTCCTTTGTAGGCCGTGGTTGATCTATTTTTTTGGAATTCTCTCACAAAGTTTGAAAAATTTCAAATGGTGCTTTACTGTTTCATATTGTAAAAAATAATTGGGGGTATTCCCCTAAACTATCTGTCTATGAAGTCGCAAAACGTATCCAAAGCCATCTTGGTCATCAAGCCTGTTTCTTGGTGGCGTCAGTGGTGGAAGCGCCAAAATCCTGTCAAACAGGATCGATTTGCCACTTTAGCCCCAATAGCTGCGGTCTTGTTATTTTTTACCGCTATTGCTTTTTCTTTTTGGTATTTGCGAGTCGAAGAAATCGATCGCGAGCAGGAAGCTGTTAAGAGAGACGTTGAATACAGTCAACAACGGTTAAGGCTGCTTTTATTAGAGCGCCAAGAACAAATCATGCGTTTGGCAAGAGATGTCTCCAACAAAGATGTCGACCTCAAAGAATTTTCAAAGCGCGCAGAAACGCTGGTGATGAAAAACCCAGAGTTGCAAACATTGGCTTGGGTCGATGACCGGCGAAAAATCTTAGCCATTCAAACAACGCCAAGCGTGTTGATTAACCAAAAATGGCGCGTTGGTGAAGTTCTCAAGTGGGGTGAATCAGAGAACAGTTACACATTGGCTCGCGACCTGATGCAGCCCATCTACTCCCAAGAAGATGACGGCAGCCTTTCGATAGGCAACAACGCTATGGGGCAAGAAAATTACGGTAAAAATGAAGTGCTTCAACTTCACACACCACTCACCAATGCTCAGGGGCGTTTTAATGGTGTGATCATGGCAGAGTATGCCGTGGAGAGTCTTCTGAGGTATGGCGTACCGAGCGAAATATTGGCAAAGTATGCTGTCTCATTGTTGGACAGCGAAGGCAATCTGATTGCAGGACAGTCCATTCCAAAAAGAATTCGTGTTTGGAGTTTCATGCCTGGCATCTCTGGGCATAACAATGAATTTGAAGTGCCGGTTTCTCCCGTCGGTAATGGACTCATTTTGCGAGCTCAAGCTTGGCGAACGTCACAAGACATTGTGGGCAATGGTTTTTTCTGGATGATTGGTGCCCTGAGCCTTCTGACAGCTTGGATGCTCATTGGCAACTGGCGGCACACTCGAAAACGACAACAAACCCAAAGAGAGCTGTTTGCTGAAACCAACTTCAGACGTGCCATGGAGAATTCCATCTTGACCGGAATGCGAGCCTTGGACTTAGAAGGACGCATCACCTATGTCAACTTGGCCTTTTGCCAAATGACAGGGTGGCAAGAAAATGAACTGATCGGTGCGGTTGCCCCCTACCCCTACTGGCCAGACGAAGATCGGGAATTCTTGATGGCTCGCCTGGAAGAAGAACTCAGTGGCAATCAAACCTCAGGAGGCTTTCAAGTTCGAGTCAAAAGAAAAAATGGCAGTGTTTTTGACGCTCGGCTATATGTATCACCCCTGATTGATGCCAACGGTCAACAAACAGGCTGGATGACGTCCATGACCGACATCACAGAACCAAACCGTGTGCGAGAGCAGCTGGCGGCGTCCTACGAACGCTTTACCATCGTGCTGGAAGCATTGGATGCCTCAGTTTCGGTGGCGCCTTTGGGCAGTGAAGAATTGTTGTTTGCCAACAAACTTTACAGGCAATGGTTTAACAACGACACGCATGGGCATTTGAATTTGGTTGAAAAAGCCGGCATGTTGGACATTCGAACTTCCGAAACGGAAATGGACGATGTTGACGCACTGGCTGGCCTGCCCACCGAGAGCCTCACTGTGGCCCCTGCTGAACGGGCTGAAATTTATCTAGAACATTTGGACAAATGGCTTGAAATTCGCACCCGCTACATCAACTGGGCTGATGGCAGGCTGGCACAGCTGGTGATTGCCACAGACATCACTGCTCGCAGACAGGCCGAAGAATTGGCGACGCAGCAAGCCGAGCGTGCTCAAAACGCCAGCCGCCTCATTACCATGGGCGAGATGGCTTCCAGCGTGGCCCACGAGCTAAATCAACCCTTAACCGCCATTTCCAACTATTGCAATGGCATGCTCTCCCGCATCAAAGGGCAGCAAATTGAAGAGAAAGACTTGATTTGGGCCTTGGAAAAAACCTCGCACCAAGCCCAACGAGCGGGCCAAATCATTCACAGAATTCGAACTTTTGTAAAGCGCAGCGAACCTAACCGCACGCCTTCCGAAGTACTTTCCATGGTCAATGAAGCGGTTGAATTGGCTGAAATTGAGCTTCGCCGGCGCAATGTCAGACTGTCCCATTACGTCGCTGCTCGGCTTCCTCCGCTGAGTGTCGACCCTATCCTGATTGAGCAGGTTCTGATCAATTTGATGAAAAATGCGGCAGAGTCAATTGACAATGCAGAAAGACCGGTCGGCAAACGCCATGTGGAGCTGAGGGTCGTACCCAAGGTCATAGCCGCCCAAAATACAGTGCATTTTTCAGTCACCGATACGGGCAAAGGCCTGCCGCCACAGGTGATGGAAAGACTTTACGAGGCTTTCTTTTCGACCAAAGTGGAAGGTATGGGTATTGGTCTGAACCTTTGCCGAACCATTGTTGAGTCACACCAAGGCAGAATCACCGCTGAGAACCTCTACAATGCCGACGAAGTTGTTGGTTGTTGTTTTTCCTTTTGGATACCCGCCACGGCCATTTCGCCACATTGAATTAGCAAGTAGAACTGGGAACCCCCATGAGTTTGATACCCAAAAAAGGAACGGTTTACGTTGTTGACGACGACGAGGCCGTTCGTGACTCTCTTCAGTGGCTCCTCGAGGGCAAAGATTACCGCGTCAGATGTTTTGACTCAGCTGAGTCTTTTCTCAGTCGTTACGACCCGCGCGAAGTTGCTTGTTTGATTGTCGACATCCGCATGGGCGGCATGACTGGCCTTGAACTACAAGACAAACTCATTGAACGCCGCTCTCCCTTGCCCATTGTGTTCATCACAGGACACGGCGATGTGCCCATGGCCGTCAACACCATGAAAAAAGGTGCGATGGACTTTATTCAAAAGCCCTTCAAAGAAGATGACCTGGTGAGTTTGGTCGAGCGCATGCTCGACAGCGCACGCGAATCTTTCTCAGAGCATCAAAACGCAGCCAACCGAGACGCACTTTTGTCAAAGTTGACTGGTCGTGAAGCCCAAGTGCTTGAAAGAATTGTGGCGGGCCGATTGAACAAACAAATTGCGGACGACTTGGGCATCAGCATCAAAACAGTCGAAGCGCATCGTGCCAATATCATGGAAAAGCTCAATGCCAATACAGTGGCAGATTTGCTCAAAATTGCATTGGGACAGGCCGCTCCCAAGGCCTAGGATCCAAAGCCTTCTAAAGGCAGATCTTCCCGCCCGTGATCCCCAAACTCGCGGGCGTTTTTGTTTGAAGCCGACTCATTTAGACATTCAAAACCATCAGATGACAGCCCAAAAAATTGACGGCAACGCCCTCTCCCAGCAATTGCGCGCAGACGTCACACGCCGCACGACGGCGTTGAAAGCCAAAGGAGTGACACCTGGCTTGGCAGTTCTATTGGTTGGCGACAACCCAGCTAGCCAAGTTTATGTGCGCAACAAGGTCAAAGCTTGCGAAGACAGCGGACTTCATTCCGTTTTAGAAAAACATCCCGAAAGCTTGAGCGAGGCCGCTCTGCTTGCGCGCATTGATGCGCTGAATGCGGACAAAACCATTCACGGCATTCTGGTTCAGTTGCCATTGCCACCCCACATCGATGCTCAAAAAGTCATTGAGGCCATTTCTCCAGCCAAAGATGTTGATGGCTTTCACATTGCCAGCGCTGGAGCTCTCATGACGGGCATGCCGGGCTTTTGGCCATGCACACCCTATGGCTGCATGAAGATGCTTGAAAGCATTGGGTACGACCTGAAAGGCAAACACGCCGTGGTCATTGGCAGAAGCAACATTGTGGGCAAGCCCATGGCCCTGATGCTGCTGCAAAAGAACGCCACTGTGACCATTTGCCACAGTGCAACCACCGATTTGAAGGCCATGACTTTGCAAGCAGATGTCATTGTGGCTGCCGTTGGCAAACGCAATGTCCTGACTGCAGACATGGTGAAACCCGGCGCAGTGGTGCTTGATGTGGGCATGAACAGAAACGACGAAGGCAAGCTGTGCGGCGATGTCGACTTTGATGGTGTGTCCCAAGTAGCTGGCTACATCACACCGGTTCCAGGCGGCGTTGGCCCCATGACCATCAGCATGCTGCTCGTCAATACGCTTGAAGCTGCTGAGCGCATTTAATTCAATCACCCCTTTTCTTTGATGCTTGAAAGTTTTCAACCATGACAACTTCTTCCACCAATCCGCTGCTGCAAACAACCGAATTGCCTTTGTTTGATCAAATCAAGCCCGAGCATGTCAATGCCGCGGTTGATCAGCTTTTGGGCGCGGCCTCAGACGCTTTAGAGCATGTCACCCAAGAAAGCTTTCCAGCCGAGTGGCATGCCATCGCCAAGGTGCTTGATGTTTGCACCGAGCGCTTGAGTTCTGCTTGGGGAGCAGTCAGTCACTTGAACAGCGTAGCCGACTCACCCGAACTGCGCGCGGCCTATAACGACGCGTTACCCAAAGTCACCGAATTTTGGACCAGGCTAGGCGCCGACGAAAGGCTGTATGCCAAATACAAAGCTGTCGACTCTTCCCAGTTGAATGAGGCACAGAAACAGGCTTTGAAAAACGCACTTCGAAATTTTGTTTTGGGCGGCGCAGAACTTCAAGGGGAAAACAAACGACGATATGCCGCCATTCAAGAACGAATGGCAGAGCTGAGTCAAAAGTTCAGTGAAAACGCTTTAGATGCAACAGACAGGTTTTCGCTCTTTGTGACCGAAGAAGAGTTGGCAGGTGTGCCAGAGGATGTCAAAAACACGGCTCGCGCAGCCGCTGAAAAAGAAGGTCAATCTGGCTACAAGCTCACCTTGAAAATGCCCTGCTACTTGCCAGTGATGCAATTTGCCGTCAGCAGCGATTTGCGTCAAAAGCTCTACCGCGCCTACGTCACACGCGCATCCGATCAAGCTGATACGCAGTTTGCCGAATTGGACAACGGCAAACTCATTCAAGAGATTTTGCAACTTCGTCAGGAGGAAGCCACATTGTTGGGCTATCAAAACTTTGCTGAAGTTTCGGTCGCTACCAAGATGGCTGACTCTCCAGCCAAGGTCATCGCTTTTCTTCGAGACCTGTCAATGCGGGCCCGACCTTTTGCAGAAAAAGATTTGCAAGACATGCGGCAATTTGCCGCGGAGCATTTGAACCTTCAAAACCCGCAAGCATGGGACTGGCCGTACATTGGTGAGAAACTGAAAGAAGCCCGTTACAGTTTCAGTGAGCAAGAAGTCAAACAGTACTTTACGGCACCCAAAGTTTTGCAGGGGCTTTTCAAAATCATTGAGACCTTGTTTGAAGTGAGCATTCGGCCAGACACTGCGCCTGTTTGGCATCCTGCTGTTGGTTTCTACCGAATAGAAAGAAATGGTCAACTTGTAGGACAGTTTTACCTCGACCCACCAGCCAGAGCTGGTAAGCGAGGTGGCGCGTGGATGGATGACGTCCGCTCGCGTTGGTTGCGTCCCGACAACGGTCAGCTGCAAACACCTGTTGCGCATCTGGTCTGTAATTTTGCAGAAGGTGTCGATGGCAATCCCGCTTTGCTCACCCACGACGATGTGATCACCCTCTTCCACGAATTTGGCCATGGCCTGCATCACATGTTGACGCAAGTGAATGAACGGGATGTCTCTGGCATCAGTGGCGTTGAATGGGATGCCGTGGAATTGCCCAGTCAATTCATGGAAAACTTTTGCTGGGAGTGGCCTGTCATCAAACACATGACTGCGCATGTCAAAACCGGAGAATCCTTGCCAAAAGCTTTGTTCGACAAAATGGTGGCCGCGAAAAACTTCCAAAGTGGTTTGCAAACCTTGCGACAAATTGAGTTTGCCCTGCTCGATATGTTGCTTCACAGCGAACATAATCCGAACGATGATTTCATGCCGGTGTTGCACAAAGTTCGCGCCGAAGTGGCTGTCATTCAGCCGCCTGAATTCAACCGCATGGCACACACTTTCAGCCACATCTTTGCAGGTGGTTATGCCGCTGGCTATTACAGCTACAAGTGGGCAGAAGTTTTGTCGGCCGATGCTTACGCAGCCTTTGAAGAAACTGCTCAGCCTGATGGCTCACCGAGCCTAGAAACAGGCCGTCGATATCGACAAGCCATTTTGGAAGCAGGTGGCAGCCGCCCTGCTCTTGATTCTTTCATTGCATTCAGAGGACGCGAGCCCTCGATCAATGCATTGCTCAGGCATCAGGGCATGTCTGCCAATTGAAAATGAAATGCTGACGCCTTAAAACGTCAGCGTCTTCACGCCTTCAGAAGTTCCCAATAAACACACTTGGGCTTTTTGGAAGGCAAACACGCCCACGGTTACAACCCCTGGCCATTGGCTCACTTGGGCCTCAAAGCCCACAGGATCGGTGATCTTCAAGCCTCTCACATCGATGATGTGCTGCCCATTGTCAGTGACCAAGGGTTTGCCATCCTTCAAGCGAACTTGAGCATCACCCCCTAGCGCTTCAAACTGCGCCATGATGCGGGAGCTAGACATGGGAATGACCTCGACTGGCAATGGGAACGCACCCAAGACATCCACCAATTTGGATTCGTCGGCAATGCACACAAACATTTTGGATTGTGCTGCCACAATTTTTTCGCGCGTGAGTGCGGCACCGCCGCCCTTGACCATGTGTCCTTGTGCATTGATCTCATCAGCCCCGTCAATGTACACAGACAACTCAACCACTTCATTGCTGTCAAAAACTGGAATGCCCAGTGCCTTTAACCGCGCCGTAGAAGCCTCTGAACTTGAAACGGCGCCCTTGATTTGGTCTTTCATGGTGGCCAAAGCGTCGATGAATTTGTTCACCGTGGAGCCCGTGCCCACACCCACAATTTGACCAGGGACCACATATTGAAGGGCCGCTTGACCGACAAGTGCTTTCAGTTCATCTTGATTCATAGGGTTTATTTGAGACAATGCTTGAATTGAATGAGATTATCCAATGTCCCTGAACCTTTACCCACTGGCCCGCGCATTTTTATTCAACCTGGATCCTGAGGCGGCCCACGACCTCACCTTGAATCAACTGGCCCAAACTCAAAACACCTTTCTCGATCGCGCCTACCGTCAACCTTGGATTGCCGATCCCATTCAGTTGGCTGGCCTGAATTTCCCAAATCGCGTCGGAATGGCCGCCGGGCTCGACAAAAATGCACGATGCATCGACGGTCTGGGTGCGATGGGCTTTGGTTTTGTCGAAGTAGGCACCGTCACACCTCTTGCGCAACCAGGCAATGACAAGCCACGCATGTTCAGACTGCCAGAAGCCAAGGCCTTGATCAACAGACTGGGCTTTAACAATCAAGGACTCGACGCATTTGTCAGCAATGTCAAAAAGTCTCGGTTTAGAAGCCAAGGTCGTCTACTGGGTTTGAACATCGGCAAAAATGCAGCCACCCCCATCGAACGTGCGACGGATGATTACCTCATTGGCTTGAGTGGCGTTTATGAACACGCCGACTACGTCACGGTGAATATTTCCAGCCCCAACACCAAAAATTTGCGGTCTTTGCAAACCGATGAAGCGCTTGATCAACTTTTGTCTGCCTTGAACGAACGAAAATTGGCCTTGGCCGACCAATATCAAAAGCGTGTCCCCGTTTTTCTCAAAATTGCGCCCGATCTTGACGATGACCAAATAGCCGTCATTGCCGCCAGCCTGCTCAAACATCAAATGGATGGCGTGATTGCCACCAACACCACACTCTCAAGGGATGCCGTGAAAGGCATGCAGCATGGTGATGAAGCGGGCGGCCTCTCAGGCGCACCTGTACTGGCTGGAAGCAATCGAGTCATTCGATTGTTGCGCCAGCACCTCGGACCCCAATTTCCCATCATTGGTGTAGGCGGCATTCTGAGTGGTTACGATGCCGTGAGCAAAATAGAGGCTGGGGCCGATGTGGTCCAAATTTACACAGGCCTCATTTACAAGGGCCCCGCTTTGGTTCATGAAGTGGCCAAGGCGCTTCGGCAGTTGTCACACCAATGAAAAGCTAAAGGTGAAAAGGCCAAGGACTTCTCAAGCCTTGGCTTGCAAGGCCTGAGACACTTCACGGGCAATGGCCAAAGAACTGGTCAAGCCTGGCGATTCAATGCCAAGCAAATGCACCAGGCCACTGACACCATGGGTCGTTGGCCCCATGATGCAAAAGTCAGCAGCCGTTTCTTGGGGTGAATTGATTTTGGGCCGAATGCCTGAGTAAGAAGGCATGAGCGCTCCGTCCTTCAAGCCTGGCCAATATTTGCGAACCTCGGCATAAAAAGCGTCGCCACGGCTTGGGTCAACCTCAAGCTTATCTGGCGAGTCAACCCACTCCACGTCGGGCCCAAACTTGGCTTGACCCGCCATGTCCAGAGTGAGGTGCACGCCCAAACCAGCTGCCTCGGGTACTGGGTATATCAAACGAGAAAAAGGCGATCTGCCAGCAAGGCTGAAGTAGTTGCCTTTGGCGTAATAAGCACGCGGTAAATTGGTCAGGTCCATGCCTTCAAACTGTCGTGCCGTATTGGGGGCGGACAAGCCCGTTGAATTGATCACGTTTTGAGCCAAGATTTCAGTGCCATCTTGCGTGCGAACGATGAATTGCGTTGTGTCTGATGTACGCACAATTTGAGCAGAAGAAAAAGCAGAGTTCAGTGCCAAGATGCCGCCAGCATTTTCAAAATCGCCCAAATAACTCAACATGAGCGCATGGCTGTCGATGATGCCAGTGCCGGGAGACCACAAAGCAGCTTCACACTTCAAGTCAGGTTCCATGGCTTGCGCTTCTTCAGCTGACAATAGCCTTAACTGATCGGCACCTAGCACGCCATTGGCATTGGCCTTAGCTTGAATGGCCGAAAGTTGCGCGACCTGTTGAACAGACGTGGCCACAATCAATTTACCGCAAGCTTTGTGCGGAATTTGCCGCTCTATGCAATACGCATAGAGCATGTGCCTTCCTTGCACGCAAAGTTTGGCTTTCAAGGAGCCTGCAGGGTAATAAATTCCAGCATGAATCACTTCACTGTTGCGCGAACTGGTGCCTGTGCCAAACGCATCGGCAGACTCCAACAAAACGACCTCTTGGCCTTGAAGCGCCAATTCTCGTGCAACGGCCAGGCCCACAACGCCTGCGCCCAACACCACTGTTTGAATTTGATCCATATTCGTATTATTGCTGACACACGCACGACAGCTCAAATCAATTCTGACAGGCAAACTTCGCTTTTTTAAAGTGACCTCGTACTTCTCAAGGAGACCCATGAAATTATTCAATTTGGAAAACAAAGTGGCCATCGTGACAGGCGCCAGCCGAGGCATTGGGCGATCCATTGCTTTTCAATTGGCACGCGCAGGCGCCAAAGTGGTGGTCTCGAGCCGGAAACTGGATGCCTGTGAGGCGGTTGTGAAAGAAATTCAAGCAGAAGGCGGCACAGCCATGGCCATCAGCGCCAGCATTGCCAGCAAAGAGCAATTGCAAAACATGTTGCAAAAAACACGCGAAATTTGGGGCCCCATCGACATCTTGGTTTGCAATGCTGCCAGCAATCCTTACTATGGCCCCACGACCGGCATGAGCGATGAGGTCTTTAACAAAGTCATGCACAACAATGTGTTGTCCAGCACTTGGCTTTGCACCATGGTCTATCCAGACATGAAAGCCAAGAGAGATGGCGCCATTGTGCTGGTGTCATCGGTGGGCGGCTTGCACGGGTCTGCCGTCATTGGCGCTTACAACATCTCCAAAGCCGCCGACATGCAATTGGCGCGCAATTTGGCCGTGGAATGGGGCCCAGACAACATTCGTGTGAACTGCATCGCACCAGGCTTGATTCGCACCGCCTTTGCCAAAGCGCTGACAGACGATCCTGTGAAGGCCGGCATGGTTGAAAATGAAACGCCCCTGCGCCGCATTGGCGAACCCGATGACATCGGCGGGATTGCCGTTCTTTTGGCCAGTGCTGCGGGCAAATACATCACAGGTCAAACCATCGTGGCGGATGGCGGCATGATGATTCGCTAAGTTGAAATGAGAATCAAAAAAAGCCCAGTGCGATGCGCTGGGCTTTTTGATTTCAGAGCACTGTCTGTTAAGCGAAATTGGCTTCTGCAAATGACCAGTTGACCAATTTGTCCAGGAAAGTTTCGACAAACTTAGGACGCAAATTGCGGTAATCGATGTAGTAGGCATGTTCCCAAACGTCGACTGTGAGCAAAGCCTTGTCGGCGGTGGTCAGGGGTGTACCGGCTGCGCCCATGTTGACGATGTCAACACTGCCGTCGGCTTTCTTGACCAACCAAGTCCAGCCTGAACCAAAGTTGCCCACTGCGCTTTTCACAAAGGCTTCTTTGAATGCAGCATAAGAGCCAAACTTGGCGTTGATGGCCGCGGCCAAAGCACCCGTAGGTTCGCCCCCGCCATTGGGCTTCATGCAATTCCAGAAGAAGGTGTGGTTCCAAATTTGAGCAGAATTGTTGTAAACGCCGCCGCTGGATTTTTTGATAATTTCTTCCAGAGACATTGATTCGAACTCAGTGCCTTTTTGCAAATTGTTCAAATTCACAACGTAAGCATTGTGGTGCTTGCCATGGTGAAATTCCAGCGTTTCTTTGCTGTAGTGCGGTGCCAAAGCGTCGATGGCGTAAGGCAGTGCTGGCAGGGTATGTTCCATGTGTTCCTCTATAAAGTGCAGTAAAAATCCAAAACCCTATTGTAAGTTGAACCCGTCTTCTTGTCTGAAAAAATCTCCCTAAAGGCACAGCCAGATTGGGGTCGTCTGCCTCCCAGCCTTGTCAATCTGTGCGCGCACTACTTCACTTGCAAGTTGACTTGTCCATCGGCCAGTGTGGCCGTCACAGATTGATGGGGCTCAAAGTCGGTGGCATGCGTCATGGCCACGCCGTTTTCATTGGTCAACCAGGCATACCCCCGCTCCAAGACCAAATGAGGATCTAAAAGTCCCAATCGGGTGCTCAAATGAATGGCTTTTTGCTGATGACTTTGGAAGCTTTTCTGAAGCCCTCGGGGCAGGTTTTCGGCGTACCGAGCAAGTGTTTGCCTGCGCACCTGGACTTGAGTTTTCAGTCCGTATTGAAGAGATTGTTCAAGGCGCATCAGATGTGTCTTTTGATCATTCAAACGGCCCGATGGACGGCCAAGCCGATTGGCAATCCAATCCAAATTTTGGCTCATCCGGTCTAAATGATTGTTGAACGCCGTTGAAAAAGCTTCTTGAGTGTGTAGCAGCTCACCCATCAACACATCCCGAGCTGTGGCAACCAGTTCTGCCGCCGCCGTGGGCGTGGGGGCGCGCAGATCGGCCACAAAATCGGTTAGCGTGAAATCGGTTTCATGGCCTACGCCCGAGACAATGGGAATCGGACAAGACGCAATGGCTCGCACCAGCGCTTCGTCATTGAAGGCCCAAAGATCTTCCATTGAGCCGCCGCCTCTAACCATCAAAATCACGTCAATGGCCATTTTTTCAGAGTCATCTCTCTCTGTCGTGATAAGCGCTTGGCCTTGCCAAGCCACCAATTTTTGAAGGCTCTGCAACATCTCCAAGGGCGCATTAGCGCCCTGAACAGAAGCAGGTGCCAATATGACTGGAATGTGGGGCACTCGCCTTTGCAACGCAGTCACCACATCGTGCAAAGCGGCCGCACCAAGGGAGGTAATGATGCCAATGGCACGCGGCTGCATGGGAATGTCACGTTTGCGTGAAGACTCGAAAAGTCCCTCAGCTTCGAGCTTGGCCTTGAGCTTTAAGAACTGCGCAAACAGATCGCCCTGACCTGCCCTTTGCATGGTTTCAACCACCAATTGCAAATCTCCGCGCGCCTCATACACACCTAATTTGCCCCTGACCTCCACCATTTCACCGTCTCTGGGCATGAAACCCAAAGCACTGGCGGCCCTTTTGAACATGGCGCAGCGAATTTGCCCGCTCTCATCCTTGAGATTGAAATAACAATGCCCACTGGCCGCCCTTGAAAAGCCAGAAATCTCACCCTTCACAGCAACAGGATTGAACCTGGCATTCAAAGTGTCTGCAATTGCAAGGCAAAGTGCACCAACTGACCAGACGCGTGGCTCAGAATCTATTCTCGCCATAAAAAAACCTTATTTTTTGCGGTGTTCAGACCTATTTTGTTGGCAAAAGCTTGTGTTTTCTAGCTTAATCAGTCCACAGCCTGACTACGGCTGGCACGGAACCGCCATGATGGTGGTTTTGCAGGCATTGATTCACGTAAGCTGTTGATTTATTTAATTAATTTTTTGTATAAAAAAGAAGCATTTCTAGAAAAGCTAGGATTCATGCGGTTTACCGCGGTTCTGACACCCTGTTCTTCACAAAGTTATCCACAGAAAAGCAGAACAATTCGATCAGCCATAATCAAAACTGAATTCAGAAGTAGAAAGTTTGATTTTGATCAGCATCATACAAGCCGCAGGATGGCCCGTTTGGCCCCTCATTGCCTGTTCCATTTTTGCGCTCGCAATCATTTTGGAGCGCTTTTATGCCTTGCGGACCACCAAGGTCATCCCTGAACTCGCCTTACAGCGCGCCATACAAAGCACACAACAAGGCTTTCCTAGCGACGCCACCATCCAAGAAATTGCGCAAATTGGTGCTGTAGGTCCTATTTTTGCGACAGGCCTTCAAACTCTGGCGCTCACACCCAACGCCAGTCATCAAGATGTGCGCGAAAGCATGGAAATGGAAGGTCGCATGGCGGCTCAAGGTCTAGAGCGCTATCTCACTGCATTGGCCACATTGGCTTCAGCCTCTCCCTTGCTGGGCTTATTGGGTACCGTGGTTGGCATGATCGAACTGTTTGGTTTGCAAACACACGGACAACAACAGCCTACAGAATTGGCCCACGGCATTTCGATTGCGCTTTACAACACGGCATTAGGCCTGATCGTGGCTATTCCTTGTTTAATGGCATGGCGTTTTTTCAAGTCCAAAGTGGACCGTTTGGTGTTGCAAATGGAATGGGCCTCTGAAAGGTTTGCCAGGCACCTCGCTGCCATGCGTGAATAAAACCAAGCCGAGAGTGAACCAAATTGAAATTCCGAAAGAACACCAGCATTGAGCCAGACATCAATCTGATTCCATTCATTGATGTACTCTTGGTTGTCCTCATTTTTTTGATGCTGACCACCACCTGGTCCAAATTCAATGAAATGAATGTCAGCTTGCCCAGCGCTTCAGCTCAAGCCTCTACAGAGCCTTCAAATGCTTGGGTGGTGTCCG
>JACCDI010083002.1_pt1 | contig 25684 bp, 23 predicted proteins | sample 7442791 | NCBI WGS metagenome assembly JACCDI01 (sample SAMN15323434, study PRJNA562643) | freshwater metagenome | isolation source: river surface water | place: USA:Blue River Watershed | collected 2017-08-15
AGGGATTCGAACCCTCGGTAGGGTCGCCCCTACGCTTGATTTCGAGTCAAGTACATTCGACCACTCTGCCACTTCTCCTGATTCGGTGTCGTTTGTCGAAGCCGCAATTCTATCAGGGGCGACGTGCGCCAGCGCCGCCCAAAGGCTGCACCACCACGCCAGCGCCAGCAGGTGCACCGCCTGTGCTACCCACCAGACCGACGGTCATCAACGCCAATGAGCCACTGAACAGCCCACTGTCTTCAATCTCAATCGTGGCCGAGCGATCTGCACGGGTGAACACGAGCAAACTCTTTTTGCCACGGACCGAAGCCACCATGGTCCATCCTTGACGTGGCAACTGCTCGGCATAGAAGTTGTAGCTCGCATTGGCATCGATGGGCACCTCAAACACGGCACGTCCCAACCACCCCTCACCCACACCAAAAATCAGCGACTCTGCCGTGCGCAGCTTGGTGCCTGCAGGCATGGGCATGCGGCCAAACTGATCCATGCTGGGACGTTGGGCGTTGTCTGCATTGGTTTGCGAATCGTTGGTTGTGCCGCAAGCGGTCAACAACGCTGTAGCCAACAAGAGAAGTAGTTTTTTCACAGCGCTCTTTCTTTCCATTTTTGCGAACTGTATCAGCCGCGAGATCAGCCGCGCAGTTCAGCCACGCCACCCATATAGGGGCGCAGCGCTTCTGGCACGCGAATGCTGCCATCGGCTTGTTGGTAGTTCTCCAGCACAGCCACCAGCGTGCGGCCCACAGCCAAGCCTGAACCATTCAGGGTGTGCACGAGTTCATTTTTACCTTGCGCGTTTTTGAAACGAGCTTGCAAACGGCGGGCTTGGAAGGCTTCGCAGTTGGACACTGAGCTGATTTCGCGATACGTATTTTGCGCGGGCAACCACACTTCGAGGTCGTGGGTTTTGGTAGCGCCAAAGCCCATGTCACCCGTACAAAGCAACATGACGCGGTAAGGCAGGCCGAGCTTTTGCAAAATGGTTTCGGCGTGTTGGGTCATTTGATCAAGCGCTTCGTAGCTCTTGTCGGGGTGCACGATTTGCACCATTTCCACTTTGTCGAATTGGTGTTGGCGAATCAAGCCACGGGTGTCTCGGCCTGCACTGCCTGCTTCGGAACGGAAGCACGGCGTGTGAGCGGTGAGTTTGATGGGCAATTCGTTTTCAGCCATCACCACGTCGCGCACGAAGTTGGTCAATGGCACTTCGCTGGTGGGAATGAGGTAGAGCGCCGTGTTTTCGCTGCTGGCCTCACCTTCTTGGCCACCCTTTTTAGCCGCGAACAAATCCTCTTCAAACTTGGGTAGCTGGCCCGTGCCTTTGAGGCTGTCGGCATTGACGATGTAAGGCGTATAGCACTCGGTGTAGCCGTGTTCTTGCGTTTGCACATCCAACATGAATTGCGCCAACGCACGATGCATGCGCGCGATCTGCCCCTTCATCACCGTAAAGCGTGAGCCCGAGAGCTTGACGCCCATTTCAAAGTCCAGCCCCAAGGGCTCGCCCAAGTCCACATGGTCTTTGGGCTCGAAGCCCAAGGGTGCGGGCGTTGTGCCTGTGGGGCTCCAGCTGCGCAGCACCACGTTGCCGTGTTCGTCTTCGCCTACGGGCACGGTGTCGTGCGGCAAATTGGGCACTGCGAGCAACAAGGTTTGCAGCTCCGCTTGCAAAGCATCCAAGCGCACGGCCGAGGTATCGAGCTCATCATTAATCTGTGCAACTTCTTTTTTCAGTTGTTCTACTTTTTGATCATTGAAGCCAACTTGATCTTGCTCCCCATTCGCTATCAACTTTGCTCGCTGCCCCATAAGCATTCCGATCTCTTTCGAGACTTTATTGCGATGGCTTTGCAACTCTTCAGTACGAGTCTGCAAAGTTTTGCGCTCAGCCTCCAAGGCTTGGTAGGCCTCCACATTCAAAAATGCTTGAGGCTTTTTGCGGGTTTCGAGTTTGGCAATGACGCTGGGCAAGTCGCGGCGCAATTGGTTGATGTCGAGCATTTACTTCGTCCTTTGATTTTTTATTTCAGTCCCTTGGGGAGCGGGAATTTGATGGTTTCTTGCACGCCATCCAGCGTGCGCACCGACACAGCGCCTAAAGCGCGCATGCGGGCAATGACTTGCTGCACCAAGATGTCAGGGGCCGATGCGCCAGCGGTCAAGCCCACGCAGGTTTTTCCAGTAAACCACTCGTCTTTGAGCTCGTCCGCGTTGTCCACCATGTAGCTGGGCACGCCAGAGCGTTCGGCCACATCGCGCAAACGGTTGCTGTTGGAGCTGGTGGGGCTACCCACCACAATGACCATCTCGACTTCTTTGCTCAACACCTTCACCGCGTCTTGGCGGTTTTGGGTGGCGTAACAAATGTCTTGCATTTTGGGTTTGCGAATATTGGGAAAACGCGCCACCACAGCTTCGGTGATGTGTGCGGCGTCGTCCACACTCAAAGTGGTTTGCGTCACCACAGCCAGACGTTCGGTTTGCTTTGGGTTGACTTTGGCGACGTCTTCGACGTCTTCCACCAAGTAAATGCCTTCGAGCAACTGGCCCATCGTGCCTTCGACTTCGGGGTGGCCTTTGTGGCCAATCATGATGAACTCAAAACCTTCTTTGTGCAGCTTGGCCACTTCGACGTGCACCTTGGTCACCAAAGGACAGGTGGCATCAAACACGTTAAAGCCGCGTCGCACTGCTTCTTCTTCCACAGCCTTGGGTACGCCATGCGCACTGAACACCAACGTAGCGCCTGCAGGCACTTCAGCCAAGTCTTCAATGAAGACCGCGCCTCGGCTTTTGAGATCGGCCACCACAAAGGTGTTGTGCACGATTTCGTGGCGCACATAAACGGGTGCACCAAATTTTTCAAGCGCACGCTCCACGATGTCGATGGCACGGTCCACGCCCGCGCAAAAGCCACGGGGCTCGGCCAAAACGATGTCTTGCAAGCTCATGTCAGAGCACACCAATCACTTGCACTTCAAACGTCACGGGCTGGTTAGCCAGTGGGTGGTTGAAGTCAAACAACACCGCATCGTCGGTGACTTGTTGGATCGCACCCGCAAACGAGCCCTTGCCCGTAGGCACTGGAAACTGCACCACATCACCCACGTTGTATTGCTCGTCGGGATCGCCAAATTCTTTGAGCAAATTCTTGCTGACCCATTGCTGCATATCGGGGTTGCGCTCACCAAACGCCTCGCCTGCGGGCAGCTCAAACGTGGTGTGTGTGCCTTCGGCCAAGCCCAACAAATGCTGCTCCAACGCGGGCGACAACTCGCCCGAACCCAGCGACAGCGTGGCCGGTTTGTCATTGAACGTGTTGATCACGTCGCCTTGCGGTCCCGAAAGCCGATAGTGCAGCGTTAAAAAAGAATCAGGGCCGATGGTAGGGTGAGCGTTGGATGCAGTCATAGGACTCTTTTTGGTTGAACCACCTATTGTAGAAAGCTCTCACCATGAACCGTATGCCCGAACCCATGACCATTGCCCAGCTTCCAGCTGAGATGCGCCCGCGTGAAAAACTGCTCAAACACGGTGCCTCGGCGCTCACCGACACCGAGCTGCTGGCTTTGTTTCTGCGCACCGGCATCAAGGGCAAGAGCGTATTTGTAATGGCCCAAGAGCTGCTGGACCGCTTCAAGGGCTTTGCAGGCCTGATTCATGCCAGCGCTGCCGAGCTGAAAACTTTCAAAGGCATGGGCGGTGACGCCAAGCGCTCGCAGCTGGTGGCCGTGCTCGAAATGGCCCGCCGCGCCCTGACCCAAGAATTAACCGAAACCACGGTGATGAATTCGCCCAACGCCGTGAAGCAGTACCTCCAGCTTGAATTGGCCCAACTCAAACACGAGGTATTTGCGGTGTTGTTTCTTGATGCCCACAACCGCCTACTGTCCTACCAGCCCATGTTTCGCGGTTCGCTGTCACAAACCATGGTGTACCCACGCGAAGTGGCCAAGACTGCTCTGGCTTTGGGTGCAGACGGGGTGGTGCTGGCCCACAACCATCCGGGCGGTACGGTCAAGCCCTCACAAGCCGATATGAAACTCACACGCACATTGCAAGAAGCCTTGGCCCTGATTGACGTGACGGTACGCGATCACATCATCGTGGCCCAAGGCAAATATTTGTCCATGGCCGAGGAAGGCTTGCTTTGAATCAATGACGCTTACTTGACAGAAACGATCGTCCCGCGCAACGCGAGATTCAAACGGTCAATCACCTCAGACCAATCTGAGTCCCCAAGCAACTCCTCTTTCAACAGCGCAGCTTGAGCAGTATTCCAAAACTGTGCGTCCTCTAACCGAATGGAAGAATTCAAAGGCGAATTTGTTTGGATGAATTTGCGAATGCTGGACGCGTCATTGGGCAAGCCCAGCTGCGCAAACAGCTCCGTAAAGCCGTGAAAAACTTTATCCATATGAACTCCTTTGTAACGCAGAGAACCCAGAGCTTCACCCGAGTAGCCATCTTCGTTCGAACCGGCAATTCCGACAAGTTGGTCTATAAAAATATACTCAGCGTCAGGCTCTTGTGTATGTACGATCGCATACAAAACTTGGGCAAAGCCAGACAAGACGCCACACAAAAGAAACATCCATGAAAGCCAAATCGCTGCAAGACTTAGGGGCCATTCGCAAGCAGGTGATCGATGCAGCCCAAGCTGCGGCCGCAGCCGAGCAAGCCCGCCAAGAAGCTGAACGCCGAGCCGAAGCCGAGCGCAATTTGTTCACGCATGCCGTGGGCAACGTGAAGCCCATCGCGGCCAAAGCCCGCGTGCTCATCACCCCGCAACGCCCTGCCGCACGGCCTCTGCAACAAACGCTCGATGACCAAGCTGCTTTGGTGGAAAGCATGAGCGATGAGTTCGATGTGAGCACCTTGCTCGATGTGGACGATCAGCTCAGCTTTCGCCGCCCCGGCATTGGCACCGATGTGACGCGCAAACTGCGCAAAGGCGAATGGGCCATGCAAGGCCAGCTCGACCTGCATGGCATGCGCAGCGATGAAGCCCGCGAGGCCGTGAGTCAGTTTGTGCGCGATGCCAAACGCATGGGCTGGCGCTGTGTGCGCGTGGTGCACGGCAAAGGATTGGGCTCGCCCGGCAAAGAGCCGGTGCTCAAAAGCAAAGTGCAACGCTGGCTGGTACAAAAGCAAGAAGTGATTGCCTTTGTGCAAGCCAAGCCCTCAGACGGCGGGGCTGGCGCTTTGGTGGTGTTACTGGGCCCAAGTGGCGGCTGAGATTGGCGACTACAACACAGGGCCCAACGCTCAAAGCGTCACGTCGCGGTTACGCATCCAATCGGCGGTTTGAAAAAAGCTCACATTCAAACGGTTGCGCAAATCATCTGGCACACCGGTTTCGCTCATGGCTTGGTCCATGCATGCCACCCACTCGTTACGCTCTTTGATGCCAATTGAAAACGGCATGTGGCGCATGCGCAGACGCGGGTGTCCATGTTTTTCAATGTAGTAGTCAGGCCCGCCCAACCAACCACACAAGAACATGAACAAACGTTCACGGGCATTGTCTAACTCAGGTCCATGTGTGGCACGCAGTGCGGCGTAGGCAGGCTCTAAATCCATCAAGTCATAAAAGCGGTCGACCAATGCACGTACACGTGTCTCGCCGCCGATCCACTCAAATGGTGTGTCAAAAGGTGGTTTTTCTTCAATTTGCATGAGTTCGATTGTCGCGCCAGAGATGCGCTCAAGGCAGCTGTAGGTGTTTGCGCGTCATGGCTTGCTTGGGCGTCATCGCCACGGTCAAGACGCTTGGCGCAAGGTTTGCACCACGGGGCGGCGCAACACATCACGCAAGCCCCACCAGCCGGCGGCCAAGGCCAGCATCGCACCGACCGCAGCGCCCAACAAAGGCACCCATGGGCTGGCCGTCCATTCAAATTCAAACGCAAATCGGGCCAAGCCCCAGCCCATGAGCAGGGCCACACAGGTGGCGAGCAAACCGGCAAGTGCGCCAATGCCTGCCAGCTCTGCACGCTGCACATGGGCCAACAGCTGGTTGGATGCACCCAGCGCACGCAGCACCGCGTACTCGCGCGCACGCTCTTCCCGCGTGGCCGTCACGGCCGCAAACAACACGACAAGACCCGCCGCCAAAGTGAACAAGAACAAAAACTCCACCGCGCTCACCACTTGGCCCAGCACGCTTTGCACTTGGTTCAGGGTCGCCCCCATGTCCACGTTGGTGATATTGGGAAAGCGTTGGATCAGCTGGTTATCGAACGTTGGCGTTTTTGCACCGTCTACGCCAGCCATGCGCTGCGGCGCACGAAACGCGGCAATGTAGGTGGTGGGCACATCAAAACCAGCCCCTGTGTCAATGCGGCTGACGGGGTACATGACAAAGAAATTGGCACGCATCGAGGTCCAATCCACACGCCGCACCGAGGTGATGCGCGCTTCGTGCAACACACCCGCCATGTCAAAGCGCAAGCTGTCGCCGAGTTTGAGCTTCAAGGTTTTGGCAATGCCCTCTTCAATGCTCAAGCCCTCGGATTCTTCGGCTTGCCATGCGCCGCCCACCACGGTGTTGTGCTCGGGCGGCTGTGCGCTGAACGAGACGTTGAATTCGCGGTCGACCAAACGCTGCGCACGCTCTTCGGTGTAGCTGTCGGGCGTGACGGTGTTGCCGTTGACCGCCACCAAGCGGGCGCGAATCATGGGGTACCAGTCGAACTTGTGCACACCCGATTCGCGCAGGGTTTGCAAAAACGCTTCGGTTTGCGTGGGTTGGATGTTGATGACAAACCGATTGGGCGCATCCACCGGCGTGGCATTGCGCCAGCTGCTAATGAGGTCGGTGCGCAACAACACCAGCAAGGCCAAGGCGAGCAAGCCCACAGCCAAGGCGCTGACCTGCACCATCGCATACACGGGCCGCGCACTCACCTGTCGTGTGGCCAGCATCAGCCATGCGGGCGAACGCCCCTCCACCACACTGCGGCGTAACACCTGCACAGCCAACCAGGCCGCCCCCGCAAACAACAACACCGCGCCCGCAAAGCCGCCCACCACCATGAGGCCGAGCTTGACATCACGGCTCACCGCAACCAGCAACACCGCAAAGCCTGTGAGCCCCAAGGCCCATACGCTGAGCGTGATGGCTTTGAGCTCGCCCACATCCCGGCGCATGACACGCAACGGCGGCACGCTGGCCAGCTGCAACACAGGCGGCAAACCAAAAGCGAGCAACAACGTCAGGCCTGTGCCTAGGCCGTACACCAAGGGCCACAGACTGGGTGCTGGCAAGACGGTTTCCACCAGCCCCTTGAGCAAGGCCACAAACACCAAGTGCACGGCATAACCCAAGGCCAAGCCCAACACGCTGGCAAACATACCCACCCACACAAACTCAGCGGTGTACGACAAAGCAATGTGCCGCTGACTCAAGCCCAACACACGCAACATGGCGCAGTCATCCAAATGGCGAGCCGCAAACGCGCGGGCCGCCAAGGCCACCGCCACGGCGCTGAGCAACGCGGCAAGTAATGCCACAAGGTTCAAGAACTTGCCCGCGCGGTCCAAGGTTTGGCGCATTTCAGGGCGCCCTGCTTCGAGCGACTCCACGCGCACACCGCGCACCTCTGGTTTCTTGCTCTCGGCTTCTGCCCAAGTTTGAAAGTCTTTTGAAGCCGCCTCTGAACCCACCACCGCGTAGCGCCATGTCACACGGCTGGCGGGTTGAATCAAGGCCGTGGCTTCGAGGTCTGCCGTGTTCATCAACACGCGCGGCGCAAAGTTCATGAAACCTGCACCACGGTCTGGCTCGTGCACCAACACGCGGCTGATGCGCAAGCGGCTGTTGCCAAGCAGCAGGTGGTCGTCCACATCCAGCCCCAAGGCTTCTAGGCCCGCAGACTCGACCCACACTTCACCGCTGGCGGGAATGGCTGTGGTTGTTTCAATGCTGGTTTCGTTGCTCAATGCCAGTTGCGCTTGCGCCAAGTTAGCAGCGACTTTGAGTTCGCCGCGCAGCGGGTAACCGGTCTCGACCGCTTTGAGCGCCACCAATCGGCTGTTGGGCTCAGTGCCGCTTTGCGTTTGACCGCGGGCCATCGTTGGAAAGCTCAGGGTGGTCACGCCTTGTAGACCATTCGCTTTGGCACGTTGCATGATGTGCAGGGGTGTGGCTTGGTCGCTCACCACCACCACATCGCCGCCCAACAGTTGGCGCGCATCGCGTTGCAAACCGCCATTCAAACGATCGGCCAAAAAGCTCACCGAGCTAAGCGCAGCCACACCCAAGGAGACCGCCACGACCAACAGCCGCAGCTCGCCCGCACGGGCATCACGCCACAGCGTACGCCAAGCTTGCGTCCACCACGTAACGCCTGTTAGCTTGGGCTGTGTACTGCCCGCTTGCGTCAGTTCACTCATGCGTGCTGCACCTTGTGCACGCCACCCGCTGCCAACTCGGGCTGTAGTTGCAAACGCTCCTGCGCTGTATAGCAAAGAAAGTGTTTGTTCGTGGCACGGCCAATCGTGCACAAACCCAAGCGTGTGGCCACGTCAAAGCCCATTTGCGTGATACCGCTGCGCGACACCACCACAGCCACACCCATTTGGGCGGACTTCATCACCATCTCACTGGTCAAGCGACCGGTGGTGTAAAAAATTGAATCAACACTGGCCTTCACACCGTTCATCCACATCCAACCGGCGGTGGTGTCGATGGCGTTGTGGCGTCCCACATCTTCTACAAAGATGTGCATCTGCTCGCCGTTGAACAAGGCACAACCATGCACCGAACCCGCAGACTTGTAGGTGGTTTCTTGCAGGCGAATGGCGTTGAGCAGCGCATACAAACGCGCTTGGCTGATGCGCGCATCGGGCAAAGCCAAGGTGTCAATCTCGGCCATCAAATCACCAAACACACTGCCCTGCCCGCAGCCTGTGGTGACCACACGCTTTTCAGTGCGTGCGGCAATGTCTGCAATGCCGTGACGTGTTTTGACAGCGGCCACGCCCGCGCCATCTTCGCCGGCATCCCAATCGACCGTGATGGATTCAACCTCAGCCACATCGCTCACCAAGCGTTGGTTGCGCAAATAGCCCAACACCAACAACTCAGGGTGTGCCCCCAAGGTCATGAGGGTGACGATTTCGCGTTTGTCCACATACACCGTTAAAGCGCGTTCGGCGGGAATCGATGCCTGCTCACGCACACCATGCTCGTTGATCACTTCAATCTGGCGGGTGAGTTCGGCTTGAGCTTGGGTGAGTTGGGGCAGCACGGTAGAGATAGAAGATGCAATGGACATAAGCAAACAAGGCTACAACAAAAAGGGCCGCCACCTGTCGGTGCGGCCCAATGTACAGCGGGGCTGTATGGATTACTTTTTAGCAGGTGCGACAGGTGCAGCTGCCACAGCTGGTGCTGAAGCAGCGGCCACAGGTGCGGCAGCCTCTGGCGGCGTGTAGACAAACTTGCCAGGGTCTGCACAAGGCGGTGTGGCCTCGGGCTTACCTGCTTTGGCTTTGTTGGTCTTTTGCACATGGGCGGCCACTTTGTCTTGCGCCTTGCAGAGCAAGTACGCATCCGCTTTGGCCGTGTGAGCCGTTTTGGCTTTGGCTTCATCGGCCTTGGCTTTGGCTTCGTCGCTCAAGGGTGGCAGTTTGGCAAACGCCGTGGCGCTGATAGCCGCCAACATCAATGCAAAGAGTGATTTGTTCATGTTGTTCTCCTAGTCAGCGCATCAAGCGTGCGCCGTGGTACCCGATTTGTCGTCACTGCGGTGGGCTGGAATCTTGCCAGCCTTGATGTCATCGTGCCAGAGCTCGTGGTGTTCTTTAGCCCAAGTTTCATCCACATAGCCAGTCTTCATGGCTTTGAATGCACCTTCCATACCGACCGTGCCCATGTAGATGTGGCCCATAAACATAGCCATCATCAACACCGTCGCCACAGCGTGAATCATGTGAGCGATTTGCATCGTGCCGCGCTCGTAAACCAAGAATGGAATGACTTTATCCAGCACCAAGCCAGAAGCCACGACCACCAAACCGAGGCCAAATACACCCGCCCAAAACACGACTTTCTCACCCGCATTGAAGCGGTGCGAAGGCACTTCTTTGCCGCTGAGCAAGCCACCACCTTTGAGAATCCAAGTGATGTCTTCTTTGCTAGGCATATTGTCTTTGGCGAAGGTCACAAACACGATGGTCAGCGACACGGCAAACAAAGGGCCAGCAAAGTTGTGTGCGTTTTTCAACAAGTAGGTGATGAAACCAAACAAGGTATCGCCAATGATGGGCTGAATGAAAAACTTGCCAAAGGCCATGAAGATGCCAGACACCGCAAGCACCACAAAGGCGATGGCATTGGCCCAATGCGCTGAACGCTCAAACGGTGTGAAGCGCTCAATTTCCACGCCCGTGGGTTTGCCGTGCAACATGATCATGCCTTTGCGCTTGTAGAACAAGGCAATGGCACCCAACACGATCAGCAACAAAGAGCCGCCGTAGGGAATGATCCAGTTGTTGCGCACTTGGCGCCAAGCCTCACCTGCGGTGGTGAGGCGTGAGCCAGGGTATTCAACGAAAGGCTGAATCAACACACCAGCTTCAGGCGCTTGCGACTTAGGCAGGCTGCTGTAACCTTCAGCACCTGCGCCCACAGCACGCCACATGGGCGCGTTGTTGCCCGGCTGAACCTGGCCACGTTGGCCATTGGTTTGCTCGGCGTAACCGGGCGCATCGCTGGCATCAGGTTTGACGTCTTGAATGTTGACGCTCTGAACAGCGGGGGCTGCTGCAGGCGCTTTGTCTTGTGCGACCGCTGACAGTGCGAACACTGTCAAGGCTGTACACAACACCGATTGAAAAAAGCGGTACATGATGTGCCCCTTGGTTTACGGTGCGCGACTGTTGTCGTTTTGGCCGTATTGAGCGCGAGCACGCAGGTGTTGCTCCCAGCTGTTTTTATCGCCTGCTGTCCAGCCAGCATCTACGAATTTGTTTTCGGCTCCGCTGTAAGCAGTTGCGTCGTTTTTGGTACCCAGCGTTTGAGCCTTCTCACCGCAAGCGGTGAGCGCGGCCACGCTGAGGACGATGAGTGACATGCGTTTCATCATTTTTTCACTCCTTCAGCTTTGGCAGGTGCTTGACCCGCTTGCTTAGAACCGTATGCGGTACCCCAACCCCAGACCTCTGCGCCTTTGTTGCGCTTGACCACGCGGCTGCGGAAGATGTCGGCCACCACATCGCCGTCACCAGCGAGCAAGGCTTTGGTCGAGCACATTTCGGCACAAGCAGGCAACTTACCTTCGGCCAAACGGTTGCGACCGTATTTTTCAAATTCGGCTTGGCTGCCGTTGGCTTCTGGGCCACCGGCGCAGAAGGTGCACTTGTCCATCTTGCCGCGCACACCAAAGGTACCTTGGCTTGGGAACTGTGGCGCGTCAAATGGGCAAGCGTAGGAGCAGTAGCCACAACCAATGCAAATATCTTTGTCGTGCAAGACCACGCCTTCGTCGGTCTTGTAAAAGCAGTTCACAGGGCAAACAGCCATACAAGGTGCGTCGGAACAGTGCATACATGCGACAGAGATGGATTTCTCGCCCGGTACGCCATCGTTCAATGTGACCACGCGACGGCGGTTCACACCCCATGGGATTTCGTGTTCGTTTTTACAAGCGGTGACGCAACCGTTGCACTCGATGCAACGCTCTGCGTCACAGATAAATTTCATGCGTGCCATATCAATTTCTCCTTAGGCGCGTTCGATGTTGCAAACGGTGGTCTTGGTCTCTTGCATCATGGTGACGCTGTCATAGCCATACGTGGTGGCTGTGTTGACTGCTTCACCACGCACGACAGGCGCTGCGCCTTTGGGGTAGTACTTGAGCAAGTCTTCACCTTGCCAACGACCTGAGAAGTGGAAGGGCATCCAAACAGTGCCTGTGTCCACACGCTCGGTCACCAGAGCTTGCACGTTCAAACGCGCGCCGGTGGGGCTCTTCAACCACACGCGCTCGCCGTTGCGGATGCCACGGTCTGCTGCTGTTTTGGGGTTGATTTCCACATAGGCTTCTTGCTGCAACTCGGCCAGCCATGGGTTGGAGCGGGTTTCTTCGCCACCACCTTCGTACTCGACCAAACGGCCCGAGGTGAGGATGAGCGGGAATTTCTCGTGCACCTTGTCGGCGATGTTTTTGTCTTGCACGGTCTTGTACAAAGTGGGCAGACGCCAGAACGCTTTTTTGTCGGCGTGGGTGGGGTACTTTTCCATCAAGTCAGGACGTGTGCCATACAAAGGCTCGCGGTGTTGTGGGATGGGGTCTGGGAAGTTCCACACCACGGCACGCGCTTTGGCGTTACCGAATGGGTGGCAACCGTGGTTTTGCATGAATACGCGCATCATGCCGCCTGAGTTGTCGGTCTTCCAATTCTTGCCTTCGGCCAATGCTTTTTCAGCATCGGTGAGTTCGTCCCACCAGCCAAGTTTCTTGAGCAAGACGTGGTCGAGTTCGGGGTAGCCCGTGGTGATGTCTGCCCCTTTGGAGTGCGAACCATCTTCGGCCAACAGGTTTTTGCCGTCTTTTTCCACACCGAAGTTGGCTCGGAAGTTACCGCCACCATCCATGACGTGCTTGGAGGTGTCGTACAAGTTAGGCGAGCCTGGGTGCTTGAGTTCAGGCGTACCGTAGCAAGGCCATGGCAAACCGAAGTAGTCGCCACCAAAGTCGTAGCCGGTTTCTTTGTCTTTGCCGCCTTTGGACTTAAGTGTCTTGACGTCAAAAAGGTGCATGTTGCGCATGTGCGCTTTCAGACGCTCTGGGCTTTGGCCGGTGTAGCCGATGGTCCAAACCGACTTGTTGATTTCACGCAAGATGTCTTCGATCACGGGCTCATCCATGCCTTTGACTTTTTGCAGCTTGTAGTTCTTGACCAACTCTGGACCAAAGCCGAGCTTTTGTGCCAACTGATACATGATCATGTGATCAGAGCGGCTTTCCCACAACGGATCGATGACCTTCTCACGCCATTGGATAGATCGGTTGGATGCCGTGCAAGAACCACTGGTTTCAAACTGTGTGGCTGCGGGCAACAGGTACACCGCACGGTTGGGGTTGAGGTCTTCGGCTTTGCCGGGCATCGCGGCCATAGCAGCTGTAGCCGATGGGTAGGGGTCTACCACCACCAACAAGTCGAGCTTGTCCATGGCGCGCTTCATCTCCAAACCACGGGTTTGTGAGTTGGGGGCATGGCCCCAATAGAACACGCCTTTGAGGTTGCTGTCTTGGTCGATGAGTTCGTTCTTTTCGAGCACACCGTCGATCCAACGCGACACGGTAATGCCAGGCTTGCTCATCATGCCGGGGTTGGCGAAGCGGCCTTTGAGCCAATCGAACTCCACACCCCACGCTTTGGCGAAGTGTTTCCATGAACCTTCGACGATGCCGTAGTAACCAGGCAGTGAATCAGGGTTCGGGCCAACGTCAGTGGCGCCCTGCACGTTGTCGTGACCGCGGAAGATGTTGGTGCCACCGCCGGACTTGCCAACGTTACCCAATGCCAACTGCAAGATGCAAGAGGCACGCACCATGGCGTTGCCGATGGTGTGCTGGGTTTGACCCATACACCACACGATGGTGCCGGGGTTGTTTTCGTGCAGCATGGTGGCCACTTTGAGCATTTGCTCTGGGCTCACGCCACAAGCTTCTTGAACTGCTTCAGGTGTCCACTTGGCCAAGACTTCTTCTTTGACCTTGTCCATGCCGAACACGCGGTCGTTGATGTATTTTTTGTCTTCCCAGCCGTTCTTGAAAATGATGTGCAAGAGGCCAAACAAGAATGGGATGTCAGAGCCAGAACGGATGCGCACGTACTCGTCGGCCTTGGCTGCGGTACGTGTGAAACGTGGATCGACCACAATCATCTTGCAGCCGTTTTCTTTGGCGTGCAGCATGTGCAGCATCGACACAGGGTGCGCTTCGGCAGCGTTTGAACCAATGTACAAAGCGACCTTGCTGTTTTGCATGTCGTTGTACGAGTTGGTCATGGCGCCATAACCCCAGGTGTTGGCCACACCCGCCACGGTGGTGGAGTGACAAATACGGGCTTGGTGGTCGCAGTTGTTAGAGCCAAAGTAGCTCACAAACTTACGCAACAAATAAGCTTGTTCGTTGTTGTGCTTAGAAGAGCCGATCCAGTACACGCTGTCTGGGCCCGCTGTTTTGCGCAGCTCCAAAAGCTTAGCGCTGATTTCGTCCAAGGCCGTGTCCCAGCTGATGCGCTCGTATTTGCCGTTGACCAGCTTCATGGGATAGCGCAAACGGTATTCACCGTGGCCGTGCTCACGCAGAGCCGCACCTTTGGCGCAATGCGCGCCGAGGTTGATGGGGGAATCGAACACCGCTTCTTGGCGCACCCACACGCCGTTTTCAACCACGGCATCCACTGCGCACCCCACTGAGCAGTGGGTACAGACCGTGCGTTTGACTTCGATCTTGCCGCCCGCGTCTTTGGACATGGCGCCTGAGGCTTGCGCCTTTTTGACCAAGGCCAGCTGAGTGGCTGCCAAGCCCACGCCAATACCTAAACCAGAGCGGCGCAAAAAGCCACGACGATCGAGAGTTGGCAAAGCTTGTGACAGGCCGCGTTGCAAGCGGCCAACGAATGCAGAACTGCCAGATGTGTGGGCAGCTGAATCAGATTTACGGGTCAACAACATATGTAGCTCCTTCAGACGCGAGCGGTCTGGTAGTAACGCTTGACGTGTTCGCTCAAGCTGTAACCGCCACCGTTTTCAGGCGCGGGAGGGAGTTTGTTCAATTCAGCAGAGGGGGTGCTGAGGCCAGGCATGGCCGTCACAGCGGCGGCAGTTGCGCCTACGGCGGCGGCACCCATAAAAAATCCACGGCGCGACGCTGTCGCTTTTTCAGTGGTTTGTTCTTTTTGCATTTTTTGCTCCTCGTGATGGTCGTGGGTATGCACGACTTTGCATACTGTACCAATGTTGTGAGTTTGTCCTATACGTATTAACGACAGTAACCCTTGAGATTTGTCAGTTGCTCGCGTTTTCACCCAGCTTTTGTCACTTAGGTGCCAGCGAAGCACTTCATTTAAATAAGCTTCAATGGCCAACCTCAAGCCATCATGTCAAAACCTTGCGCCTCAACACTGACAAAGGCACGGGTCAGCTCAGCCAGCGCTGCATAAAAACGTGCCCGAGGCGTTGCTTGCAATGCATCGCACAGGGCTGGCACCCAAGTTTGCACATGCGCAGCAAAGAACTTTGCCTGTTGCGTCAGGTTCGACACCGACACATCGTCGCCAGCCACCAAGAAACGCATCACCTCAAACACATAGGACACATGGTCCTCGGTCTCTGACATGGTGGTGTCATCACGCGTCAAGCCCAAATCGGACAAATCAGTACGGAGTTGGGCCAAAGGTTTTTCATTCAGAAAGCCCGTCAAAAAATGTGAGGCGTACACATACACCTCAGGCTTGCCCACGCCACCGAACAAGGTGTGGTGTTCGTTTTGAATGCTCTGGTCATCCATTTCACGCGCCACACCCACCAATTGACGCCAAGGCTCTTCCAAAAACCCGCCTGAGGTGGGTGCATCGGTAGGAGCCAGACGCAGCTGAGCCAGCAGCTCCGAACGTGCAGGGGCATAAAACAACTCAGAAATCAAACCATACAGCTCAGCGCGTGCGGTTTCTTCGTCAAGGGCGGAGGACAGGTGAAGGTCAGTCATACGGGTATTTAAGAAATTTTTTGCTCGTCGCCGGCAGAGTAAATGTCAATCACCCGGCAGTCGCCACACATTTTCAGACGCTCCAAAGCATCGCCTTGAAACATGGAGTGGCCGGCCAGTTTGCCAATCATGGCCTCAATGCCTTTGAGGGTGCCAAAGGGTTTGCCACAGCGCACGCAGCCATAGGGCTGCGTTTCGTTGAGCACGCGCACTTCTTTGCGTTGAGGCGTGAGCAACAAACGCGGCACGAGGTTGAGCGCTTTCTCTGGGCAGGTGCCGACGCACAAGCCACACTGCACGCAGTTCTTTTCCACAAAGCGCAACTGAGGTGCGGCTTGGTTGTCTTGCAGCGCGTTGGCAGGGCAGGCGCTGACGCAACTCATGCACAAGGTGCATTTGTCTTTGTTGACCTCGACCGCACCGAATGGCGCGCCGTCTTTGGGCAAAGCCAAGGCTTCGGGAGCAGCAGTTTTCAAGACCGGCGCATGTTCCAACAAATGATCAATCACCATACCGAGCGTGGCGCGCTTTTCAGCCATCACGGCAAACGTGGCCGCAGGCACAGTGCTGCTTAGGCGCTGTTTATCTGTGGTGAGGCGCTGCAACTCTGCGTCAAGCTCCATGGCTTGTGTGACGCGGACCAACTGCACAGGCATGTGACCAGGCTTGGCATAGCCCAAGCCTTCGAGCATGGCTTGCGCTTGTGCCATTTGGGCTTGCAAGCCGTCCGCATATTGCGGCGCTTCTTCTGCGGTGTTGAGCACCAAGACTTGGGCTGCACCGTAGGCCAAGGCGGTGAGCCACACCTCCAAACCAAGACTGGCGGTGTGCCATAGCGACACGGGAATGACGTGCGCAGGCAACCCCTTGGCCACTTTGAGTTGCGCCGCACGACCCAACTCGTTCACCAAGGCTAGGCCTGCATCTTGGCTGTGCAGCAAGATGACGGCATCTTTGCCACCTGCTTTTTGGTAGGTACTCAGCAGCGTCTTGAGTTTGACGCCTTGCTCACTGGCACGTGGATAAGCGTAGGTCAACGCGCCTGTAGGGCACACCGTGGTACAAGCACCGCAGCCCACGCACAGGTTGGGATTGACTTTGATTTGTTGGCGCGATTTGTCAGAACTTACGGCTTCGGCCGAGCAAATGTCCACGCAAGCGTTGCAGCCCACTTTTTCGTTGCGGCTGTGGGCGCAAAGCTTTTGTTTGTACTCAAAGAACTTGGGCTTTTCAAACTCACCCACCAGCTCGCGCAAGCGCAGCAAGTTCGCAGGCGTTGCGCCACGGAAATAGCCTTGCGGCAAGGCATGGCGCGTGAAAGCGCTTTGCTCGCGCAGGTCGAGCACCAAGTCGAACTCGGCTGTTTCTTCTTGCGCTTGGCGCTGGAAGTTGATCGCACCCACCGCGCCACAAGCCGTCACACAGTCGCGGTGCGAGCTGCATTTGCTCAGGTCAATTTGGTAGTCCAAGCCAATGGCTTGCTCAGGGCAAGCGGCCACGCAGGCATTGCAACGTGTGCACAGGTCAAGGTCAATCGGGTTGTTGTTTTGCCAAGTCAGCTTGAACGCGCCGAGCCAACCGTCCACACGCACCACTTGGCCACCGAGCACTGGGTAGGTGCGATGTTGTACGCCACCAGCCTCGCCAGCGCCTTGGGTGAAGATCGTCACATTCAGCGTATCAGCCAGCAGGGCGGCCGCTTGTTCGGCCTGGTCCATCTGACCCAAGATCAACAAGCGCCCTGCACTCTTAAAGGTGACCGTCGGCACGGGCTCGGGCTCGGGCAAATGCGCAGCTGCCAAAAGCGCAGCGATTTTGGGAGAGGCGTTTGTAGCATCACTGCTCCAGCCACCGGTTTCGCGAATGTTGACGAACTTAATGACCGAGGTCTTGGCTTGCGCCTCTAAGGCCAAGTCGCCAAACAAGCGCTGTTCTTGGGTGCAGGCCACCACCACATCATCTGTGCCTTGCACGGCTTGCACAAATGCGCCGACCTCGCGGCGGCACAGTGCGGTGTGCAGCGTGAGCGGGTCAGACAGGCTTTGGCTCAGCGCCTTGGGGTCCAGGGGTTGGGTCTGGTTGCAGTCGCAAATCAGCGTGGTCATGCGTCGTGTGCTCGATGTTGGAATTGTTTTCAATAGGCACGGACTGTGCCACGACTTTGGATGCTTCGCCCGAGGGTTTGTCACCCTCGTTGTTCTGCGCCGCACTTTGCGGCTCATCGTCAAACAGATTCAAGGTCTTAGCGCTGCTCATTTGTCTCAGCATCGCCATGGGCAAGGGGTCTGGTTGTGTGTAATCGTCAATGTAGATATCCATGCGATCCATCACATTGAAGTGTGGGTCGGTGAACAACTTTTTCATGGCGGCATTTTTCACATCAGGTGCTACACCACGCGCCATAAATCCAGTGAAGTCCGACTCTGGCGTGAGTTGCTGCGCGTCGGCCAAGGTAGGCATAGGCTTGTCCGCCACTTCGCTCGGTGGGCTTGTGACCTGCGCAGCATTGACAACAGACGCTTGAGTTAGGTGCGCCGACTCAGCAGCAGGCACTGGCTCTTCAGGAACCCGCCCCTCGCGTACCTCGGTCTTGCGGCGTGACCAACGGCTTAAGAAACCAGAAGGAGCTTCGTCATTGGCCATGACCACCTCCGTTGTGCGGGCCACCGCCACGAATTTTTTCAGTACTCACCGAAGCAGGGTTGCCAAAGCGGTCTTGCAAAGGCCTGAAACTGTCTGGGCGCTTGCGGCGCTTGGCTTCGACGACCCGGTGCTCATCCGCAAACTCGCTCATCCATGCCACCACTTCAGGGGGCGCGGGCACTTGGTCCACATTTTCTTGTGCATCTAGCCAGCGACCGGCATCGTGGTAACTCAAGCTCACCATAGCCGGCACGGCCATCACCTCGTCGCTGATGCAGGGCTCTTCTTCCATGCGCCACAACACAAACCAACATGGCGCAGGGGACGAAGCATTGAGGTAATAGCCCTCGGCATCATCTTTGAACAGCTCGACCGTGAAACCCGGATGCAACCAAATTTGCTCGTCTTCGGTTCGGCGCAAGCAGCGTGGCTCAGTGCCAAAGTGTTCGGCATGAGGCGCCAAGTCTTGGCCTGTGACATCGTGCAGCACCCAACGCCAAGGCTGCCAGCGGCTCATGGCGCCTGGCACACGCTCACGGCGCATGACAACAGCAACTTGAAGGCTAGGACGGTGATTCATGGGACGATGTTAGCGGGGCTGCAATGCCCCCGTGATCACCCCAGCCAATTTAGAGCCAGGGCTTGCGCGTAGCGCAGCACTGACTGTCCATTGAAAATCTCCTCGCGAACAAATAGTTTTTCGGGACTGACCTTGAGTGCTTTAAAGTATGCGTCTGAAAGTCATGGATGATTACCCCCCGCTCGCATCAGGCCAGCGCCCGAATGCACGACTGAATCGTTTGAAGGAGGGATCAAGGAAATTTACGTTTTCAATATTAATGATTAACGCTTCACTTTGAATAAATGGCGATGACCCGAAATAAGCAATGGCCGCAGTTTTACGGCTGACGACTTTACGACAAGGGACGAGGTTTACAGCTCACGAAGACGAATAAACCTCAAAAATTAATACCAATAAATTACCTAAAGACTGGCTCGTTTCTTGCATCGATCATTCCAAATATTGGAAAGGCAACACATGGCCACGGTTTTACCTACATCGCTGCAAACTGTCGACCGGACGATTCCGGCCACAGCTATTGATATGACCAAGCTGACCGAGCCCGCGCAACTGGCGAGCCTCAGCGTGAAGCAAATCAGCGCCCTGAGCAGTACTCAGGTTGGGCAAATCGCGACCACTGCCATTTCAGGCCTGACGGCTGCTCAGGTGCAAGCCTTTTCCACTTCGCAAATCGGGCAGTTAACTACTGCACAGCTGACCAATTTTTCACCCGCACAGATCACTGCTCTCAAGCCCGCACAAGTCAAACTCTTAGACAGCACCCAAATTCAGGCCCTCGACACCAACCAAATCAACGCGTTGTCGGCCGCCCAAATTAAAGAGTTGTCGACGCAACAAATTTCCACGCTCACCACCGACCAAATCAGCGCACTTGGCCGCCCATGGATTGCCTCAATGAGTCCAACACAAGTCAGTGGTCTGAGTACTGCTCAAGCCAATGCACTGAGCGAAACGCAGCTGACATACATGACGCCCGTTCAAGTTGCAGCCATCGAAACAGAGGACTTGGAAGCGATTGACGAAAAATTAGCCTCCCTCTCCAAAGCCCAAATCACTGCGCTGAGCACCGCACAAGTCTCCACCATCTTCAACCTCAACAGTCTTCCTTTTTCTGATGTGCAGCTTTCGGCATTGACCAGCAAAGCCATTGCCAGCCTCGATGACACCGCGATCAACAAGCTCAGTGCCGACCAAATCACTAACTTGACCGTCGATCAAGCCAAAGGGCTGACCTATACCCAGCTCAACGCGCTCAACGCCTACAAGCTCCAAGCGATTGAGGCCAAAGACTTTGCTGCCATCAGCGCCAGCACACTGAAAGAATTGGACGCAGGCCAAATAGACAAACTCAGCAGTCAACAAATTGCGTCGCTCACGCCCGCTCAATTCAAATCATTGACCACGTCACAAATCAGCAGCCTGACCAGCGAACAGATTCAAAGCTTGTCGGCCAACAACCTCAACAGCCTCAGCACCAGTCAGGCCATTGCTCTGGGCACGGCTGGCGTCAGCGCACTTACACCTAAGCAAATCACAGCGCTGACCAGTAACGTCATTAAAAACTTAGAAACTGCCCAACTGGCAGAGCTCAGTACCAGCCAAATCCAAGCCCTGACAGCACTACAAGTCAGTGCCATGACCACCACGCAACTCAACAGCTTGCAGCCTGAACAAATTCGCGCATTGGACGCCACAGACGTTGCTGCATTGAGTGTGAACACGCTCAAGTCAATTCAGAACATTGAAGATTTGTCTGCCGCCCAGCTCGGCCGCTTATCAGCACTGCAACTCAAGTCTTTGTCTACAGCACAGCTCAACAGCTTGACATCGGCCCAAGTGCAGAATCTGTCAGCAAAAAACCTAGCCGCTCTGTCTTCAGTGCAAGTTGGTGCATTGACCTCAAGTGCACTCAGCGGACTCACTCCATCACAAGTCAAAGACTTATCCGTGAGCACTTTGACCAGCCTGAGTACCCAACAACTCAGCGGATTGACCTCTACCCAAACGCAGGCCCTCACCGCAGCACAAGTGCGAAACTTATCAAGCACCCAGCTCAATAGCTTGCAAGAAAGCCAAATACAAGGCATTGATGCCGCTGACATTGCAAGCCTGACAGCCACCACAGTCAAGGCTCTGTCATCCGAGCAAATCGGCAAACTCAGCAGCAGCCAAGTCGGCGCTTTGACCTTGACGCAATTCAAGGCCTTGTCAACTGAACAATTCAGCGCCATCAGTAGCACACAAGTGCAGGGGCTCACGACCGCACAAGTGGCCAGCCTCAGCACGGCTCAAGCCGCCGCCCTGACCTCAACCCAACTCTCCGGGCTGACCGCACAACAAGTTCAAGCCCTGAGCAACGATGCCCTGACCCAACTGGCCACCACAGAATTGGGCGGGCTCAACACAGCACAGCTCCAAGCGCTGACAGCCTCCCAAATCAAACAACTCAGCGCAACTCAGCTCAATCAACTGTCTGAGTCTCAGCTGCAAAGCATTGACGCAAGCGACCTCAACACACTGACCACCGCCACGGTGTCCGCATTGGGCACCACGCAAATTTCGCAGCTCACCACACAGCAAGTCAATGCGCTGACCAGCACACAAGTGGGCGCGCTGAGCACCAGCCAACTCAGCCAACTGTCATCTACACAAATTCAAGGTTTGTCTGCGGCCAGCGTCAGCACACTCAACACAGCACAGGCCAACACCCTGCTGAACACCGCTGCCAGCGCCTTCTCGGGCGAGCAGATCAATGCCCTGAGCACTGCAGTTGTGGCCCAACTCAATTCCACCCAATTGAGCAATTTGAGCCAATCACAGGTCGAAGCCCTGAGCACCTCGCAAATTGCCGTGTTGACATCTACGCAAGTCACGCAGTTGAGTGCCGAAAAGATCGCCACACTCTCCACTTCTCAAATCAAAGCCTTGCAATCAGCCGCCTTGGGTGCGCTCACTGACAGCCAAGTGGGCAGCCTAAGTCGTGCGCAAGTGCAATCCTTGACGACCGCACAAGCCAGTGCCCTCACATCGACTCAGCTCGAAAAGCTGAGCGAGGCGCAATTGCAATCGTTGCAAACCACCAGCGTATCGACCTTATCGAGCACACAAGTCAATGGTTTATCTGAGCATCAACTGTGGTTACTCAAAACCGATCAGGTCAGTGCACTCGCAACCGACGTGGTCAGTAGCCTGAGCACCGCGCGCTTGGCCAGCTTTGACGAAGACCAAATGCAAGCCCTGAGCTCGACACAAATTCAGTCACTCACCAGCACACAGCTCAACAGCCTGACCGAGTCCAAACTCAAAGCCTTGAGCAACGATGGCATCAGCGCGCTCAGCACCTCAAACGTTCAAAGTCTCAGCACAACCAGCGTGAGCTTGCTGGCATCTACCCAAGTGGCAGCACTGAGCACGACCCAAGTACAAGCCTTGCAAAACACGCAGCTGGCGAGTTTGACCACGTCACAAATCGCAGGTTTGAATGTGAGCGCTCTGTCCACAGCACAAGCCCAAGCGCTGACATCCACACAACTGGGCCAAATCAGCACCAGCCAAGCAGCCACTTTCAATGCGGCAGCCTTCGGCAGCTTGAGCACAGAGCAACTGGCTGGCCTCACCACCGCACAAATCAGCGCGTTGACCAGCACACAAGCCAACGCATTGACAGACGACCAAGTCAATGGATTGGTTGCCACCTCACAACTGCAAGCCCTCAACAGCGCAAGCATTCAAGGTTTGAATACGACCACCATCTCTGGCATCGCCACCACGCACATCGCCGCCCTGACCAGCAGCCAGGTGGCAGCGTTGACTGAAATGCAAATCCAAGCCCTGGCGACATCGCAAGTGCGCGCACTCGAAACCACCGATGTGGCAGCCATGACCACTGCACAAATCAATGCGCTGTCTGGCGACCAAGTCGCGGCTCTGTCCACTGAGAGCATTCAAGCGTTGACAACAGCCCAAGTTTCAGCATTGCGTAACTCGCAAGTGGCAGCATTGACTACGGATCAAGTCAAAGCGCTCGAAACCACCGATCTACGCGCCATGACGCTGACTCAGCTCAAAGCATTGACACAAGAACAGGTTTCCAGCTTGTCGACCAGCCAATGGAGTTCGCTGACGACATCCGTCGCTGCTGATCTCGTGCTCAACAACCGCCGCACGTACCCTTGATAGGGACCGACATCAAGTCTCTTTAGAGATCTTGATGCTAGGGAACTTGCTCGAAAAGTCTTTGGCTTTCGCAGCAATTTTCACAGCCACTTGACGGGCCACTGCCTTGTAAATGCCTGCTACTTCGCCATCGGGGTCCGAGACCACGGTGGGCTTGCCGCTGTCGGCTTGCAGGCGAATTTGCATATTCAGCGGCAATGCGCCCAAGTAGTCCATGCCGTATTGCGCGGCCATTTTCTTGCCGCCATCTGCGCCAAAGATGTGTTCCACATGGCCGCAATTGGTACACACGTGCACCGCCATGTTCTCGACCAAGCCCAAGATGGGCACACCCACCTTTTCAAACATCTTGATGCCCTTCTTCGCATCAAGCAGCGCAATGTCTTGCGGCGTGGTCACGATGACCGAGCCCGTCATGGGCACGCGTTGGCTCAGCGTGAGTTGAATGTCGCCTGTGCCGGGCGGCATGTCCACAATCAAATAATCCAGCGATTTCCAATTGGTTTGACGCAGCAACTGCTCCAGCGCTTGGGTAGCCATGGGGCCGCGCCAAATCATGGCTTCGTCTTGGTCCACCAAGAAACCGATGGACATGACTTGCACGCCGTAGTTCTCCAACGGGTCCATGGTTTGGCCGTCGCTGCTCTCGGGGCGGCCTTCAATGCCCATCATCATGGGTTGGCTAGGGCCATAAATATCGGCATCGAGCAAACCCACGCTGGCCCCCTCGGCAGCCAAGGCCAATGCCAAGTTCACAGCCGTGGTGCTTTTGCCCACACCGCCCTTGCCTGACGCCACAGCAATGATGTTTTTGACTTGCGGCAGCAGAGCCACACCGCGCTGGGCCGCATGCGCCACGATGTTGACCGTGATGTTGGCCGACACATTGTCAACACCTGCCACGGTTTTCGCCGCGGCAATCAACGCCTTGCGAAAGTCAGCCATTTGGCTTTTGGCGGGATAGCCCAGCACCACATCAAACGACACATCGCCGCCGTTGATTTGCAGGTTTTTCAGCGCTTTGCTGGTGACAAAGTCCTTACCTGTGTTTGGATCGATGACGGTTTGCAGGGCTGCGGTGAGGGTTTGTTCGTTCAAGGCCATAAGAATTCTTTTACATAAGGATCAATGCGGGCAAGTCTAGCGCGGCATGCTTGACCGTTTGAAATGCAGGTCATCCTTGCGACTGAGGTACTACATCGGGCTGGGATAACGCTCGGCACTGATGAGCTTGCCTTGCGCATCAAACTGCACCAGCACCATGTCACCCGAGCCAACGTGGCTACCCATGTAGTCCAAGATATTCACATGGTGGGTGACCAAAATCAGCGCTTTGTCACCTTTGGTTGGACCAAGCTGTGCCAAGCGCTTTTGTAGCCGCTGCGTGTGATCCGTCGCTTCTTGTGAAGACTCATAAAACGAAGCAATCGCTGGCTCAACCTCAGGTGGCCCCAAACCCAACAAGCGGGCTGTGTCTTTGCATCGACACCAAGGGCTGCTCAAGACCATCGCGTTTTGAATGCCTTGGCGTTTCAGCCATTGCCCCGTGCGCGTTGCCTGCTGCCGGCCTTGTGCATCCAAATTGCGCTGCGTACTGCAATCAGCCAAGCTGTACCCAGTCGGGTCGCCAGTGCCGGGGGCTAAGGCATGACGCATCAGCAAAGCATGGTTCGGCAGTTTGAGTTTGTCAGCCAGCTCGCTGGCAGTGGCAGTCCATGCCATGACCGCGAGCGCGGTTGCGACAACGAGTTGTTTGAGCACGTCGCCCATCAATTTTTTCGCGCCACCCAGTAACTCGCACCCTCAATGCCATAGCGCTCGTCATGCGGCACATCGCGGTCTAGCTCAAACACATCGCCTGGCAACAGGTGCTGGGTGTGGCCGTTCATGGTGAGCCACATCTCGCCGCGCGTGACGATGGCATGCACTGCAAATGGGTGGGTGTGGGTGTCGAGTACCGTCTGCGGTGGCCAATCGCGCTCGATCACCTCGTCAAAACCAGCGGCTGTGGCTTGTTGCTTGAATTGGTCAAAGCTAGGCAAGTTCATGGAAGAGATTGTCGAGGACTAAAATTAGCCCCCTTGTTCAAAAGGTCTTGCTTACATGTCTTCGCGCCAGCTTTTCGTCACCACCGCCCTGCCTTACGCCAATGGCAACTTCCACATCGGCCACATCATGGAGTACATCCAGGCCGACATCTGGGTGCGTTTCCAGCGAATGCAGGGCCACGCGGTCAATTTTGTGGGCGCGGACGACACACACGGCGCGCCCATCATGATCGCTGCCGAAAAGGCGGGCATCACGCCGCAACAGTTTGTGGCCAACATTGCCGCAGGCCGCAAGCCCTACTTGGACGGATTTCACATCCAGTTTTACAACTGGCACAGCACCGATGCGCCCGAGAACCACGAGCTGGCCCGCCAGATTTACCGTGACTTGCGCGACATCCCCGAATCAGAAGGCGGCTCACTGATTGAGCGCCGCACGATTGACCAGTTCTTCGACCCCGAGAAGAACATGTTCTTGCCCGACCGCTTCATCAAAGGCG
>JACCDI010417034.1_pt1 | contig 25677 bp, 22 predicted proteins | sample 7442791 | NCBI WGS metagenome assembly JACCDI01 (sample SAMN15323434, study PRJNA562643) | freshwater metagenome | isolation source: river surface water | place: USA:Blue River Watershed | collected 2017-08-15
AGGACTCTAGCCTTACTTTTAAGGGATGTGCTTCATTGCTCCAATCGTTGAAATTGCCTTTTACAAATACCGCAGTCGCATTAGGTGCCCAAACACTAAAATAAGTACCCTGTACTCCTAATACTTCAATTTGCTTATTGCCAAATAATTGATATAAAGTGGAATGCGTACCATGTTGAAAAGCATAAATATCCTCTTCTGTAAACAGAGAATAATTCCATACCGCTTGCGCAGTATCTACAAAATGTATTGCTTCGTATTTTGACATGTTTATTTGGTTAATTCTATTACCTGCATCGTCATTGTTGGTATAGAAAATTCAGCTCCTATTAAATTTCCAGAAATAATATCTTTTCCTCCTGTAAATGAACCTGTTCTTTCGGCATATTTGGACAAGTTAACATTCCTAGCCTTGGTATCTGTATTCATAACGCACATGACAGTTTGGTTATTGTCATACCTGAAATATACATACAAACCATCTTCAGGAATATATTGCATCATTTGGCCTGTTTTAAGCGCAGATGACTTAGTTCTATACGCACCTAAAGTTTGAACATAATGTAAAAAATCCGCCTCTTCTTTTGTCAAACCTGTTTCGGTAAAAGCATTCTTTTTATCTCCTGCCCATCCACCAGGAAAATCTAATCGCACCCAACCATCCGGATTTGAAATGCCTTTCATGAGTATTTCAGATCCGTAATACAATTGAGGAATACCACGACAGGTATACAACCAAGCATAGGCCATTTTAGTTTTAGGGATACTTTCTCCTAAAGAAGAATGGATACGCGTCATATCATGATTGTCTAAGAAAATCACGTTGTTATTGGCTTGCTTGTATAAAAAATCCGAAGCCAAAGTATTGTACAATTTTATTACCCCATTTGACCAGCCATTGGTTTCATTTAATGCAGGTAGTATTCCTCCAAATAATAAACTAAAATCAGAAGTCGCTTTTAGATTGCTTTTAAAAGGTAAATTATAATTGTTCTCCACATAGTAGGCTTGAGATGCGACTCCTTCTACCCAACATTCACCAAACGTAAATATTTTTGGATACTCCTCTAATAAAGCTTTGTTCAATCGGCTCATTACATCCACATTGCAATATTTATACGTATCTACTCTAAACGCGTCGATACCAAATGTTTCGACAGACCAGATTGCATTTTGTGTCAAATATTTTTCGACCATTGGGTTTTCATGATTGATGTCTGGCATCTCAGTGGTAAACCAACCGTCGATCATACGTTTTGCATCCGCAGCACTATGATATGGATCAAATACTGCTTGCTCTCTATAATGGGTTTGCGTATAAGTTGGCCACTGATGTACCCAATCTTTTGAAGGTGCATCTTGAACCAAAAAATGAAATCTTCCAAAATGATTGTAGACAATATCTTGAATCAATTTCATCCCTCTTTTGTGCAAATTTTCACTTAATGCTAAATAAGCTTTATCTCCACCAAACCTAGTCTCTGTCTTGTAGTTATTTGTAGCCGCATAACCATGCTCAGTTCTATCTGGCATATCGTTCTCCACAACTGGTGTCATCCATAAAGTGGTTGTACCAAGTTTTTGTAAGTAATCTAAATGATTAGATACCCCTTGCAAATCGCCACCATGTCTTAAAAATATTTCGTTCCTATTTAAAGATTGATCCTTCAATCCTGATAATCGATCATTGGTTGAATCTCCATTGCTGAATCGATCGGGCATTAAAAAATAAACCAAATCAGCCGAAGTCAAACCTTGTGCAAAATCAATACCTCTGTTTTTTCTTCTAGGTAGTAATGGCCAATTGAATGTACTTGTTTTTCCTTCAGATTGGATGGCAATTACAACATTTCCTGGTTTTGCAAGTGGACTAATTTCCAAATCAACAGCAATATAATGCCCATTTTCAAAATGACTAGTCGCCTTTAATACAACCCCTGTATAATTCACTTTAACAGTAGCCTTAGAAAAATTGTGATTCATTGACCTCAATAAAACTTGAACCTGATTGTTTTTCATATTGACAAACCAATTACTTGGATATGCCTCTATTGCGAAAGCTTGCATCGACACAAATAACAATGCAAGAAATGATATGCTAAATACTCTAAATTGATTGTTCATTTTAAATTATACTTTAATAATAGAATTACTCCTTTTATAATCTCTTCGGACTAGGCTTCTTTTTGCTCTTCTTTAATGATGATTGCGCAAACAATACCCGCGATAATCAACAATACACCCCCAATCAATACGGCCATCAATCGGTCATTGTTTAAATAAGTGGACATGATTTTACCAAAAAATAAAGAAGCAATAATTTCTGGCAATACAATGAAGAAATTAAAAATGCCCATATAGATGCCCATTTTGTGCTCCGGTATAAAACCAGCTAACATAGAATAAGGCATGGATAAGATAGAAGCCCAGGCAATACCCACCAAGCCCATGCTGACATACAGCAAATTAGGTTGATCCACAAAATAAACCGAAATCAAACCTACACCACCAATTAACAAACATAAAGTGTGGGTATACTTTTTGCCAATTCGACTAACCCAAAAAGGCAAGCTAAATGAAAAACCAAAAGTGACTAAATTCAATATCGCCGATGTTGTATTCGCATGCTCCAATCCTAAAGTAAAAACGGTACTATTGGTTGCCGGGTCTCCATGAAAAATTTGTGTCGCTACACCAGTACTGTAATAAAACCACATTAAAAATAAACCAGGCCAAGTAATAAAATTAACCAATGCCAGTCTTTTCATTTGAATGGGCATATGCTTAATAGAATGTATGATTTCTTGTACAATACCTAGTTTTGGTTCACTAGCTGCTTCTGCTTTATTTGGATTAGAAGGTGGATACTCTTTACTTGAAATAATAGTGTATAAAACAGAGACGAAAAAGACTGCTCCGCCAATATAAAATGACATCAATATATTCTGCGGAATAGCGCCATTGATTTTATCTCTGGAAACATCAAACCAATTCGCCAATAACTGAGGCAAATAGCCTGCAATAAAAGAGGCCAATCCTATGAACATACTTTGCATCGCAAAACCAAATGAGCGTTGTTTTTCATTTAAGTTATCTGCTACAAATGCCCTAAATGGCTCCATGGTAATATTAATACTCGAATCTAAAATCCACAATACCCCCGCAGCCATCCACACGGTGGGTGAATTGGGCATCACAAATAACAATGCAGAGCTTAAAATTGCACCCACTAAAAAGAAGGGACGACGTCTCCCCAGTTTTGGATGCCAGGTACGATCACTAAAATAACCAACTATGGGTTGAATAATTAATCCTGTCATTGGGGCAGCCAACCACAAACCAGGAATTTCATCTGGTGCAGCACCTAAGAATTCATAGATCGCACTCATATTCCCCATCTGCAAACTCCATCCAAATTGGATACCAAAAAAACCAAAACACATGTTCCAGATTTGCCAGAAACTCAACTTTACTTTTTCGCCTGTATATGCTGTACTCATTATTTATTAAAATTTATACTTATTTTTTTTGTCTTTAAATCGAAAAGCCGTTTGGAATGATTGCGCCTTTTTTGATCACAATAATATTGTCTTTAATGGTATATAAAGGATGGTCTACTTTTTCTAAATGCGCGCCTCCCTTAATATGTACATCATTGCCAATGGAACAGTTTTTATCTACAATCGCATCTTCGATGGTACAACGTTCTCCAATGCCTAGGATTGGTTCACCTGCTGCATTTTTTTTATTTATCTGTTCAATTGTTTCGTAATAGTCACATCCCATAATATAAGAATTCTTAACCACCGTGTCTTTACCTATTCTTGATCGAATACCAATCACAGATTGTGTGATCTCTTTTGCGTGTATGATAGAGCCTTCTGCAATAATCGCTTTGTTAATGATTGTTCCACTAATTTTTGCAGGCGGCAACATCCTTGGCCTTGTGTAAACCGTTTGCGCGCTGTCAAATAAATTGAAAGGAGGGATTTCGTCAGTTAAAGCCAGATTCGCTTCAAAGAAAGAATAAATATTTCCAATATCTGTCCAGTATCCATCATACTGATAGCTCAATACTTTGTAATTCGAAATAGAGTCTGGAATAATTTCTTTTCCAAAATCAGTGGCATTAGGATGCACTTCATTTAATAATTGAAATAAGATTTCTTTATTAAACACATAGATCCCCATGGATGCTAAATAATTGCGTCCTTGAGATTGCATCGCCATACCTGTATCACTCACCCAATCTGGTAATAACTCTTTCTTTGGCTTTTCTATAAAGGAGGTGATTACATGTGCTTCATTTGATTTCAAAATGCCAAATTCAGGTGCATCTCTTTCTCCAACTGGAATTGTTGCAATGGTCAATGCAGCTCCACTTTCTCTGTGTGCATCCATCATTTTACTAAAGTCCATTTGATACAACTGATCCCCACTTAAAATCAACACATATTCAAAATCAAAATTTTGGATATGTCTTAATGATTGCCTCACGGCATCTGCTGTTCCCTGAAACCATCCTGGATTATCAGGAGTTTGCTCTGCAGCAAGTATGTCCACAAAACCAGAACTAAACGCACTAAAATGATAGGTATTTTTAATATGCTGATTCAATGAAGCTGAATTGAATTGTGTTAATACAAAAATTCGATTCAAATTGCTATTGATACAATTACTAATTGGAATGTCCACCAATCTATATTTACCTGCAATAGATACAGCAGGTTTTGAACGACTAGCCGTAAGCGGATACAATCTTGACCCTGCGCCCCCTCCTAAAATAATGGAGACTGCTTTTTTTGCATAATTAGACATGGTGGTATAAATTAATGTGGTTAATAAGATTCATAAACAGATTGATAAGCATGAACAACCGATTCCCAACTATGGTCTATTGTCATTGCCTTTTTAATCATATTCTTCATTGTATTTTTATCTTGATACACTTCAATGGCTCGTTCTATTGCATGAACAATATCCTGTTCACTCGCATGCATAAATCGGATACCAAATCCCCCTTCATCGCCCATATCTATCACTGTATCATGCAAGCCTCCTGTATCTCTTACCATGGGTATGGTTCCATACCTCAATGCATACAATTGATTCAAGCCACAGGGTTCTACCCTACTTGGCATCAATAAAAAATCTGCCGCCGCATAGGCCTCGTGTCCCACTTTCTCATCATATCCAATATAGGTATTGTAGACCCCCGGATACAATTGTACTAAATAATTTAAAGCAGATTCAACAGGGGTTTCACCCGCACCAATCATTAAAAAATTGGCGCCTCCATTGGTTTTATCCAATGCATGCTGAATTGCTCCTGGCAAAACATCCGCCGCTTTTTCATGCACCAGTCTTCCAATAAAAACGATCAATGGTTTATTGAAATCTAAATGAAATCTTTCACAGAGTAACCATTTGTTTTTTTGTTTCTCTGTTGCAAATGTTGCTACATTAAAGTGATGTGGCACAAATGGATCTGTATCTGGATTCCAGACTTCATTGTCAATCCCATTTAATATACCCACACATTTCCTTTGTTCATATTCAAATAAAGGTTCCAAGCCATTGGATTGATACCTTAATTGCTGCATATACGTGGGGCTTACGGTAGTGACTTTATCGACACATTTAATGGCAGTAGCCAATGGATTGATACAGCCATCCCATTCTAATAAGCCTCTTTTCCAAGTATCCCATCTTGGTATTAGTGTAGACTTTTCCCATCCCATTGCGCCATGGTATTGCGCATTATGTATGGTTAAAATGGTTTTAATGGAAGCTAATTTTTGATAATCATAACAATACTTCATCATAAAAGGAACCAATCCTGCTTGATGGTCATGACAATGCACTAAATCAGGTGCTTCATGCCAAGTTGTTAACCAATCTACTACTGCAATTTGAAAACCAATAAAACGATCCGCATCATCCTCGTATCCGTATATTTTTGGCCTATCTAATAACCCATGTATATCCACCAAATACAAAGGATAGCCTAAGTTTCCCGTACTTTCTTTGATAATTGTATAATTGAAAAACCAATTGCCTAAATAAGCATTGCCCTGATGCACTGTATCCCAATTTGATTGCTCTAAAAAAGGAGTTCTATACATAGGCATTACCACCATTGCTTCCTGACCTATCTTTTGCTGATATTTAGGCAAAGCACCTACTACATCCCCTAAGCCACCAGCCTTGGCCATTGGATAACATTCGGCACTAACATGTACTATTCGCATGAAGCAATCATTTTGCTTTCAATTTACTAAATACTATTAACATTAATTGCTTTTTTGTAGTCTAGGATTAAAAAAAATTGAGTATTTTGGGGGATCGATTCAACGAATAAACAAACGAATGCTATGAGCCAATCCAAACAGCCAACCAATACTGGTGCGCTTACAACCCTTATTGTGGTTTTCTTTTTCTGGGGATTTATTGCAGCTGGAAACAGCGTTTTTATCCCTTTTTGTAAAAACTACTTTGAACTAGATCAGTTCCAAAGTCAGTTAATTGATTTTGCATTTTACCTAGCTTACTATATTGGCGCACTTGGTTTATTTGCGTATGGTGCATTGGGTGGAAAAGACCTCGTTGGAAAATGGGGTTATAAAAAAAGTATTGTGTATGGCCTTTTGTTCTCAGCAATTGGTGCTGCAGCCATGATTATTGCTGTCAATGCCAATACGTTTACGGGCATGTTGGTTGGTTTATTTATTGTAGCACTTGGATTCTCCTTGCAACAAACAGCAGCACAACCATTCGCTATCGCATTAGGTGATCCATCTACTGGCACAAGCCGTGTGAGTTTAGGTGGCGGTATCAATTCATTCGGTACTTCTATTGGGCCAATCGTTGTTGCTTTAGCTTTATTTGGCACTGCAGCCGCTATTACAGACGAACAAATCAAGCAGTTGAGCTTGGATAAAGTCATTATATTATATACTGCTGTAGGTGGCTTATTTATTGCAGCCGCAGCTTTATTCCATTTCTCTAAAAAAGTACCAGCAGGTATTTCTGATGAAAAAATGGAGCCAGCAGGAAAAGCATTGTCTTTATTGGTGATTATGACAGGCGTTTTAATTGCTATGTTCGTCCCAATTTTTGATAGTTATAAAATTGATCCAAGTACCTTAACAGATGACGGACGCCATGCATTAGAAACCTATAGATTAAAATGGCTTCTTGGTGCATTAGCAACTGTGGTAGTAGGATTATTAGCAGCCAATTTTACTGCGCAGAAAAATGAAAAAGGATGGGGCGCAATGAAATACCCTCAATTGGTATTGGGCATGTTGGCCATTTTTGTATACGTTGGTGTGGAAGTAGCCATTGGATCCAACTTAGGGGAATTATTAAAACAAGCTGATTTTGGAAGCATCTCTTCTTCTGCTATCGCTCCTTATGTTTCTATGTATTGGGGTAGCATGATGATTGGCCGTTGGGCTGGCGCAATAAGTGCATTTGATTTTAAAAAGAAGACACAACAATATTTGACTTTTATTGTACCGATCATTGCATTTGGTATTGTGATTGCTTTAAATAGCATTGCGCAATATGATATGAGTCCTTTGTATTGGTATATCATTTGTGTATTCATACAAATTGTTGCATTTTATTTAAGCCAAAACAAACCAGCAAAAACTTTATTAATATTTAGTTTAGTAGGTGTAATTGCAATGGTACTTGGTATTTTCACCAAAGGAACCGTAGCAACTTATGCATTCTTAACTGGAGGATTGGCTTGTTCTATTATGTGGCCATCAATTTTCTCTTTATCCGTATCTGGTTTAGGAAAGTATACGCCACAGGGTTCTGCTTTTTTAATTATGATGATTTTAGGGGGTGGTATCATTCCTCCAATTCAAGGAAAAATTGCCGACTATTTACAATCCTCTCATTTAGATCAACCTGGATTTGGTATCCATAATTCATTCTGGGTACCTGCAATCTGTTTTGCTTATTTAGTATTTTTCGCCATTGCAGTGAAAGGCATTTTAAAGAAGCAAGGCATTAATTACGAAGAAGCTGAAACAAGCGGAGGACACTAAAATTTAAACATCGCATTTATGGAATCATATGTTGTAGGCGTCGATATCGGCGGAACTGGTACAAAATTTGGTATTGTAGACAAGGACGGGAATGTATTATTCTCTAGTGAGATGTCTACCAAAAAACATCTTCAAGTGCATACATTCATTGACGAATTGTATGAACATTTATCAGAGATGATTGAAAAAGTGGGCGGATTCGGCCGTATCAAAGGGATTGGTATTGGTGCACCCAATGGCAATATTTACACGGGCACTATTGAGTATGCGCCTAACCTTCCTTGGAAAGGCATTATTCCATTTGCAAAAATGGTGCAAGATAAATTCAAGATCCCTGTAAAATTGACCAATGACGCCAATGCAGCTGCAGTGGGCGAAATGATGTATGGTGCTGCCAAAGGGATGAAAGATTTTATCATGATCACTTTAGGTACTGGAGTTGGAAGTGGTATCGTAGCCAACGGACAACTCATCTATGGACATGATGGATTCGCAGGTGAATTAGGACATACCATCATTATCCCTGACGGAAGATTGCACTTAGGTACAGGCAAAAAAGGTTCTTTAGAAAGTTATGCCTCTGCGACAGGTGTTGCACAATCTGCAAGAGAAATATTAAGTCAATCAGATCGACCAAGTGTATTAAGAGCTTTAGCTATAGACGATATTACTTCTAAAGATGTATACGAAGCAGCTACTAAAGGAGACGAGGTTGCTAAAGAAGTGTTTGAATTTACTGGTAAAATCCTAGGTATGTCTTTGGCTAATTTTGTGATGTTTTCAAGTCCAGAAGCCATCATCTTATTTGGTGGTTTAACCAAAGCAGGCGACTTGATTTTGAAGCCAACCAGAGAACATATGGAAGCAAATGTGATTGAGATATTTGAAAATAAAGTAAAGATTTTAATTAGTCATTTAAAGGAATCCGATGCTGCCATTCTTGGTGCATCCGCTTTAATGTGGGAGTAGGCTACGCCTGCTCCTCCATCCACTTATTTCTCCCCCATCCTTGTATCACATGCTTTTCGGAATGATAAGAAGATCTTACCAATGGCCCACTCTCTACAAAATCAAACCCAAGCTCATACCCAATTGTCCTAAGCTCAGCGAATTCATCCGGGTGAACGAATCTTTGAACAGGTAAATGCTTTTTAGTGGGTTGTAAGTATTGACCAATAGTGATCACATCACATCCTACCCCAATCAAATCCTTCATCGTTTGTATCACTTCGTCTTTTTCTTCTCCAATGCCCAACATGATCCCTGTTTTGGTACGCATACCGCCTTTCTTCAAGGTCTCTAATACTTCTAAACTTCTTCTGTATTTTGCTTGCACACGAACACGTTTAGTATTGCGTTCCACTGTCTCCATATTGTGACTCACTATTTCTGGAGCAGCTTCAATGATTCTTTCTATTTGTTCTTTGATGCCTCTAAAATCTGGAATTAAAGTTTCCAATGTAGTATCTGGCGTCAATGCTTTAATTGCCTTAATGGTATTGGCCCAAATGATAGATCCTCCATCTGGTAATTCATCTCTGTCCACACTTGTCAATACAGCATGTTTTACTTTCATTAAATAAATGGCTTCAGCAACACGTTGAGGTTCATCCCACTCCACTGGCTTGGGTCTTCCTGTTGCCACAGCACAAAACTGGCAACTTCTTGTACATATATTACCTAGGATCATAAATGTGGCTGTACCTTCTCCCCAACACTCTCCCATATTTGGACAATTACCACTCTCACAAATGGTGTGTAATTTATGTTTGTCTACCAAGCCTCTTACATGTTTGTAGCTTTCTCCAATTGGCAATTTCACTCTCAACCAATTGGGCTTTTTTGTATGTTGTTCTGATGGTACGATTGGTAATTCTTGCATGCTTTTCTGTTATCGAGTGCAAAAATACAAGACTTGTGCTTAAATTAAGCCTTTCGTCGTAAATTTACCAAAATCACAAATCAATAAAATCGAAGGACATGACAGCAACAGTAACCTATGACGCAAATTTAAGAACCACCTGTTTACACCTTCAAAGCGGCTCTAGTTTTGAAACAGATGCGCCTTCAGATAATAAAGGTCAAGGTGCTCGCTTCTCTCCGACAGATTTAATTGCTACTGGCCTAGGTGCTTGTTTGATTACCACCATGGGAATCAAAGCAGAAACCATGGATATCAAACTCGATGGTGCTAAAGTGGAAGTCACTAAAGTAATGATGAGTGAACCAAGAAGAATTGGCAAAATCGTTATCGCTGTCACCATGCCAGCATTGAACTTAGATGAGAAAACAATAGAGATCCTTGAAAGAGTTGGTAGAACATGCCCTGTCGAACGCAGTTTACACCCCGACATGGAATTGGATATTCGTTTTACTTGGTTGTAGGCAAATACCCCAACAACTTACTTACAGGCAATCCCATTACGTTATAGAAGTCGCCTTCTATTCCTTTAATACCCACTACGCCAATCCAGTCTTGTATGCCATAAGCACCTGCTTTGTCATAGGGTTGGTATTGGTCTATGTAGTAATGTATCTGTTCTTCTGTTAATGGATGAAAATGCACTAAAGTCGTTTCGCTAAAAAAAATCGATTCTGCTCCGTTGATTAAATAAACGCCTGTAATCACTCGATGCGTTTTGCCTGATAATTTTTGCAATATAGCTACTGCATCTGCTTTATTGATTGGTTTGCCAATGATTTCATTTTCTAAAACGACGATGGTATCTGCTGCAATAATCCATTTACCCATATCTGCCGGAAATTCATTTTTTATTTTTTCCTGTACTGCCAATGCTTTGTTTTTAGCAATGTGTACGGGTACATCTTGTACTTCCATAGTTGCAGGATAATCTTCTTCAGCAGCAGAAACAATCACTTCGAATTGCAGGTCTGCCCAGGCTAATAATTGTTTTCTTCTTGGAGATTGGGATGCTAAAATGAATCCATTCATACATTGCTATTATTAGAGCACGAAATAAAAGAACCCCATGGATAAAATACCCATCAACATGGCCAACTTGATCAAATTGCTTAATTGATTGAAGTCTTTTTTGGTGTAGGCTTGTTTTAAATGAAACAATACATACACCAATGGGGCTATAATTGCAATACTACTGTAAACGATTGGGATCCACCAGCCTAAAGGGATGGCATATAATTGAATGATCGTTAACACTAAAATAATGACCATCAACCAAACAGCTACATACACTTTGGTGGTTTGCAAACCCCATGCAATGGGCATTGTTTTACAACCAAATTTTTCATCACCACCCATGTCTTCCATATCCTTCAAAGCCTCTCTTATTAAGGTTAAGATAAAAGCAAAACTACTATAGAGTAACATGAGCTTGAAGAACTTTAAATCCGTTGGCAACATATTGGTTGGATGCACTAATTGAAGCAAAGTGAATTTAGAAAAATACACCACACCAATCGTCCATGCTGTTAATACCGCTATTACAACATTGCCTACTAGAAAATCTCTTTTAAAATTGGTAGAGTAAAACCACAAAATAAATATAGTGGCCAAATTAGAAAAATGAATGTGCAGGTATTGTTGAAATGGAAAAACAATCAAGGAGAGATATACGCCGGCCATACTTAAAACCAAGTGCCAAAAAATTACCCAACGTCTACTAATATGCGCACCCACTACAACCATCTTAGGCTTATTGACTTGGTCAATATTCACGTCAAAATAATCATTGATAATATACCCAGCTGCGGCAATACAGATACTGGTTGCGACAATAAAATAAAAAGGATCATCCCCCGTCAATGCTGCATTTGGATAGAGCGGTTTATAAATGCAAAAATGAAACAACGCTTCTGCTAAAAATATAAAAAGCAAGTTCGGCCATCTTACTAATCTTAAAAAATGGATCAGGCTTTTCACAGGATTTTATTTAGCTTGGATATGGTCAATCACATCCCATTGACCATTTAGTTTAAGTACTTTTTCAATCACTTCTCTTGCACAACCCTCACCACCTTTAGCAATGGCTTTATAACTTGAAATATTTTTAATATCAAAACAGGCGTCCGAAGGACAAGCAGCGATGCCTACTACTTGCATAGCTTCATAATCGGGCATGTCGTCCCCCATATAAAGCATTTCCTCTAATGGCACCCCTTCTGTCATGGAAAGCTTTTCTAATAATTCCTTTTTGTCTTTTACTTTCATATGGACTTCTTCCACGCCGAGTTTTTCTAATCTATCTTGCACTTCTGCAGAATACCCGCCAGAAATAATCCAAACCTTATACCCTTTTTTGATGGCCAACTGAATGGCATAACCGTCTTTGATATTCATCGTGCGCACCATGACACCATCAGGCATCACGATTAATGTACCGTTGGTTAATACCCCATCGACATCAAATACAAAACATTTTATTTTTTCTAAAGCGGTAAGCAATGGAATTATTTTTTTTGGTTATCACGCCATTCGTATACCCAAGCGCTTTGGATCATTTCCAAATGCCCTTCGTTAGACTCTTCCTTCTTGCCTTCGAAATGTGGCAAGGTTAATACCCACTCTAAAAGATCGGTAAAACGAACTCTGTAGATTTTAGATTCCGTATAGTCATCCCCAAATTTCTCATACAATTTTTGGGCAATATCTTCGTGGTCATTCCAATGGATTGGTGGCTCAAATTGATTCATACTATTATTATATCTTTTAAATTATTCTCCTAAAAATTGTGTCTGATCAGGCAAGGTAACTTCTATCTCGCCAGAACCAGCTTTCAATTCACATTGACAACCTAGTCTTGACTCAATTCTTGGGCTCACTGCTCTGTCAATAAAATCTTCTTCCTTATCGGACAATTCTGCCAAATGCTCCATCCCTTTTTTTACATACAAGTGACAAGTACTACAAGCACATACCGCACCGCAATTATGGTGCAATTCTATACCTGCATCTAATAGGACTTCTAATAGACTTTGATCAGCTGCCACGTTTTCTAGAGTGACTGTTTCTACTCCTTTTTGCTCGAAATTGATTTTTAATGAATACATAATTGCTCGTTACTATTTTTGCAAAAATAGCTTTAAAGCATCAATGGGTAAAGCGCTATGCCCCTTTTATTTGTCGAAATACAAAAAAAATAAGCATGCACACTTGGGGAAGGCTATCTTTGCGTTCAAATCGCATACCTATGGCTACAGTTGGCTTTTCTGAGCGTATTTATTTACAATATTTAAGGACAAAATTCAAGACTTTAAGCAAGCTAGCCCCAGCAACTGCAGGCAGGATGGCTTTTGATTTGTTTTGCACGCCTTATCCTAAGTATAAAAAGCGAAAAGCACCAGCCATTTTCAACCATGCTACTAAGCAAACTGTCCAATTAAGCGACAAAACTAAAATCCATGGATTCGAATGGGTCTCCAATACACCCAACGGCCAAACCGTACTAATTGCACATGGTTACGCTAGTTTTGCTTACAAATTTGAGCATTATATTACACCATTGCTAAAAATGGGCTATCGTGTACTTGCCTTTGACGCACCTGGACATGGTCAAAGTGAGGGTAAACATATTAATGTCGTTGTTTACCAAGAAGCGATAGCACATATTATGCAACAATGTGGCACTGTAAACCATTTTATTGGGCATTCTTTAGGTGCACTTACTTTATCAATGATTGCTGAGCAAATAGATTGTCCTAATGAAAGAAAATTTGTTTTGATCGCCCCTGCCACTAAAACAACCACCACATTTGCTAACTTTTTTAAAATGATGCATTTTAATGAAGTCACTCAAATGGCATTTAACAATGAGGTTTCTAGTAGAACACATCATCCCATCGAGCATTTTGCAGCAGACAGAGCCTTAACCAACTATAAAGGCCCTTTGCTTTGGGTGCATGATGAAGATGATTTGGTATGCCCTTATAAAGATTTGGAGGAATTTCAAAAAACAGCCCCATCCAATATTGAGTTTCTGATAACCAATGGATTAGGCCATAATAAAGTGTATAAAACGACCGAAGTCATGGATCAAATCATGTCCTTTTTGACCCCGTCCAAGTAGATCATTTTTATTTTTTAGCCGAAAGCTATAATATTGCACCAAGGATAAAGCTGGCTTTTGGAGTTGATTTTACTTTATCTTAGCATATAAATAGTTGATTTTCAATATATAAATAACCCGAAGGAGCGGTTTGAGCTATGTCAAAGAACTTATTAATTGTGGAGTCGCCTGCAAAAGCGAAGACGATAGAAAAGATTTTGGGCGAGGAATTTGAAGTAAGAAGCTGTTATGGCCATATCAGAGATTTGGAGAAGAACGATATGGGTATTGATATGAAAAACCATTTTGCGCCAAGGTATATGGTACCTAGCGAAAAGGAAAAAGTGGTGAAGGAACTTAAATCCATGACCAAGAAGGCTAAAGAAGTCTGGCTTGCATCGGATGAGGACCGTGAAGGAGAAAGTATCAGTTGGCATTTGGCAGAAGTTTTAGGTTTAGACCCTAAAAAAACAAAGCGTATTGTTTTCCATGAAATCACAGCTCCAGCGATTAAAAAAGCAGTCGAGCATCCACGTTTAATCAATATGGATTTGGTAGATGCACAACAAGCAAGAAGAATATTAGATAGAATAGTTGGTTTTGAACTAAGCCCAGTTTTATGGCGAAAAATTGGTATGCAAAGAAGCTTGAGTGCCGGACGTGTGCAAAGTGTTGCTGTTCGATTGATCGCTGAAAGAGAAAGAGAGATTAACCAATTTATTCCTGAGAGTGTATTTAAAGTATCTGCTTTATTTTCTGCATTAGATATCAATAAAAAGAAAGTCAAATTCAAGGCAGACGGACCTCAAAAATTAACCACTGCAGGGGCAGCAGAAAAATTCTTAACAGAATGTAAGGGTGCAAAATATACAGTTAAAGATATTACCGTAAAAGACGGTAAACGCACACCATCTGCACCTTTCACTACTTCTACACTACAACAAGAGGCATCCAGGAAACTAGGCTACGGTGTAAGTAAAACGATGTTGCTTGCGCAGAAATTATACGAGAGTGGTAAGATCACTTACATGAGAACGGATAGTATTAGTTTAAGTGAAACTGCTGTTGATGCTATCAAAGCAGAGATCAATTCTAGCTTTGGAGATAAATACTATCAACCAAGAAAATTCAAAAATAAAAACGAAAGTGCACAAGAAGCGCACGAAGCCATCCGCCCTACTTATATGAATGAGTCTAAGGTAGATGATGCGGATACCAATCGTTTATATGAATTGATTTGGAAAAGAACTATCGCTTCTCAAATGAGCGATGCACAGTTTGAAAAAACAACTGCTAAAATTGAAATCTCCACCAATAAAGAAACACTCACTGCAAGTGGTGAAGTGATGAAATTTGATGGTTTCTTAAAAGTATATTTAGAAGGAAAAGACGATGATGATATAGAAGAAGACGCAGAGGAGACTGATGGCGAAGCACTATTACCACCATTGGCAAAAGGTCAAGTCTTAGATTTTATCAGCATGACAGGCTTGGAACGTTTTAGCCGTCCTCCTTCAAGGTTCACTGAAGCAAGTTTGGTAAAGAAATTAGAGGAATTAGGCATTGGAAGACCCTCTACTTATGCACCTACTATTTCTACGATTGTGAAGCGTAACTATGTAGAAAAGAGAGAGAAAGAAGGCGTAAAAAGAGTCTATCAAATACTTTCTTTGGATGCAAAAGATGCCATCAAAACAGAGACTGCCTCTGAAATTACAGGTGCAGAAAAGAATAAATTATCTCCTACCGATTTAGGATTGGTAGTAACCGATTTCTTGAAATTGCATTTTGAGAAAGTAATGGACTTTGGATTCACCGCTAAAATAGAAGGCGAATTTGACGAGATTGCAGAAGGTAAATTAAAATGGAGCAAGATGTTGGAGAATTTCTACCAACCATTCCATGAAACTATTGAACATACTTTAGAAACAGCAGAGAGAGCAAAAGGCGAACGTGAACTAGGATTTGATCCGGTGAGTGGCAAGAAAGTGATTGCTAGAATGGGTAGATATGGACCGATGGTTCAGATTGGACATCAGGATGAGGAAGAAAAACCAAAATTTGCGAAGCTTAAAGCCTCACAAAGTATCGAGACCATCAGTTTTGAAGAAGCGATGGAACTATTCAAGCTTCCAAGAACCTTAGGTTTATTTGAAGAAGAAGAAGTGACAGTGAATATTGGTCGTTTTGGCCCTTATGCTGCCCATAGCAAGAAGTTCTACTCCCTTAACAAGGAAATGGACCCTTATACAGTTACCCTTGAGGAATTGACGCCTATGATTGCAGAAAAGCGCAAGGCAAAAGACGAACGTACGATCAAAGTATTTGAGAAAGAAAAGATCCAATTGTTAAGAGGTCCTTATGGCCCTTATATCAAACAAGGATTACGCAATTTCAAGTTAACTAAAGAGCAACAAGAGAAAGTAGAAGAATTAACGATAGAGGAAGTGAAAGCGGTGATTGAGGAATTGAAAAAGAACCCTCCACGCAAGACAGCTCGTAAGAAGAAAGCTTCATAATAATAATTGTAGCTTTGCAAAGAATATAAACGCTACAATTTTTCCACTCTAATGATTTTATAAAAAAAGATCGCATCGTAGATGCGATCTTTTTTATATGTGCCACTTTTGAATTCTATTTAAGTGGATTTAAGTAAACTATTTTTTAAGCCATTGCTGGACTAGGCTTACTCATTGATTTTAAGAATTGTACATGCGCTTTAACTGCACTTAATACGGTTGGGTATTCAATGTAATTCAATTGGAATTCTGCACATGCTTCTTTCACAATCTTGCTGATTGCTGGATAATGTACGTGAGAAATCTTTGGAAACAAGTGGTGTTCAATTTGAAAATTCAATCCACCCACTAACCAACTTACTACCCTGCTTTTTGTCGCAAAATTAGCAGTGGTTTGAATTTGGTGTGCTGCAAACTCATCAGGCAATCTATTCTCTGGCTGAATTGCAACTGGAAATTCGGTATGCTCTACTGTATGCGCCAATTGGAATACGATGCTCAATACAAATCCTGCAAAGAAAGTACTTACTATAAAGCCAACCAACCAAGCTTGCCATCCTAACATCATGATTGGAATCACCACAAAAATAGCTGCATGGTACACTTTTACAATCCAGAATTCAAAATGATCTGCAACTGACATTTTCTTCAATGGGATTGATCCAATTTTACCCTTAAAATATTTGTTATAGTCTGTAAAGAAAATCCAAAACACATACAATAACATGTAAAGAATACTAAAATAAATATGTTGAAAACGGTGCAGTACATAATGCTTTTGAGTAGGTGCCATTCTCATGAATACGCCCACTTCAATATCATCGTCTACTCCATCCACATTGGTATAAGTATGGTGAATGGTCACATGCTTCATGCTCCACATAAAACGACTCGCTCCAAGAATACTAATAGAAGATGAAGCTAGTTTATTCAACCAAGCATATCTACTAAAACTTCCATGGCTACCGTCGTGCATGATGTTAAATCCAATGGCTGCAATTAACCCACCAAAGAATAAACACTCCACAATTGCAATTGCAGTAGGTGGCGTGAAAAATACTAAGTGAATATACGTGATAAAAAATAAGCTTACTAGGATCGCCGCTTTGGTAAATAATTTATAATTACCCGTGCCACGAATGGTATGTTCTTCTAAATATTGATTGACTCTTTTCTTTAATTCGGCATGTAATGATTTATTGACTACAGGAAATTTAGGAACGGAAACAGTTTGTGTTTGCATAAACATCTTAGACTTTAGTATATGCAAAGTACGTCAATAAATGATTAGAATTAGCCTAAATAATGATAAAAATAAGCCAACGTTAGATAATTATTTTTATTATACAATTGCATGCATATATATATCCACAACAGATGAATAACTTAAATCGTTTGTTTAGCATTTTTTACGTCAATTTGAACAAGAAATAGATAGATAAAACGACCCATGTTGCCAAAAACCGAAGAAATAAAAGCTTTATTTAGCCTCATTGACGACCCAGATGAGGAAGTATTTAGTACTATCGCTAATCGACTTTTGGATTACGGCACTCCCATCATCCCAGACCTTGAACACTTATGGGAAAATACTTTAGAAGAAGCTACTTTAGAACGTATCGAAAGGATGATCTATCAACTTCGCCTAAAAGATATACAACAACAATTGATTGAATGGTCTGCGAATCCAATGCCTTCTCTATTTGAAGGTGCGTTGATCTTAGTCAAATATCAATTTCCAGAATTGGCTTTAGACCCATTAAGGCATCAATTGGAAAAAATTCGACGAAACATCTGGTTAGAGTTAAATAATTATTTGACTCCATTAGAACAGGCCAATGTCATTCGCAATATTTTATTTAGTTATTACCAAATTAAGGGCGTCGAAGTGAACTATGAAAACCCAGAAGATTTTTTAGTTTCCTCCCCCCTACAATCTAAGCCTGGCAATGCTTTTGCGAATGCTTTAATCTATGCTGAATTGTGTCAGCAATTAGAAATTCACGCAGAATGGATCAATATTCCAAAGCAATGCATCCTCGCTTATTTTAGTGCAGATTGGGAACCCCATGAAATTGTACCGAACCCGCAAGAATTTATTCAGTTTTATGTAGAAGGCACATCTGGCCATCCCTTTTCTCAGAAAGACATGGATCAGTATTTTTTAAGACACAATATTGAACCAAAGACGGTTTATTATAAAAGACTTTCGAATCAAAGAGTAATTAAAAAAATGATCCTTGAATTTGCAAAATGTTTCAATAGTCCTACACTTCAATTTAAACGTGAAGATTTAATAGCATTGGCTGGAATGATTGATCAAGAACCTAAGTAAACAAAATGATGCAACTAGAATTCGAACATATCTATACCAGTCCTATTGGTCGAATTAAAATAGTTGCAGACAAGGATTGTATTCATGCAGTTACTTTTGTAGAGGATGCCGATTTTTCTTCCAATATGGAAAAGGTGGAAAGCCCCGCTGTCATTCACCAATGTATAGATGAATTGATTGGCTATTTTAATGGTACAAGAACCCAATTCACAGTGCCTATCCACCAAGAAGGAACCGATTTTCAGCAAAAAGTATGGAAGGAATTGTATGAAGTTCCCTATGCTAAAACAATGAGTTATGCCGAGCTTGCAAAAAAATTAGGAGATCCAAAAGTGATTCGAGCTGCAGCAGCTGCTAATGGCAAGAATAAAATTGCCATTATTGTTCCCTGTCATAGAATCATTGGATCTGATAGAAATTTGACTGGTTACGCCTGGGGCTTGGCTAGAAAAAAATGGTTATTGCAGCATGAATTCCGTATTGGCCTTGGCGTTCAAACCTTATTTGCCTAGTATTGAGCCTGTAAAGCCAAATGGGAGGATGTCATTGGCGGAAGGAATAACCATGATCTTTCCTGTTTTGCCAGCTAAAATAAGCTTAATTGGCGCTTTATACCTTAACTCGTAATCCAATAAAGATTGTCGACACATGCCACAAGGGGACAAAGGATGATCCGATTCCACCCCATTGGGAATATAACTAATCGCCATGGCTGTGATCGTCTCATTAGGATGTTGACTTCCTATGCTATTCAACAATGTTCTCTCCGCACAAATACCCACTGGATAACTGGCGCTTTCCTGATTTGAACCTATAATAATTTGCCCATTGGACAACCTAGCAGCAGCGCCCACTTTAAATTTGGAGTAAGGTGCAAAAGCAGTTGCTACAGCATCGTATGCTGCATTTAATAATGCAAGATCCTCTGTCTTCATTTCCTGCTTTTCATCAAATTCCTCGTATTCAAATTCAAATTTCTTTTGCATGCTTCTTATTTTATCAAATTAAACAACCTATTCCATCGTATAGATTGACTATAGCTAAACCAAATTAAGGCTGCTCTTCCAACAATATGTGTTTCTGGAACAAAACCCCAATAACGACTATCTTGACTACGATGACGATTATCGCCCATCATCCAATAATAATTTTGTTGAATGGTATAGGTGCTTGCAAGTTTGCCATTGATAAAGTATTGACCATTGGCAGTTGTAATTGTGCTTTTTTCATACCCTTCTATCACTCTTCTGTATAATTCAAGGGTACTATCATTCAACAACACTTGATCTCCTTTTTTAGGAATACGTATTGGCCCGAAATTGTCTGCTGTCCAAGGAAAATGAACAATGTCATTCGGGAATGTATACCCCACATTTTGATCTTCAAATAAAACAACTGACTTTACATTCGGAAGTCTTTTTAAACTTGCTGCAGCTGATGCAGTCAAATTCAATTTAAAGGTATTTGGACGATCTTCTACAAATTGAAAATCTGCAGTGGCTTCATTGATATTGATCCCTAATGTGTCTTGCACAAAATCTTCTGCCAATGGCCTGCCGTCTGTTTCTACAAGATATTCTGTTTGCATAAACGGCGCTACCAATGCTGGCGCTCCATTCACCCATAATTGACTCTTCTTAATTTCAATTACATCGCCTGGAATACCCACACATCTTTTGATATAATTGTCTGTCTTATCCATTGGATGAACTAAGATGGGATAATCCGCCTGAAGCTTCGCTCTGTCATTATTGTATTGTGGACTTCTTAGCACATCGTAGTAAGGAATCTTAGATCCAAAATCTGGTAAATTAATGATGGTATCCCCTGCTGGAAAATTAAATACCACTACATCGTTTCTGTCAACATCTCTTAACTTAGGAAATCTTTTATAATCCAATTGAATCCACTTTAAATAGGATGGTGTTGTTGGAGCACCTGGTAAAGTATTGTGTACAAAAGGGAAAGACAAAGGTGTTTGTGGGATTCTTGCACCATAAGTTACTTTGTCAACAAACAGAAAATCATTCACTAATAAAGTCTTTTCCATACTCTCTGTTGGAATCACATAAGCTTCAAATAAAAAGGTTCTTATTAAGGTTGCAGCAACAATCGCAAACACACCTGCATCCACCCATTCTCTTGATGCTGGCTTATGGTAATGTGTTAAAGCTGCCTCCCCAAACCATCTTTCCTCTTTTGCTGTGCCTAAGTAAGGCAAATAGATGAATGGCACTACAACTGCTAATGTGTGGTGGATTAATTTTACACGCTTAAAATGCATCACAAAAATGATGGTCATCCATAAGCTTACAAACTGTCCCAAAATTGGTATGATTTGTAGCCAAAACCAAAACTTTGGAATTTTGCAAAGTTGAACCACTTCCCAAGTATTGTAAATTGGAATGATGGCTTTACCAGCAGGCACACCCGCCTTTCTTAACATTGTATAAATTCCGATATGCCAACCTAACCAATAAAGAATAAAAAGTATCATGCCCATATAGATGTAATTAGATAATACAAAAATATCCCTTTGTGAGGGATATTGTATAAAAAGATTTATTAGCTGTTAAGCATTGGTTTGAATGGTGAAATACAAGGATTGGCCTTATTTGTATTGCTGTAACACTTCTTTAACCAATTTCACTGAACGCGTCACGTCTGGAATTGCCAAAGCCGTTAAATTAGGCGCATAGTGCATGGGCGCATCGGCACTTGTAATTCTTCTGATAGGTGCATCTAAATAGTCAAATCCCTCTTTTTGTATACGGTAACTTAATTCAGATGAAACTGAAGCAAATGGCCATTGTTCTTCTATAATTACCAAACGATTTGTTTTTTTAACACTCTCTAGAACAGTCATCCAGTCTAATGGACGAATGGTTCTTAAGTCAATCACTTCTGCACTAATTCCTTCTTTCTCTAATTCCTCTGCAGTTGACAAAGCGACTTTCATCATCTTATTGTAAGATACAATGGTGATATCTCTACCTGGACGTTTCACATCTGCTTTACCCAATGGGATATAATACTCCTCTTCTGGTACATCACATTTATCTCCGTACATTACTTCACTCTCTAAGAACATAATTGGATCTTCTTCGTAACGAATGGCTTGTTTTAATAAACCCTTTGCATCATAACCATTAGAGGGTGAAACCACTTTTATTCCAGGAATATTCGCAAGATAACTTTCAAATGCAGTTGAGTGTTGTGCTCCTAATTGACCAGCGCTACCATTCGGTCCACGCATTACAATAGGACAACCAATTTGGCCACCACTCATCGCCAACATTTTACTAGCAGTGTTTAAAATCTGATCCAAAGGCAATACTGCAAAGTTCCATGTCATGAACTCCACGATAGGTCTTAATCCATTTTGAGCTGCACCAACTGCAACTGCAGTAAAACCTAATTCGGAAATGGGTGTATCGATAACTCTTTTTGCTCCAAATTCAGCCAACATTCCTTGACTTACTTTGTAGGCACCATTGTACTCAGCTACTTCTTCTCCCATTAAAAATACGCGCTCGTCTCTTCTCATCTCTTCATTCATCGCTTCGCGTAATGCTTCTCTAAAGGCTATTGATCGCATGAAAATCGTTTTTAATATTGAATTGCAAAAATAGCGTTTTATCAAGGAAAAATGAACTTCTTTAGCCAAAAAAAATCCCCTCCCGAAAATCGGGAAGGGATCACTAACTAACCCATCTGAGTGACTTAGAATACATTATAAGCAAAGCTTACATAGTACAATCCACCAATAGCTGGACTACCATGTGCTGTGTTATAATAAGTGTTCATAATATTTGTACCACCTGCTTTGATCAAAGACTTGATTGCAGGCAATTTGTAGGTCAATACTGCATCTAATGTATTGAATGCAGACACTTCACCTACTCCGAATGTTCCTTCGTAAGTAAATCCGTCTTGGTAACGATAGTTTGCACTAAATCCTAAACGGTTCTTTAATGCAAAACCACTGTTGCTCAATCCTACGTTTGCTCTCATTTTAGGCGTGTTGAAGTAAGAAATAAATCCTTCTTCTAAGCCACCAATTTTGTCGCCATAGATGCTACTAGATACTGTAAAGTTTCCAGGCAAAATATAGTCTAAAGAAAGACCCCATCCAGAAGTTTTTACTTCCTGAGTAGAGTTGGTTGAAATACTATAAGCAATACGCTTGTTAGCATCTAACACGTCTAATGGACTTGGAGCAGTTGCGTTTCTTGATTGTAATACAGTTACACCGCTAATGAAGTTTTCGTACTTACCAAAGTAGTAGTAGAAGTCAATCATCATTTTTTTAGCAATCAAACCCTTGTATCCAACTTCATAAGAACTCATAGACTCAGGCTTGAATTCTGGGAAAGATTGAACTTGTAATAAAGCTGGGTTTGGAGCACCTGCTAAAGCCGAAGCACCAAAGGCATTCACACTTGCTAAAGAGTATGCAGGATTGGTTTTGAAATTATAGTAATCTCTTAACTGAGGTAAACCGCCCATTAATCTTGTGCCACCACCAATCAACAAATTGATCCATTGGTTTTGGGTGGTTGGGAAACGGTAAGCAGTTTGGTAAGAAAGACGTAAGTTATGATCTTCTTCTAATTTCACCACCAAAGTTGCTCTTGGAGTGAAACGACCTTTAAAGTTGTCATTCTTATCATAACGAGCAGAAACTGAGAACTTAAATAAATCATCCAAGAAACGCTTTGACAATTGTGCATAAGCACCAGTCTCGTTTACCTTGATTTTTGCAGCTGTATCCGCAAATAAAGTTCCTTGAGAATTCAATAAATATTGTCTAGTGCTCGCACCTACTAAGAAATCAGCATTGTGCTTAGCTAAACCAAAAGCTTCTGTTAAATTATACTGACCTTCAAATACACGTAAAGAAGATCTATCTAAAAACATCGCACCACCTTTAGAGATTGGCGTGTTAGTTAACGCTTGGAACATTGGATTAGAACCAATGAATCCAGTTGGTCTGCCAGCATCTGCATTTGCTCTAGCACCTGCATGCGCAGCTGTTTGATTCATACCTGCACTTAATAATGTAGTATAAGTTGCAGCATAAACAGGATACCATGTAGTACTTGGCTTCCATGCTTCGTTGAAATAACGAGCAGCAATGGTTGAGTTGAATGAAGCACCTGAATTTTCTAAAGTAGTATAGGCTCTTAAATACCAGTTTTTAGATTTTAATTCTGCTTTGTATTGACCCATTCTCAAATCCTTCAATGAATAACGGTCACTTCCAGTATATACTGTATTTCCAAAACCATTATAAGCAGCGATAGAAGCTTCTACATTATCGTTGATTTTATAATGCATAGAACCTTGGAATTTCACGTTTAATGCAGTTGGGTCAATGATATCCTTTTCTGCATATCCTGTTCTACTTACATTCACGCCATTGAAATGACCTCTTTTGTCACCCCATAAAAAAGCAGCATTTGCACCTAAAGCAGCACCACCTGCTGCAGTTAAGAAAGCTTGATAAGAGGCTAATGTTGGATACAATGCGGCTGCACCATATAATTGATTAAATGTAGCAGTACCTACAGTTGAACCGTAAGCGCCCACTAAAGATGCTAAAACGCCACTTTTAACTGCTGCACCTACACCTGCTAAAGAACTTGTTGTTTCATCACCATAAAAGTTAACACCATCATAGTTAGGATCAGACGCTCTTGTTCCTGGAATAGTTTGCCCATTCTGAGTACCAGTTGTTCTAGAATAGTTTTGAGCACTTGTTGCTCTCCAGTCTTCAGCTTCAGTATATTGAACACTGAATTTATAAGCAAAACGATCACCCACTTTCTTTGCCCATCTTACTGTCCAATCTTTGAAAGGCGCTAAAGCACGTTGTTTGTTGTCAATATGGTTGATACCTTGTTTCACTTGGAAACTTAGGCCTTGGTATTTGAATGGACTTTTGCTGTTGATTAAAACAGTCCCGTTCATACCACCTGCGCCATACAACGCAGAAGATGCTCCAGGCAATAATTCAATATTGTCAACATCTAATTCAGTTAAACCGACAATACTACCTACTGAGAAGTTTAAACCTGGCGCTTGGTTATCCATACCGTCAATCAATTGATTTAAACGATTGTTACCACTACCATTAAAACCTCTTGTACTAATACTTTTGAAAGTCAAACTAGCTGTGTTTACATCTACTCCTTTTAAAGTACCCAATAAGTCGTAATAGTTAGACACTGGGGCATTTTTAATAGTTGTATTGTTAATTCTTTCAATCGTTACTGGAGACTCTAAAATACGCTCCGCAACTCTTGAAGCCGCAACAACCACTTCAGTGCCTAAAGTAAAAGCTTGTTTTAAACTTACATCCACTTTAGTTGTTCCTGAGTTCACCATTAATTCTTGATTTTCAAAACCTACAGAGCTAAAAATCAAAGTATAAGGTGTTTTTTGAGACACATTTAATTTGAAAAATCCTTTGTCATCCGTAAAAGTACCAGCAGATGATCCTTTCACTGTAACAGATACAGCCGCAACGGTTTCACCGCTACTTGCATTTTTTACAGTTCCTGTGATTGTTCCTGCATTTTGAGCCATTGCACTCATTGCCATTAAGGCAACTGCGCAAAAAAGACCAAAACGAGTTAATAATCTTGTCATAAATAATTGTTTTTAAATTGAATTGTATGGCAAAATACCAAATTGTTAGCAAAACAGAAAAAATTATCAAAATACTGTTAAAG
>JACCDI011500078.1_pt1 | contig 25639 bp, 22 predicted proteins | sample 7442791 | NCBI WGS metagenome assembly JACCDI01 (sample SAMN15323434, study PRJNA562643) | freshwater metagenome | isolation source: river surface water | place: USA:Blue River Watershed | collected 2017-08-15
GTCGCGATAGAAACCGTTATTATGGTAAAACTACACGTAACGCTATTCGTGATTTAAAGACAATAGAAGAACAAAAAGCTTACGACGAGAAATTACCAACAATCGTTTCTCAAATTGATAAATTAGCAAAGCGTGGAATCATCCACAAAAACAAAGCTGCTAATTTAAAGAGCAAGCTAGCTAAGCACGTTGCTGTTAAGCAAGTGGTTAAGAAGAAGTAATTGTTTACGCTCATCGAGCGTCAAGAACTTATATTTTAATCCTGCCTTTAGGGGCGGGATTTTTTTTGTCCCCACCCCTATGTGAAATACTCGCTTTCATAGAGATACATTTTCCTTGTATCTTCGCGCTATGACTGAAAAAATTATCATCCTAGATTTTGGTAGCCAGTATACACAGTTAATTGCTCGTGCAGTTAGAGAAGCCAATGTATATTGCGAGATTCAACCCTTTCACACAGCAATTGAGTTTGATGAAAACCTAAAAGGGGTCATTTTAAGTGGTTCCCCAGCCAGTGTGAACGAAGATGAAGCGCCTAATGTGGATATTGCAGCTATTTTAGCCAAATTACCGTTGTTAACGATCTGCTATGGTGCTCAATTGAGTGCTAAGAACTTTGGCGGTAAAGTAGAAAAGTCGAATAAACGCGAATACGGCCGTGCCCAATTGCGTATTCAGAAAGACGATATCATATTTAAAAATATTGCAGACAATAGTCAGGTTTGGATGAGCCATAGCGATTCCATTACGGTTTTACCTGAAAATTTTGAATTATTGGCCGATACCGATAGTATCCCAGTTGCAGGATTTAGGAAAAAGGCCGACCAAGGTCATAGCCTACACGGTTTCCAATTCCATCCAGAAGTTTACCACTCTACAGAAGGCAAGACCATGATCCGCAATTTCTTGGTGGAGATTTGTGGATGTAGCCAAAACTGGACCCCTGCCTCTTTTGTGAATGAGACAGTCGCTCAGTTAAAAGAACAGATTGGAGAAGGTCATGTAATCATGGCTTTAAGTGGCGGTGTAGATAGTACCGTTGCAGCAACTTTAATTCATAAAGCCATCGGCAATCGCCTTCATGGCATTTTTGTAGACAATGGGGTTTTAAGAAAAGACGAGTTCCAACAGGTACTTGACATGTACAATAAGATAGGATTGAACGTCAAAGGCATTGACGCAAAGGACATGTTCTATGATGCCTTAGCAGGTAAATCAGACCCTGAAGAAAAGCGTAAAATAATAGGAAAACTATTTATAGATGTATTTCAAATAGAAGCTTTTAACATGTTGGAAGCCAAGTTTTTAGGTCAAGGAACAATTTATCCAGATGTGATTGAAAGTGTGAGTGTTCATGGACCTTCACAGACCATTAAATCACACCATAATGTGGGTGGCCTACCAGACACTTTACACCTTAAACTAGTGGAACCATTGCGTAGTTTATTTAAAGACGAAGTACGTAAAGTAGGACTTGAACTTGGGATACCGGCAGATATGATCCAAAGGCACCCTTTCCCTGGACCAGGACTAGCAATCAGAATATTAGGGGATATTACACCTGAAAAAGTAGACTTATTACAAAGAGCAGACGCTATTTATATCAATGGATTGAAGGAATTTGGATTATATGACAAGGTTTGGCAGGCTGGAACCATCCTTTTACCTGTTAAAAGCGTTGGCGTGATGGGTGACGAACGAACTTATGAGTTCACAGTAGCACTTAGGGCTGTAACTTCGGTAGACGGCATGACAGCAGATTGGGCACACTTACCTTATGAGTTCTTAGCGCATATGAGCAATTCTATCATTAACCAAGTAAGAGGTATCAACAGAGTGGTTTATGATATTAGCAGCAAACCTCCTGCTACCATTGAGTGGGAATAAGCCAAGGATTCAGGGATAAATTACCTCTAATTTAATATTAATAAAAATGGGTTAATTCATTATATATCAATGAATTAACCCATTTTACTTTAAGCGACTATTGCTAGTTCAGTTTCTTCTGAATAGAAGTGATTTGATCCTGCAAAGTATTGACTACACCTGCCAATTGATCTACATTCCACATTGGCTGAGCGCCTGCTTTATGTATAATATATACAGCCTTCCAAACTTCCACAATATCTTTCGTATTTACTTGATATGGCTCGTATAAAGGATTGTCACTCAATAAAGTAAGTCTTTCTCCAATGGTATCACTTGAACGGTCATCATTGGTAATAATACGCTTATAGACCACCCCATCTGTGTTGGATATTACAATATAGGTATTGCTACTTTTTACGTCTTTAAGGCTTGCCACACGCTCACCCACAATCACACTACCACTTGGGGTGGGCAACATACTATCTCCCACGATCTCAAATGCGCGGTATTCACCTGGCGCCAACATAGGCAGGGTGAACGTATTGAGTTCGTCAATAAATTCTGGGTCAGCATATCCAGCCAAATAACCTGCAGCTGCTTTCACCGGAACAAATGAAACAATCGCTGCACTATTCGAACTATCCGATTTAAGTGAACGACGGCGCTCTAAATAAGATCCCCCCATATTGTATCCCTGGTTCAAGTCAAATTCTTCCATCTGAGACAGGTCTTGGAACAAGAACACTTCTAGGCTAATATTAAACAAAGCACAAATGGCTTCCTGTACTTCTAATCTTGGTTCAGCCCTGCCTTCCTCATAAGCCCCCACTAAAGAACGCTTGATTTGAAGTTGGTTGGCTAACTCCTCCTGAGTCCAATCACGTTGCTTTCTGATGAATTTTAAATTCTTTCCTGCGTATGACATAACTAATTATTTTAGTGCAATTTACTAATTATTTTAGTTTTTCCAAATTATTTTAGCAATTTCTTTTTTTTGAACAGATTATGCCTTCTTGGTAACTTGCAGTATGGCTAAAATAGTTGCAACAAAAAAAGCCTCCACTAAAAAGGAGCAACCGGTAATTTTAATAACAAACGACGACAGTATCACTGCACCGGGTATCCATGCGCTTGTGAAAGCAGTTAAGGGATTAGGTAAAGTAGTGGTGGTCGCACCAGATAAACCACAAAGTGGTATGGGTCATGCCATTACACTAGGCCAACACCTAAGATTGACTAAATTGCATTGGGCTGACGACCCCACTGTGGAAGCTTATTCTTGTAGCGGCACACCTGTTGATTGTGTGAAATTGGCAGTTGACAAGGTATTGCACCGCAAACCAACCATCTGTTTAAGTGGTATCAACCACGGAGCCAACCACTCTATTAATGTCATTTATTCAGGGACCATGTCTGCGGCTTTGGAGGCTTCTATCGAAAACATCCCAAGTATTGGCTTTAGTTTATTAGACTTGAGTATTGAGGCAGACTTTTCTGCAGCAGCCCATTTTGCGCGCATCATTGTTGAACATGTATTAGCAGACAAGAAATTGGATAAGCACTTATGTTTGAATGTGAATATTCCAAAAGTGGAGACCAAGATGATTAAAGGCATAAAGATGTGCAAACAGGCTTATGCTAAATATGATGAAAAATTTGTTGAGCGCACAGACCCTCATGGTAAAAAATATTACTGGCTTACAGGTGAATTCGTGAACTTTGACAAGTCTAAAGACACGGATGTATGGGCACTAAAAAATAATTATGTGAGCGTGGTTCCAGTTCAATTCGATCTGACCAACCATGCTTTGAAAGCGCAATTAAGCAAAAAATGGAAATGGTAAACCAATGCAATTAGAGAAAGACAATTATATACTAGGTGTATTCATAGGACTTGCACTCCCCTTTTTAGGATTCGCAGGATTCTACCAATGGAAATTTAGCATGTTGCCCCTACAAACCTTTTTAGATTTATTGGCAAGTCAAAAATCCATTCTATCCGCCATGATCAGTGTATCACTTTTATTGAATGCAGCTGCATTGACTTTCTTTTTCCAAAAACAAATTGACAAGACAGCCAAGGGCATCTTTTTTACCACCTGTATTTATGCAATAGCCGCTATTGCAGCAAAATGGTTTTTATAAATGAAATATTACATCATTGCTGGCGAAGCTAGCGGCGACTTACACGGTTCTAATTTGATTAAAGCCATCTTAAAGAATGATCCTGCTGCACAAATTCAATGTTGGGGTGGCGAACTCATGCAAGCCGCGGGAGGTAAGTTGGTGAAACATTATCGCAGTCTTGCCTTTATGGGTTTTGTTGAAGTGCTTTTAAATTTACGTACAATCCTTTCGAATATTAGTTTTTGTAAAAAAGACATCACAGCATTTGAACCGGATATTTTAATCTGTATTGACTATCCTGGATTCAATTTACGCATTGCTAAATGGGCTAAAGCAAAAGGCATGAAAGTGGTTTATTTTATTGCACCGCAAGTATGGGCATGGAAAGAAAATAGGGTGCCAGCTATGCGTGCTTCTATAGATCGTTTGATGTGCATCCTCCCTTTTGAAAAAGTCTATTTTAAATATAGATGGGACTGGGAAGTAGATTATGTAGGACATCCTTTGATGGAAGTGATGGATGCTTTGGAAACCTTACCCCACCCCCTACCTCATTTACAAAATCAGCAAGTGATTGCCCTTTTACCAGGCAGTAGACAACAAGAGATTCAAAAAAAATTACCCATCATGCTGTCTGTTGCCAAAGAATTTCCAATGGAACATTTTGTGGTCGCACAAGCACCAGGCATTGATGCAGTTTGGTTTAATACTTTGATTCCGAACATACCGAATGTGCATGTGGTTGCTGCAAACACCTACGCCATTTTACAACATAGTAAAGCGGCATTGGTCACCAGTGGTACCGCTACTTTAGAAACCGCTTTATTGAATGTACCAGAAATTGTTTGTTACAAAGGCAACGCTATTACACTAGCTTTAGCAAAACGATTTGTGAAGATTAAATTTATTGCTTTGGTGAATTTAATTATGGACAAAGAAGTGGTAAAAGAATTGATTCAAGAAGATTTAACCACCAAAAATCTTTCCATTGAGTTAAAGAAACTATTGCAAGATCCTACAAGGCAAGCTGCAATCAAAGCAGATTACGCAGCATTAAAACAAGCACTCACTACTGGGGAAAAAGCCACCGAAGTTGCTGCTGGTATTATTCAAGAAGAATTGAATCATCAATAAATCCCCCGTCTTAATTCAACTTATCTTACTTTAATAAAGGCAGAATAAATACCCTGAACAAAGTAAAAAGTATCGCGAAAATAAAAACCAACAATGAAATGCGGTTCATACCATGCATATATTTCATCCACTGTGTCCTTGGTTGATTTGGATCCCTTTTCTTAATAAATAAGTACTCTCCAAATTGTCTTAAAATACCCATAGTGTAAAAATTAGATTGTAAATAGATGTTGTAATATTTATGCTTGGCTATGTAACCAATCTTTTAAATGTGCTGTAATTTGTGCCGTTTCAATAATGAATCCATCGTGTCCATACATGGAATCTATCGCTACCAAAGTGGCTTGAGGCATATGCGCTTTCATGAATTTTTGTTCATCCAAAGGACATAGAATATCACTATTGATCCCAATAATTAATGTAGGTATTTGAATGGATGCCAAAGTGGCCATCAAATCTCCCCCACGTTTGCGGGCAAGGTGGTGACTGTCCATTGATTTAGTTAACAACCAATAACTATAAGCGTTAAACCTTTTAACTAATTTATCGCCTTGATAATTGATATATGAAGATGCTTTAAAATCGTCTATTTTTTCTGGATCGGCATCGGTTTGTTTTTCTTGGTAGATACCATAGTTCCGATACGTCAACATCCCTATCGCCCTTGCTGCTTTCAATCCTTTTGCACCTGCATTTGGCTTAGGCTCCTTCCAGGTGCAATCCGCTTCTATCGCCAATCTTTGTGCAGTATGAACGGCTACACCCCATGCACTTTCAGAAGGAGATGTGGCAATCAAAAACATTTTTTGAATCACAGTGGGTTCCATCACAGCCCATTCTAAAGCCTGGTATCCTCCCATACTTCCTCCTAATAAAAGATCTATTTTTTCGATGCCTAAATGTTGTCTTAATAAAATATGGGCCTTCACCATATCTCGAATCGTGATGGTTGGAAATTGATCAAAACGGATGGATGCATCTAGATCGGCTACACTCAAAGGGCCCGTTGATCCATAACATGAACCAATGATGTTCGCACAAACGATGAAATAATCATTGGGGTTAACTATTGCATCCTCCCCCACAAAGCCCTTCCACCAATCAGCCACATCTGAATTAGCCGTTAGCGCATGACAAACCCAGGCTACTTTTTTACCTGGCGTATATTCCCCATAATAATGGTAGGCTATATTGAGCTTGGGCAAACTAATACCACATTCAAGGGTAAAAGGTTGATGGTATTTATAGATGACTGGGTCCATTTTATCGCTTTCTTGTGCCAACTAAGTGGCTATTTGAATTACCTTTGCAAAGGTACAATATTTATAATTCCTATACACGAACCAATTAAATCCTATGGCAACCATTACACTAAAGCGAATCGACAATGATTATCAGTTTGAAACCATTGACGAAGCAGGACAAATCATGAATATGGATATCCCCAAAGATCAAGGTGGTCATGGTAAAGGGGTTAGACCTATGCAAGCTTTATTGAGTGCATTAGGTGGATGCAGCGGCGTGGATGTAGTGATGATTTTGAAAAAGCAAAAGGAAACATTGGACCATTACGAGATGGTGATTACTGGAGAAAGAGCTGTTGGGAAAGAACCTGCTTTATGGGAAACAGTCCATATTGTTTTCAAACTTAAGGGTTCCATGACCAAAGAAAAAGCAGAGAAAGCTTGTGCTTTGTCTATTGATAAATATTGTTCTGTAGCAGCTACATTAAGAGCAGCTGGCGCAGTGATTACTTGGGAGGTTGAAATTTTATAATTTTTTATAGCGCATTCATGAAACACGATCAGTCTAAATTAATTCGTACACAAATAGAAAGAACTGCAGAGGGCGAACATTCAAGTCCTTTATTTTTAACCAGTAGTTTTTGTTTTGATGAAGCAGAGAGCATGCGTGCCGCATTTGCAGATGAATCAGATGACAATATTTACAGCCGTTTCTCTAACCCGAATGTGCAAGAATTTGTAGATCGTTTAGCGGTATTAGAACATGCAGAAGCAGGCTTTGCTACAGCAAGTGGCATGAGTGCTGTATTTGGCTCTTTTATGGCTTTATTAAAAAAAGGAGATCACCTATTGTCTTGTAATTCAATTTTTGGAAGTACTCATACGGTGGTGTCTAAATACCTTCCTAAATATGGCATGGAATACAGTTATGTTTCAGCGAATGCTACTGCAGCAGAATGGGAAGCCGCGATTCAGCCTAATACAAAAATGATTTATTTAGAAACACCTACCAATCCTGGATTGGAAGTGTTAGACATAGCCATGATCAGTGCCATTGCTAAAAAACACCATATCATTTTGAATGTAGATAATTGTTTTGCCACACCTATTGGACAAACACCCATTGACCTTGGAGCAGACCTTGTGGTGCACTCCGCAACCAAGTGGATTGATGGTCAAGGTAGAGTTTTAGGAGGAGCAATTGTTGGCAGAAAAGAATTGATTCATGAAATTTATTTATTCTGTAGAAGCACTGGCCCATCCCTCTCTCCTTTCAATGCTTGGGTATTGAGTAAGAGCTTGGAGACCTTAGAAGTGCGTATGGAGCGACATAGTAAATCTGCATTTTCAATTGCTCAAAAACTTGAAGGCCATGCAAAAATTAATTTTGTAAAATATCCTTTCTTAGCGTCTCATCCGCACCATGCCATTGCTGTAAAGCAAATGAATAATGGAGGTGGTATTGTTTGTTTTGAATTAAAAGGCGGATTGGAAGCGGGACGTCAATTTTTAAATCATTTAAAAATGCTCTCTTTAACTGCAAACCTTGGAGACAGCAGAAGCATAGCATCTCACCCTGCAAGTACGACCCATGCTAAACTTTCAGAAGCAGAAAGACAAGCAGTTGGCATCACGCCTGGTTTAATCCGCATCTCAGTGGGATTGGAGCACGAGGAAGACATATTAAACGATATCCTTCAGGCATTAGAAGCCTAATTTTGGCCCCTCATTGTGTCATTTTTACAATTTAGTTTGTATATTGAAAACGCTTAAAAATGCTAACGATTAAAAACCAACCTATGAAATTAAAAACAGGCGTATTATTATCTGCCATGATGTTTCTTCAATATTATATCTGGGGCGCATGGTATGTAACTATGGGAACTTATATGGGCGAAAAATTAGGATCAACTGGTGTGGACATTGGTGCTGCTTATGGCGCTGGTGCAATTGCAACAATTATCTCTCCATTTTTTGTAGGTATGATTGCTGACCGTTTCTTTTCTGCACAAAAAATTATGGGTGTTTTGCATCTTGTTGGAGCAGCACTTTTATTCTTCGCAACCAAAGTGGATAATACCAACTTCTATTGGGTCATCTTAGTATACTCTTTATTATACATGCCAACCATTGCTTTGAGCAATAGTGTTGCATTTGCTCAAATGACAGATCCAGGAAAACAATTTCCATGGATTCGTGTATTTGGCACTTTAGGCTGGATTGCAGCTGGTTTAGTAATTAGTCAATTGGGCATTGAAAAAACAGAAGGCACTTTCGTTGTTGCCGCTGGCATCTCTGCAGCTTTAGGCTTATTAAGCTTTGCTTTACCTAATACACCACCTAAAGCTGCTGGTACACCCTCTTCTATGGGTGCAATTTTAGGAAAAGATGCATTTGTTTTATTAAAGAATAAATCATTCTTGGTATTCTTTATTTCTGCTATTGCAATTTGTATCCCACTTTCATTTTATTATGGATTTGCAAACCCATTCTTAAATGAAATTGGTTTGGATAATGTAGCGGGTAAAATGACCATGGGTCAAATGTCTGAAGCTATTTTCATCTTAGCGATTCCTTTTTTATTCAATAAGATTGGCGTAAAAAATATGTTGATTTTTGGTATCGCAGCATGGGTGCTTCGTTATGTATGTTTTGCATACGGCAATATGGATGCAAGCTGGATGTTGTATGCCGGTATTATTTTACATGGCGTTTGTTATGACTTCTTCTTTGTAACAGGCTATATGTATACCGAAAAGAAAGCTGGAGAAAACATTAAAAACGCAGCACAGGGCTTATTCACTTTTGCCACTTACGGTGTTGGTATGTTTATTGGAACCAATTATAGCGGATTCGTAGTAGAGCAAAATAAATTAGCGGATGCTACTGGTGGTCATAACTGGTTAAACATCTGGCTAACACCTGCTGCTATTGCTGGTGCAGTGCTAATTGCTTTCATCTTTACGTTTAAAGAGAAGAAAGAAATAGCAGCTGCTTAAGACAATATTTTTCTAAAGCCTATCCCCTTTGGATAGGCTTTTTTATACATTCTATTTTTTTTCACATTTCATCCTTTTATTATGAGAATCGCAATGTTAGGTGCCGGATTCATTGGTCGTTTTTATGCTGATGCATTACAAGGCTATAGAAGTAAAGATAAAGTAGTGAGTATCTATGCAAGACGCGAAGAAGCGGCTAAGCAATTTGCATCAGATTATAATTGTGCCCATTGGACGACCGAAATGGAGGAAGCCATTGCGCATCCAGATGTAGACATTGTTTGTATTTCTCTGCCTAATCATCTACATGAAGCAGCGGTCATGATGTGTTGCAAACATAAGAAAGCGGTCATGACTACTAAGCCACTTGGCCGAAATGGAGAAGAAGCAAAACGTATGTTGATTGCTGTGGAAGAAGCAGGCATATTTAACGGTTACTTAGAAGACTTGGTGTATACGCCTAAATTTATTAAAGCCAATCAAAGTGTTAAAGAAGGCGCTTTAGGTCGTGTATTATGGGCTAAGTCTCGTGAGACCCACCCTGGCCCGCATAGTGAATGGTTTTGGGATATCAATCAAGCAGGTGGCGGATGTATTTTGGATTTAGGTTGTCATTGTGTAGAAATTTCTAGAAGTTATATTGGGAAAGATATTTTGCCTGTAGAAGTCATGTGTTGGTCAGATACACAGGTGAAACCGATCGATGCCGAAGACCATGCCATTGGTTTAGTGAAATATGAAAACGGAGCGATTGGACAATTTGAAGTGAGTTGGACATTCAGAGGTGGACTAGATCTAAGAGACGAAGTGATGGGCACAGAAGGTACTATTTGGATCAATAGTTTTTTAAGAACTGGTTTTGAAATGTTTACCACTGGAAAAGGGGGCGATTATATTGCAGAGAAAGCTGAAAGTGATAGAGGCTGGTTATTCCCTGTGGGTGATGAATTAAATGAACTAGGATACAACCACATGTTCATGGACATGTTCAACTCCATTGAAAAAGGCGAAGCTCCTAAAGAAACTTTCTATGATGGCTATGTGGTGAATTGCATCTTAGATGCTGCTTACAAGTCTGCTAAAACAAAATTATGGGAGCCCGTTCAATTAGATATCTGGAGAGGCAAAACAGGCTTAACCAAGGAAAGTCATTTAGTGGAGTACGATGCAGACCATTATTTAGTGAAAGAAGAAATGACCCATTATGGTGCAAAGAAGTTAATTCTAAAGCATAAGACCACTGGTAAAATAACAGAACAAACTATTAATTAATCTTTGGTGATTGCCCTTTATGCCTAAAAAAAATGCCCTTCCCTCTGCGCTAAAAATTTTACTTGAAAAAGGTGATACTCAATTCCAATCTGGTATTTCAGTGGATTGTGTCATCTTTGGATTCCATGAGCAACAACTTAAAATTTTGCTACTTAAAGTAGACACAGTGCACAAATGGGCGCTCCCAGGTGGATTCATCAAAAAAACCGAACCCATTGAGGAAGCTGCTTATAGAGTGTTACAAGAAAGAACAGGCGTTAAAGACATCTTCTTACAACAGTTCCATGTCTTTGGTGCACCAGATAGGGCGGATGCAAGCATACATCAAAAAAGATACCAAAGCTTTGGGGTTAAAATTCCAAAAGACAATTGGCTGATACAAAGATTCATCACCGTTGGATTTTATGCATTGGTTGATTTTAACCAAGTGAAGATTCAACCATCCGAACAAGAAGCGCAGTGGCAATGGATGGACATTGAACACTTAAATGGGTTGATGATGGACCATGCAGATATTGTTCAAAAAGCATTGGAAACACTGAGAAATCAGCTTGCTTACCTCCCTATTGGCAAAAACTTATTGCCTAAAAAATTCACGATGCCTGAATTGCAAAAATTGTATGAAACTATTTTAAATGAACAGTTAGATCGTCGTAATTTTCAACGCAAACTCTTAAGCTTTGGCATTCTCAATAGATTAACAGAGACTAAAAAAGGAGGCGCACACAAAGCCGCCTACCTATATTCATTCAATGAGAAGAAATACCAAAAAGCCCTTAAGGATGGATTGTATGGTAGTTGGTAAATTCGTAGAATTTATTACCAACTACCATACTAACCCTACTTCACCCAATTGATTAATTTTGATTTCACATCTCTTGAATTGGAACCTACCATGATCTCGAAATCACCTGATTCCCAATCGTATTTTAAATCACTATTGTAGAATTTTAATGTTTCTGGGGTAATTTCAAAATGGACATTTTTACTTTCTCCAGCAGCAAGTTCAATTTTATCGAAACCTTTTAATTCTTGCACAGGTCTAGTAATGCTGCCCACAAGGTCGCGAATATAAAGCTGAATCACTTCCTTACCTGCTACTGTTCCAGTATTTTTAACATTGACTGTTACCTTTAATTTTTGATTCCCTTTTAGTTTGGTTGAAGACAATTGAATATCCCCGTATTCAAATTGTGTGTAACTCAATCCGTAACCAAATGGATACAAAGGCTCATTACTTACGTCAATGTAATTTGACTGAAATTTTGAGAACCATTTTCCTGTTAATGGACGGCCTGTATTTTTGTGATTATAATACAATGGTATTTGTCCTACGTTTTGAGGAAAACTCATACTCAATTTACCTGAAGGATTCACTTTACCCAACAAAGCATCCGCAATCGCATCCCCTGCTTCAGAACCGGCGAACCATACATCTAAAATCGCAGGTACATTTTCATGTTCCCAATTCAATGTCAAAGGACGTCCATTGAACAAGACCAACGCAACTGGTTTACCAGTAGCTACCAATGCTTTTAATAAACGCTTCTGCGCTTCTGGTATATCTATATTTGATTTAGACGCACTCTCGCCACTACTCTCTGCACCTTCTCCTAATGCAGCTACAATCACATCCGCATCTGCACTTATCGCTAAAGCTTCCTGAATCATTGCTTCTGCTGTTCGATCGTCACGAGCAATATCCTTACCAAACATGGTCTGTCTTTTTTGCATTTCTAGATCATCTTCCAAGTTTGACCCTTTTGCATAGACCACTTTGCCATTATTGCCCACCGCATCTGTAAGCCCTTTTAATAAACTGATAGATTTTGCATTGTCTGCACCCACACTCCAAGTACCCGTCATATTTTCTTTTGCATCTGCCAATGGTCCAACCAATGCAATTTTTTTACCCGTTGCAATAGGTAAAACATGGTTGTTTTTTAATAACACAAAACTTTGTGCGGCAATCCTTCTAGCTTCTGACCTATTAGCTTCAGTAAAAACCTCAGTCGCGGATCTTTGTTCATTGCAATAACGGTATGGATCCTCAAACAATCCTAGTTGATATTTTGCAATCAAAATACGCTCACATGCTTTATTGATTTGAGCTACACTCACTTTTCCTTCTTGTATTGATTTTTTCAAGGTATTTAAAAATCCTTCCCCCACCATATCCATATCGACTCCAGCATTCATAGACAATGCATGCACTGTTTGTTCATCACCCACTCCATGATTCATCATTTCTGGGATACCGGTATAATCAGAAACCACAAAACCGTTGAAATTCCATTGTTTTCTTAACACATCATCCACCAACCATTTATTGCCTGATGCGGGCACACCATCCACTTCATTAAATGACACCATTACCGATGCAACACCTGCGTCAACAGCTGCTTTGTATGGAGGAAAATATTCATTGTACATTCTAACTCGACTCATGTCCGTGGTATTGTAATCTCTACCACCTTCTGCTGCCCCATATAAAGCATAATGCTTCACGCAAGATAAAATGGTATTGGGCGCAGATAAATCATTCCCTTGATACCCTTGCACCATCGCTTTAGCAATTGCTGAACTTAAAAAAGCATCTTCCCCGTTGCCCTCAGAAACCCTTCCCCATCTTGGATCTCTTGTTAAATCTACCATTGGAGAAAAAGTCCATTGTATCCCATCAGCGCTTGCTTCGCTCGCTGCAATACTTGCCGAACGTTTCACCAATTCCATATCCCAGGTTGCGGACATACCTAAAGGGATTGGGAAAATAGTTTTGTAACCATGAATCACATCCATTCCGAAAAGCAATGGAATATGAAGCCTTGAACTGTTCACTGCAAATTGCTGCAATTCCTTAATCTTTGTCACAGAACGAATATTAAAAACGCCCCCTACTTTTCCGGCTTTCACTTTTTCTGCAATATCAGAGCTGCTCACAGCACCAGTTACAAAATCACTTGAGGCTGGTAAATTCAACTGCCCCAACTTTTCTTCCAATGTCATTTTTGACATTAAATTTTTGACAAACAGTTGCATTTTTAGGTCCTTACTTGACTGACTATATCCAACTAAAACTAAAAATATCCCTACAATGCTTAAGCTAATTTTTTTCATGTACCTATTTTTGAATTCAATAATGCTTTTACCAAACAATCGTTGATACTGACTTTTCTGGTAAGGTAAAGTTATATTTTTTCTGCTCAAAATTCATTGTTACAACCAATTCCTTTGACTCATTTAATACAAGTAACACTTTTTTACCTGCTGGTGTAGTAAAGGCGATCGCATGAATTTGAGGGTTAGCTGTATACGCACTAATACGCGTTGAACCTGCAGGAATATACCTAGACACTTGACCAATGATATAATAACTTATGTTTCGTTGAATATTTGTTCCTGAAACCGTTAGGGCACCTAAACATTCAGTACAGCCACCTGGCGTATGTGGCCCATATTGTGGATCATTCGCTAGGTTCCACTCCAATACCATACTGCTCCAATTGGCCATTGTACCAATGACTATGTGTTCCATGTGCCACATCAAATCTCCAGCGAAATTACCCTTAGCCCCTGTCCACTGTTCAGTAAAATATATTTTTTTATCAGGATGTGCTTGATGGACTTTCGACAAAGCAGTTTCATCTCCTAGATACAAGTGAAAGGCAGATGCGCTGATAAATGTTTTAGCAATTGAATCGTTTAAAATTTCAATGGGGTAATTTGGATGGTCTGCATTGTGGTCCCATATTACAATTTCTGTTTCAATATGATACATTTTAAATGCAGGACCTAAATGGTTTTTAATAAAATTAGTTTGTTCTATAGCGGACATTAACATACTCGGATTATTTCCTCCATGTTCTGGTTCATTTTGGATTGTCACCGCGTTTATTTCAAGTCCCTCTTTTTGCATCAGCTGAATATACTTTACAAAATAGCGCGCATAGGTATCATAGAACTTAGGCAACAAATGCCCTCCCATCGTTTTGCCGTTGTCCTTCATCCAAACTGGCGGACTCCATGGTGTTGCAATTAATTTTAATCGTGGTTGTATCTTTTGTATTTCTTTTAAAAGAGGAATTAAAAATTGCTGGTCATTTGCTAGGGACATTTTTGTTAATTGCATATCCTCCTCCCCAACTGGCAAGTCATCATAACTAAAAACAGTTGCGTCTAAATCGGAAGCACCCATACTTATTCTTAAAAAGTTGATCTGCAAATCATTGGCTCCTTGACCAAAGAGCTCGTTTAAAATCGCTTTTCTTTTTTGAAGCGGAAGCTGAAATAATAATGCTGCACTACCCCCTGTTAATGTATATCCAAAACCATCTATCTTTTGGTATTGTATCTTTTCGTTGATGAAAATAGTATCCATTGGCACCCCATTCTTGATAACTGTAGAAGACAATACAGGCTTTTCTATTTCTTTTAATAGAAAGCTTCTATCAGCAGAAGTTACAGTCTGGGTAAATTGTCCATTGGCATGGAACAGAAAAAGCAGGACAAAAGTCGATACGAATATAAATCCTTTCATTTGCAATCATTTATTCCAAATAAATATACAATGAAATGTCCTAAAAAATGGTAAGTTTAGGTATGCAAAACCTCCGTACTAAATTTCATATACAATTACTTGGAGACCACGCTATTGTATTTAAATTAACTACAGGGCAAGGTGAAGGCATAGATCAAGACTTACTCGCATTTACACAGTTTGTTACTGCACAGAAAATGGCTGGCATTAAAGATATTATTTTGGCTTATGACACATTGACCTTGGTGTATGATATCCTTGTTTTTGATTCCAATCCTTATTTATCTGCAAGCAATATCCTAGAAGCGTTTATCAATGCAGTACCCCATTCTATTCCAACCATCACTGCTGCAAAATTGATTGAGGTCCCTGTATGTTATGATCCAAGTTTGGGTATCGATCTGCAAACAGCAGCAATCAGTTTAAATTGCAGCACCGAAACATTGATTCAAACGCACAGTGAAAAAATTTATACAGTTTACTGCTTGGGGTTCTTACCAGGCTTTGCCTATATGGGTGATACACCCAAAGCGATTCAAGTTCCAAGGCATGCCACACCAAGAGCGAAAGTAGCAGGAGGCAGTGTGGGAATAGCTGGAAAACAAACTGGCATCTACCCAATAGACTCACCTGGTGGTTGGCAAATCATTGGTCGTACCCCATTCAAAATATTTGACCCAAATAGCAAAGAACTCACTCTTTTTAAAGCGGGTGATCAAATTAAATTTAATCCCATCTCCTTGGCATTGTTTCATCAATTAAACAAACACGAAGATGTCAATTAAAATTGTAAAAAAAGGGCTTTCTGATCGAATCGAAGATATGGGCAGATATGGATACCAAGCACTTGGTATCCAACCTAGTGGGCCAATGGACTTTTTATCTGCACAACTCGCCAATGCCATTTTAGAGAATGACATCAACAACCCTGTTTTTGAATTGCATTTTCCGGCATCTATATTTGAATTTGAACAAGCAATGTATATCTGTATCAGTGGTGCCAATTTTGTACCTGTGATCAACGAAAAAAGTGTTGCATTGAATACCCCTATAAAAGTATATCCTAAGGATCAACTCAGCTTTTTACAACCACTTGAAGGTCGAACAGCTTACTTGGCTTTTAAAGGGACACTAGATAGAAATCAACAATGGCTCAGTAGTTATTGTAGTTTTCAAAAGACTTTAAATAAGGGGGATGTATTTGACATTGTTACAGACCATTGCAATGAAATTATTTTAGATCCTACAAAACTTCATTTAATTCAAGCAGTCCAAACTGAACTCTTTGATGCGCATGCTATCCGTTTTATCCCAGGACCTGCATGGAATGATTTAGCAGCAGCATCCATTCAGCTTTTAATGGAAAATTCATTCTCTATAGATGCAAAATCGAACAGAATGGGCTTTCTATTGGATGGCCCTGCAATCCACTTATCCGAACCAAAACAATATCTATCAAGTGCAGTGACAAGGGGCACGATGCAATTATTACCCAATGGACATATCATTGTCTTAATGGCTGACCATCAAACCATTGGAGGTTATGCCAATTTGGGTCAAATTATTTTGGTAGATTTACCCAAATTTGCACAATTAAATAACCATAGTCATTTTAAGTTCAACATCGCCAATGTTCAAACAGCACATGAACTCTATCGAACAAAGCAGTCCTGCTTTAAGCATTGATATCAACTGCGATATGGGCGAAGGCATGCACAACGATGCAGCATTGATGCCCTATATAAGTAGTGCAAATATTGCATGTGGCTATCATGCAGGAAATGAAGCCACCATCAAAAGAACCATCGAATTAGCAATGGAGCACAATGTTGCTATTGGCGCACATCCTAGTTACCAGGATAAAGAAAATTTTGGGAGACTATCGCAATCCATTTCTTTAATTGAGCTTGCAGAACTAATCAGTGATCAACTTAGTTTATTTGAAAAAATAACGACCCAAATGGGTTGCAGAATACATCATGTAAAATTACATGGCGCTTTATACAATGATTGCGCAAAAGACCCTTTATCTAGCAAAATTGTGGCACAAACTTTACAAGCAATTGATCCTTCCATCCTACTTTATGGACTAAGTGGTAGTCATACCATCAAAGAAGCAAAAAAAATAGGTTTAAAATGTGTACAAGAAGCTTTTGCAGATAGATCCTACCAAGCAAACGGACAACTTACACCAAGACATTTGGATCATGCATTGATCACCGACCCAATAGAAGCTAGTAAACAGGTGGTAACTATGATATTGGATCAGGAAATAAAAACAGCCGAGGGAAGCAGGATTGAAGTCATAGCAGAAACAGTTTGCATTCACGGTGACCAACCCGAAGCGCTTATGATTGCCGCCCATTTACACGACACTTTACAACAATATCAGATTGAAATCAAACAACCTTATAACAAAAGCTTTACCCTCTCTAACGGGGATTAGTTTAGGTGCTGCCTTCCTCATGGCCAACTCCTCTATTGGACCAGGATTTTTAACGCAGACCTCCGTTTACACAGAGCAATTACTCACTAGTTTTGGTTTTGTAATTTTAATTTCCATCCTACTTGACTTTGGCGCACAGATTAATATTTGGAGGGCAATTACATTAAGTGGTATGCGTGCGCAAGAAATAGCAAATCAACTTTTGCCAGGGCTTGGACATATCCTTTCTTTGTCTGTAGTATTAGGTGGATTTGCTTTTAATATTGGCAATATTGCAGGCTGTGGCTTGGCACTTAATCTATTAACGGGTATCAGCTTTGCAAAAGGAGCCATGCTAAGTGGCGTGATAGCAATACTCATTTTCTGGATAGATGAGATTGGAAAGATGTTAGATCGGCTCACCAAGATTTTAGGGATTGTAAAAATAAGTTTAACCTTATTGATTGTATATGCAGCCAACCCTCCCATCCTCTCTGCAGTACAACATAGTTTTGTGCCAGAACAGATTTCCCTACTTGCTATTGTCACGATTGTGGGTGGCACCGTGGGGGGCTACATTACTTTCTCCGGAGCACATAGATTGGTGGACGCTGGCATGGTAGGTCCTGAACATATTCCATTTGTTACTAAAAGTGCAAGCAGGGGGATTCTTATCTCCTCTTTTATGCGCTTTATTTTATTCTTAGCGGTTGTAGGGGTGGTCTCTCAAGGGGTGCATTTGGATAAAAATAATCCAGCAGCCACCGTTTTTGAAACCGCAGGTGGTAGATGGGGCTTATTTGTTTTTGGTATTGTATTATGGAGTGCAGCCATCTCCTCTGTCATTGGCGCATCCTATACCTCTTATTCATTTATCAAGAAATTAGATATCCCATTTTTTCACCATGAACGCTATGCCATTAGTGGATTCATATTGATTTCAACTTGCTTATTTGTTTGGATCGGCAAACCAAAAGAGCTTTTACTTTATGCAGGCCTAATCAATGGCTTTATCCTGCCATTTGCCTTAGCAATTATGTTAATTGCTAGTAGGAAAATTCCTGTACTTAAACAGTATAAGTATCCCTTGTGGATTGAGGGCGCTGGCTGGTTGGTCGTTTTGTTAATGGGCTCTATGAGCGTTTATGCACTGGTGGATACTTTCTTGAAATAAAGCTAATTTACTTTCATTTCTGAATTGAACATATCCATCTTTTGTTCTTTTGGTTTTATGCCAAAATTATAACGGATATTGATCCCCCATCTTCGCGAATCATTTTCTCTTAAACCAACTGCATAAATACTGCCTTGCCTTAAAGTGAAAGTATTTTTATTTGTAAAGAAAATATCATTCATGGATAAGGTTACAGTCAACTTCTTGTTCAAAAATTGTCTATTCAATGAACTATTTAATTGTCCAAAATTATCCAATTCATAAAATTGTTGTTGTCCATTGGTTCTCCAAAATCCATTGATTGTAAATGTAGATAACTTCCCTAATTTCAGAGACTGGAACGTAAAAAATGTCCATGTAGCTTTATCAAAAACAATAGGCTTTTGTTCATATATCCCATTGTAAACATTATGATTGTATTGAGCACCTAACACTGCGAAGAAAGCTTTGCCTGGTGGAATCACAGCAATCCCCCTAAAATAAGTCTCCTTACTTTTTCCTAGATTGTCATAAGTACGATAAGCGATCTGTTTATTGTTGGGTGATTGATAGACCACATTTGTAAATATATCTTTGGTTTCATTCACACCAAATGCAAAAATGGGTTTATCATCCACACTAATATTGGCTTCGTAGTTAGAGGTAAACTGTGGCTTTAAACTTGGGTTACCAGACTCGTACAAAAATGGATCTATGTATTTAGGGAAGGGATTCAGAAACTCATAACTCGGTCTACTGATGGTTTTTCGATAAACCAAATAACCCCTCATTTCATAACCAGAAATTGTAAAAAGTTTTCTACTTAAAAAAACATAAGGAAAAGCGTCTGTACGATTCAAAGAAAAGGAAGTGTCAGAAGGAATGCGCTGCTTACCTTGCATGATTGTTTGCTCTATCCTTGTTCCGAATTTTAAAATCACTGCACCCCAGGTTTTTGACCCCTGTAGATAAGCCGCATTAATCTGTTCTTTAAAATTATATGCACTTGTTCTAAAAGCGTCTTTTACGACAATCCCATTCATATCCTTTTGGTAATTGGCGTTGTTACGGAATGTCAAAATACTTGACTTAAGTCCAGCTTCCATTGTGATGCCAAATTGCTTCTTTTTATAATCCGTTTGAAAGGTATAAAAATCTCGATCATTGGAGAAATCGCCAGCACCTTTAGATACCAACCCTCCTGCAAGTAAAGTATTGTTGTAATCCTGTTCTGTATTGGCTCTAATTAAGTTATAAGAAACATCGACAGTCCATTCTCCTCCTAAAGAATCCAATTTCAATTTAGACCTCACCGACTGATTGATATTTAAACTAGATCCGTCATTTTTAACCAATGAAGCAATTGCACTTAGATTTTGTTTTGCATTTTTTTCAAGAAGTGACTCATTATTAGTGGTATTGACAAAAGATTGTCCGCTTAACCGAGCATCATAATTTAATTCAAAACGATCTGTCCAATTGCTACCAAGTCCAAATCCAATATAGGCTGATTTATTGGGACTTAATGTTTTTGCAGTTTGTTTCAAAACGGTATCCATGGACAGGTATCTATCTGTGTTAACAATACTATAGCCGTCATTTTGATTGTACTGGGTATTTAAATACACATTGTACTTATCTGTTGTATTATTTAATGTAAGTCCAATAAACTGATTCCCATATACCCCTTGATTATTACCCAAGTTGACTGAACCATTCAAGCCAATCTTAACCCCTTTCTTTAAAATAATATTCACTACACCTCCACCACCAGATGCATCATATTTTGCAGAGGGTGTTCGTACTAATTCAATTTTTTGAATGGAGCTTGGTGGCAAACTTTTTAAAATAGTCGCCATGTCTGATGCACTCATTTTCAATTCCCTACCATTGATCTGTATGCCTGCTGGAGACAAACCATTTAAATAAATATTCCCATCCTGGTCTATGAAAATACCAGGGATCTTTTCCATCGTTTCATAAGCGTTGGTAGAACTTGCTGCTAAAGGCTCAGGGTCTACCACCGTTTTATCATCCTCTTGTTTAATCAATGGTTTTGTCGAAGTCACCACTACTTCCTTTAATTGATTGGCAGCTTCTTTTAACACAATTTGAACTTGACTTAACTGGTCAAATTTGATCGTTCTGGTATCGGCTTGATACCCAATGGCAGCCGTTTTAAATTGATAGATAGCGCCAGGATATAAAATCAAAATTGAAATACCATTGCTATCGGTCACTTGATTGCGTTGATAAGGACTATCCAATTTTTGGATGGCCATATTTGCAAATGAAATGGGCTGCTTTTTTGCATCTACTACAGTGAATCGAACTGGCTTATATTGTCCAAATGCAGCGACTTGCATCATTCCTAATTGAAGGACTAGTATAAATTGAAGGAACCTTTTACTTTTTTGCATGATAGAAGGGCAAAAGTAAGCACAGTTGAAATAAATACCCCAGCTTATTTGTTAAAAGGCATAAAAAAGCCAGTCTAAAATAGACTGGCTTGGGACAACTCATTTCTTACAAAGGCTTAGTCCATAAAATTTCCTTTTTCATCTGTCTTTACGCGCTTTCGCTTATCTCCATTTTCTAAAACCATTTTATACACTTTACTTAGATGATTGCTTCCTGCGTGATAATTCACCAGGTATATATCTTTTGCAATAGTCCATTCTGGATAGGTTTCTGTGACTGCAGTCCTTACCATAGTTGGCAAAACAACATTACTAAAACGCTCTGCTGTTCTAAGCACTTTTCCATTTTTATCGTAAGTCGCCAAGACCTGCCCTTTAGGTAAATAAAAAGACACATAATACTGCTCAAATTCATCCTCATAATAGTCGGATTCCTTTACATTGTAAGTGGCTGCTTTTCGTTCTAATAAATTTACTTTCTGTGCAGCATTCGGGTCTGCAACTGATTTTAAATACTTATAATTTAAGCTTGTCACTGTAACTGGAGGAAGCGTTTCTTGTGCAATCGTTTCTCCAACAGTACCTAGCATTAATCCGCAAGTGATGACCCATAATTTTAGCTGTTTCATAAATGTTCAATTTTTAATGAATGAATAAGCAGCAAAGTTATTATCTGTATTAGCGGAAGTGAATGATCGCAATCAATAGCCCAGTTGATTGAGCGCAGTGGATAAAAAAAGCCAGTCTAAATCTAGACTGGCTTTTAAATATTTTTAGTAAGGTTTAAATTTCTCCTTTACCGTCGATCCAATCTTTCACAGCAGCTGTAGTTACAGACTTTGGACGCTCTAATGGGAAGCCTAAAGCACGATCCCATGTTAAGCTAGCCAATACACCTAATGCACGGCTTACAGCAAACAAGACAGTGTAGAATTCATATTCCACAATACCATAGTGTACCAATAAAGCACCGCTATGCGCATCCACATTTGGCCAAGGATTTTTTACTTTACCTAAAGACTCTAAAATTGGAGGCACTGTTTCATAAATATTCCAAACCGTGTTCACTAATTTGTCATCTGGCAAATGTTTTTTACCAAATTCCATTTGTGCAGTAAAACGAGGATCTGTTTTTCTCAATACAGCATGACCGTATCCAGGTACTACTTTACCAGCACCTAATGTTTTTTGAACATAGTCCACAATTTGCTCCTTAGAAGGGCTATCTGTACCAATTGCTTCTTGCATTTCAAAAATCCATTTAATCACTTCTTGATTCGCCAATCCATGTAAAGGACCTGCTAAACCATTCATACCTGCAGCATAACTTAAATAAGGATCACTCAATGCAGAACCCACTAAATGTGTTGTATGTGCTGACACGTTACCACCTTCATGGTCTGCGTGTATGGTCATGTACAAACGCATTAATTCTTTTGTGCTCTCATCTTCAAAGCCCATCATATAAGCTAGGTTACCTGCCCAGTCTAATAACCCGTTTGGATGAATATGTTCGTTGTTCTTGTATTTTCTTCTGTAGATATATGCAGCGATTCTTGGCAATCTTGCGATCAAGTCCATTGAATCGTCATAAGTATATTGCCAGTAATCTTTCTTATTCATGCCCTTCGCATACTCTTGCGCAAATTTACTTTCAGTTTGCAAAGCCATGACAGCCGCAACATACATGGTCATTGGATGCGCATTCAAAGGAAATGCATCAATCACATCAAATACATGTGTTGGTACATGACTTCTTCTTTGCCAGTTGCTTGTTAATTTTTTAACATCTCTATCTGTTGGTAATTCACCAATCATCATCAGATAAAACAATCCTTCTGGCAATGGCTCATCTCCACCTGCTACTTTGGGTAATTGTGCTTGTAATTCTGGAATTGAAAATCCTCTGAAACGGATTCCTTCTTGCGCATCTAATAAACTAGTCTCTGTTACAAGACCTGTCATTCCTCTCATACCTTGATACACTTGCGCTAAAGTGATTTCTCCAATCTTCTTATCACCATGCTGTTTAAGCATTTCTTTGATCTCTAAAGCAGCTGCAGTTGCTTTTTCTCCAAATAGGTCTTTAATCTCTTCCATATGCCCAATGATTGTTGTTAAAAAACGGTTTAAAATTGGACACGAAGTTACTTAAGAAATGGTTATTTAGGGGCTTTTTTATATAAATAATAGACCACAAACATAAAAATCACATTGGGTATCCAGGCGGCTATAAAAGGGGGCAAATTGCCCTTGGTAGAGAAGATGGTGGAGAATCTGTCTGTAATGATGAATAGAGCCGCAATGGTAAAGCCCATGGCCAAATGTGATCCACTTCCGCCCCTTACTTTTCGACCTGCAATAACTGCCCCAATCAGGGTTAAAAGCAATACCGTAATAGGCGTGGCATCTCTCCGATAGCGTTCAATTTTTAGCTCATTTAGCCCCTCAGAACCCCTTAACGCTTCCATCTTGATTTGTTTAATCAGTTGCAAGGTTGTTAATTTATCTTTGGCATATTTGTCCTTTTCTAAATCAACTGGTTTGAAAGGATATTTTTTATGCAAATTGGGCAGATAAGTCACCAACTCTTTTTGATCAGTAATCTTTCGTTCCAAGACTTCCGATAACTCCCAATCCTTTTTTGCCGTATCCCAAAGAATAGATTCAGCTCGGATATTGTAAACCACTTTCTCTCCACTTACAGTATATGCAAAAAAATTATTCCCTCTTTTACTAGAAGTATCATAAGCATAAATACCCGCATAGGTGAAGGAATCTATCCTGAAATAATAATCATTAGACCCCCTTAATAAAGCATTATAAGTTGAATTTGCATCTATATAAGTGGCTTCAAAATCTCCACGAATATTGTTGGCTTTGGGCACGATCCATTGATTGGATACCCATAATACAAAACCTAAAAATAAACCTCCTATCCAATAAGGTCTTAACCATCTGTTATAAGATGTGCCACTTGCTAAAATGGCTACAATCTCTGTTTGCCCGGCCATTTTAGAAGTAAAAAAGATGACTGCAATAAATACAAATAAGGGAAATAACAAAGCAATGATATGCGGTATGAAACCTACATAATAGTTTTTGATGATTTCTGAACTTGTTAAACCTGAACGTACAAAATCATCGGTTTTCTCACTTACATCAATCACAATCGCAATGACTGCAAAGAAGAAAATGGCAAAGAAAAACACTGCCAGAAATTTTTTTAGTATGTACCAATCCAGTTTTTTCAATGGTTATAATCTTTTACTTATTTGAGGGATCATCTCTTTTTTCCATGTGCTATAATCCCCGGCAATAATATGTATTCTTGCTTGTTCAACCAACCAAAGGTAAAAAGAGAGGTTTTGTATGCTCGCTAATTGCATCCCTAAAATCTCATCTGCTGCAAATAAATGCCTGATATACCCCTTGGTATAATACTGACTCATTTCATTCGGGATACCTGGATCGATTGGACTAAAGTCTTTAAACCATTTTTTGTTTTTGATATTGATCACCCCCTGCGAAGTAAAGATCATGCCATTGCGCCCGTTTCTGGTGGGCATCACACAATCAAACATATCCACTCCTAGGTCGATCGCTTCTAAAATATTCCAAGGGGTTCCAACCCCCATTAAATAACGTGGTTTCTCCTTTGGTAAATTTTCACAACACAATGCAGTGAACTCATACATTTCGGCTTCTGTTTCACCTACACTTAAACCACCAATGGCATTCCCCACTGCATTTTTAGAAGCAATATATTCACAGGATGCTTTTCTTAAATCCTTATACAACCCACCTTGAACAATTGGAAATAAATTCTGCGTATGCCCATATAAATCTGGTGTTTCATCTAATCGATTATAACACCTATCCAACCAAGTATGGGTGAGGTCCATACTTTTACGAACATAGTCATAAGTACTAGGAATTGGAGGGCATTCATCAAATGCCATAATAATATCTGCGCCAATACTTCTTTGAATATCCATCACATTTTCAGGACTGAAAAGGTGTTTGCTTCCATCAATATGCGACTGAAACACCACTCCTTCTGGCTTGATCTTTCTATTGGAGGCTAGTGAGAAAACTTGGTAGCCCCCACTGTCCGTTAAAATGGGGCGATCCCATCCCATAAATTTGTGCAGACCACCTGCCGCTTCTAATACTTCGGTACTTGGCCTTAAGTATAAATGATAGGTATTGCCTAATATTATTTTAGCATCAATGTCCTGCTTTAATTGCTGCTGGGTCACTGCTTTCACTGAGCCAATGGTACCCACAGGCATAAAAATGGGTGTCTGAATGACCCCATGATCGGTTGTTATGGTTCCTGCTCTTGAAGCACCTTGTTGACTCTCTGCTGCTAATTCAAATTGTAATGCCGCCATGGGACAAAGGTAAGGTCAAAAATCTTTACTTTTGCGCTATGACAATCAACTTACCCATTTCA